>ENA-OQHA01000828-OQHA01000828.1-human-gut-metagenome-genome-assembly--contig:-NODE-828-length-14054-cov-3.012207_pt1 | contig 14054 bp, 16 predicted proteins | sample MGYA00242558_ERZ504707 | MGnify/ENA primary metagenome ERZ504707 (study PRJEB26092, sample SAMD00036197) | human gut metagenome | host: Homo sapiens | study: EMG produced TPA metagenomics assembly of... | reverse complement strand
AGTATACCACCTCTCTTTGATTATACTATTATATCGAGAGGCACACTATAGTTTTGGTGGATTTGAGTTTGGTTATATATTTGTGTCCGCGCAACGAAGGCGCGGGGAAATGGAGGAAATCATGAAACAAATCAAGACAGAAGATGCAGTAGGGGCAGTATTATGTCATGATATTACTGAAATTGTGAGAGGCGTAAGAAAAGGCGCACGCTTTAGAAAAGGTCATATTGTGAGAGAAGAAGATATTCCTGTGTTGTTGTCTTTAGGAAAAGAAAACCTCTATGTATGGGAAAATGATGAGACTATGATGCATGAAAATGAAGCAGCTGAAGCATTATGTAAGTTGTGTCAAAATGATCATATGTCTACAACTGAAATTAAAGAAGGCAAAATAGAATTAATTAGCACCATTGATGGCTTGTTTAAAGTGAATAGAGAAAAGCTATTTGAAGTAAATCGTATGGGTGAATGATGATTGCGACAAGAAACGGAAATACAGTTGTTCATTCAGGTGATCATCTCGCAGGTATGCGTATTATTCCGTTAGTTATAAAAAAAGAAAAGATGGAAGAAGCATCAAAAATCACGGAGACACCAATACTTGAAGTAAAGCCTTTTGTATTTAAGAAAGCAGCCGTTATTACTACAGGAAGTGAAGTCTATAAAGGACGTATCAAAGATACATTTACTCCTGTTATTATTGATAAATTAAAAGAATACAATGTAGAAGTCGTATTCCATAAATTATGTCCAGATGATCCGGATATGGTCACAAGTGCTATAAAAGAAGCACTTGACATGCATGTGGATATGGTGATCTGTACGGGTGGTATGAGTGTTGATCCAGATGATAAGACACCACTCGCAATCAAGAATACAGGAGCCAATATTATTAGCTATGGTTCACCTGTTTTACCAGGTGCGATGTTCTTATTATCATATAAGGGAGATACACCAATTGTTGGTTTACCAGGATGTGTGATGTATGCAAAAAGAACAGTTTTTGATTTAGTTCTTCCTCGACTTGTAGCCAATGATCCAATCACTGCTGATGAACTTGCAATGCTTGGTGAAGGTGGTTTGTGTTTAAACTGTCCACAATGTACATTCCCAAATTGTGGCTTTGGAAAGGGCTGGTAGGATGACATATCATAATCCTGAAAAATTTGATTTTAAAGTTAGACTTTTTAATGAAGAACCCTGTTTTGGAAAAGGTGTCTCACAGTTACTACATTTATGTGATAAGTATGGCTCTTTAAGTAAGGCCTGTGAGGTTATGGGGATGTCCCATTCTAAAGCATGGAAGATATTAAAAAGAGCTGAAGAAGATCTAGATATGAAGTTATTAGAACGAGTATCTGGAGGAAGTAATGGAGGAGGAAGTGTTTTAAGCGAAGAAGGAAAGACATTATTAAAGAAATATGATGAATTCCAAAAAAGAATGAAAGACTTCGCAGAAGAAACATTTCAAGAACTATTTAATGAAGAAAGATAAATATTTGATCATTGCGTTTGATTCTACAAGCCATGCACTAGACTTAGAAGATAAAGCAAAAAATAAAATGCAGGGAAGATTAATTCCTCTTCCAAGAGAAATAGAAGCAGGTTGTGGACTCTGTTTTGCCTCTTTAGACCTAGACCAAGAGAAATGGCTTAGATTCTTAAAAGAAGAACATGTACAATATGCTTATATGAAAGATGTGATTTTCTAATGAGTGAAAAGATTTACTGTCAGGGTGGAGGATGCAGCGCAAAGCTTGGCGCAAAGAAGCTCTCTCGCATCCTTGAAAAGATTGATAAGTATGAAGATCCAGACTTGTTAGTAGGCTTTGATAGTCATGATGATGCATCTGTATTAAAGATTACTGAAGATAAGGGAATTGTCTCTACATTGGATTTCTTTCCACCAATGGTAGAAGATCCTTATCTTTATGGTCAGATTGCAGCTACCAATGCATTAAGCGATGTTTATGCTATGGGCGGTGTGCCTAGAACGGCTTTAAATATTGTCTGTTTCCCAGAGGAAGAAGATTTAAATATATTAGGAAGAATTATTGAAGGTGGGAATGATAAGTTAAAAGAAGCTCATGTCACACTATCTGGAGGGCATTCTATTAGAGATACTTCTATTAAGTATGGCTTAAGCGTGACTGGCATTGTGGATGTTGATTCTATTAAGACAAACAATAATGCCAAGACGGGAGATGTACTTATTCTTACTAAGAAATTAGGCGTAGGTATGACACTTAATGCGATGCGTATGAAAGACGCTGCGCCAGAAGTATTAGATGATGTTTTTAAGAGTATGACAACACTTAATAAGTATGCTGCAGAACTACTTAAACCATATGATGTTCATGCACTGACTGATGTCACAGGTTTTGGTTTAATGGTTCATTTAAATGAGATGTTAGATCATAAAAAGAGTGCAATACTTTATGGAAACAATATCCCTTATTTTAGAGATTGTCCTTACTATGTAGATGAATTCTATTTAAGTGGAGCTGCTCAGACAAATAGAAATAGTGTAGAAAAAGAAGTTGTTTTTGAGAAGGAAAACTTCTTCTTAGAAGAAATTATGTATGATCCTCAGACAAGTGGAGGATTGCTTGCGAGTGTTGCGAAAAAAGACTTGGATGACATACTTGATGCATTTAAAGAAGCAGGAAGAGAATGTTATGTCATTGGAGAAGTTGTTGATTTAAAAGACAAAAGTATATATGTAGGAGAATAGAGATGAGAAAGTTAGATGCAAGAGGATTAGAATGTCCATTACCAGTTGTAAAGACTAAGGAATTATTAAAGGAAAGTAGTGAAGCTGTAGAAGTATTAGTAGATAATGAAACAGCTGTAGAAAACTTAAAGAAGTTTGCGAAAGTAAAAGGTTATGATGCTGTAAGTAGTAAAGTCAACGAAGATTATACTGTAGTTATCAGTTCAAGCGAACAGGTTGTAGAAGAAAAGAAGGCTGAAAATTATCTTAAAAGGACAGATTGTTGTAATAAGCAGTAATAGTTTAGGAAGTGACAAGGAATTAGGTAAAATCTTAATGAAATCTTTCATTTTGCGCTTACTAAGCAGGATGCCTTCCCAGAAACAATTATTTTCTATAATGAAGGTGTTAAGATCACTACACAGGAAAGTGATACAGTGAATGATTTATTATTCTTAGATTCTGTTGGTGTTGAAATTGTGAACTGTGGAACATGCTTGGATTTCTTTAAGTTAAAAGATGATTTAAAAGTGGGCAGCATTACAAATATGTATGATATTGTAGAAAGAATGGAAAAGGCTGAAAAAGTCATCAAGCCTAACTAATATGAATAATCTTGTAGTAGTAAGAGGTGGCGGTGATATTGCGACTGGCACTATTTATAAGCTTGCCCGCTGTGGGTTTCATGTTCTTGTATTAGAAATAGAACATCCAAGTGCGATTAGACGCAATGTTGCATACTCTGAAGCAGTATATGATGGTTATAAGGAAGTAGAAGGTATTGAATGTGTATTGATTCATTCACTTAATGAATTAGAATCTGTTTTTAAACACAATAAAATTGCGATGATGGTAGATCCTAAAGGTAGTTCTATTGATATCTTAAAGCCAGAAATAGTGATTGATGCGATACTTGCGAAAAAGAATATGGGGACTTCAAGAAATATGGCACCTATCACAATTGGTTTAGGTCCTGGATTTAATGCAGGAAAAGATGTAGATATCGTAATTGAAACAATGCGCGGACATCGCTTAGGCCGCTTGATTGAAGAAGGACCAGCAATGAAAAATACAGGTATTCCTGGACTTATTAAAGGATACGGGAAAGAACGTGTTATTCATGCAGAAGTAGAAGGTACAGTTCATCAGATAAAGAAGATTACAGATACAGTTGAAAAAGGAGACGTGCTTGCTTATATAGAAAACAAGGAAGGACAACATCCTGTATATGCTTCTATGTCAGGCTTACTAAGAGGTTTGATTCGAGAAGGTTATTATGTCACAAAGGGCTTTAAGATGGCAGATATTGATCCTCGTTTAGATGAATATGAAAACTGCTTCACTATTTCAGATAAAGCAAGATGTATTGCAGGTGGTGTATTAGAAGCCATCTTCTATTTAAGGGGTCAACATGATTTATCTTGATCAAGGGGCAACAAGTTTCCTAAACTGCCCGCTGTTAAACAGGCAGTAATGGATGCACTTGACAACAATATGAATGCCCAAAGAAGTACAGGCGCTTTTAAGACGGATCGTCTTTTATATTCAACTCGTAAACTTGTTGCACAGTATTTTAATCTGCCTTCTTTTGACCATGTGATTTTAATAGTGGTAATACAGAAAGCTTAAATACATGTTTAAAAGGAATCTTATCAAAGGATGATCATGTCATTACGACTTATGCAGAACATAATTCTGTCTTAAGACCGCTTCGTCAAATAGGTGTTGATTTAACTGTTACAGCACCTTATAAGGAAGATATTCTTAAAGAAATAAGAGAAGACACAAAGATGATTGTAATGACGCACAGTTCTAATGTGACAGGAGAACTCTATGATATAGATACCATTGGTCAAATAGCCTATGAAAATCATATCTTATTTGTGGTTGATAGTGCACAAAGTGCAGGTCATATCTCTATTGATATGCAGAAATCTCATATTGATTTGCTTACTTTTAGTGGTCATAAGGCATTACTAGGAATGAGCGGGGTAGGAGGAATCTGTGTCAATACAGATATATTGATTCACCCACTTAAGACAGGTGGGACAGGCATTGATTCCTTTAATAAAAAACAACCTGATAGTTATCCTGAACACTTAGAAGCAGGTACTTTGAATATACCTGGTATTGCCTCTTTAAATGCAGGTATGACTTATTTATTAGAACATCAAAAAGAGATAGAAGAAAAAGAAAAACAGCTTTTTGATGCTTTATATGAAGGTATGAAACGTATTAATGGAATCACATTCTATTGTGATTATGATGCATGTCTGCATACACCTATCATTGCCTTTAATCTTGAAGATTATGATTCATCTAAGATCAGTGATGTCTTAAGTTATAAATATGATATCATTACACGATGTGGTGCCCATTGTGCACCACTGATGCATACACATCTTAATACAGTAGAAAGAGGCATTGTACGCTTCAGTTTATCATTTATGAATAGTATGGAAGAAGTCAATATTGTCATTGATGTCTTAAAGGAGATGACTGAAGAATGATCATTAGTATTATTGGGTCAGGTGGAAAAACAACACGTATGAAGGAATTACTTCATCAATATAAAGAAGAAGGAAAAACAGTTCTTATGACGACTTCAACACATATGCGTATAGAAGAAGATACTTTAGTTAATCCAACTTATGAAGAAATTCAGGAAGAAATAAAAAACAAAGGCTATGCCTTTGCAGGCAATCGTTTTGATGAATTTAAGATCAAGGCATTAGATCAGAATTTACTCGATCAATTAAAAAAAGAAGTAGATGTCATTTTAATTGAAGCAGATGGCTCTAGAAGTATGCCTTTAAAGGTGCCTGCAGACTATGAACCTGTCATAGACGAGGATACAGATCAAATCATTTTGATTACATCTATGAAAGGCTTAGGAAAACGAGTCAAGGATGTTGTACATCGTTATGAATTATTAGACCTTGATCCAGAAAAAATAGTAGATGGTGCACTTATACAGCAGTTCGTGAGATATTATTTAAAAAGATATCCTGATGCAGTTATAGAAGTAAAACAGCCTGAAGGGCTTTATCAAAGAGCTTTGGCTTCTTTAATAGAACACAACGTAGATGTGACATGTATACAAAAAGAGTGGTTCATGCCCCAGCCAAAATTAGTATTATTAGGTGCTGGACATGTTTCACAATATGTAGAAAAAACAGCGCACTTATTAGATTTCTATACAATAGTCATTGATAATCGTGAAGAATTTGCGAATAAAAATATTTTTACAGAAGCCCAGGAAGTGCATTGTGTCAATTATGAGGAAGCAGAACAGTATTTTCCAAAAGAAGAGAATACATGTTATGTTATTGTGACAAGAGGACATAAGGACGATAAAGTCTGTCTTAAAAAGGCACTCGATCAAAAAGCTCTTTATGTTGGAATGATTGGAAGCAAGGGTAAAGTAAAAAAAACTATGGATGCCTTAATAGAAGAAGGTTATGACGAATCTTTATTAAAACAAGTTCATGCACCTATTGGCCTTCCAATCAATTCACAAACGCCTGCAGAAATTGCGATTAGTATTATGGCTGAAATTATACAGATTAAAAATACGCATCAATACTCTACAATGACAAGTGATCTCTATCATACCAAAGAGAAAGGAACTCTTTGTATCATTACATCTAAAGAAGGGTCTGCACCTCGAGGAGTAGGAAGCATGATGCTTGTTACTGATGATCACATCATTGAAACAATTGGTGGAGGGCGTGTCGAATACCAGGCAATATGTGACGCTAGAAATGAAGAAGGTATACGTTCTCATCACTATGAATTAAGTAATAAAGAAGGTGCAACACTAGGTATGATTTGTGGTGGTCGTAACGAAGTGTTATTTATTCCATTAAAGTAGAAAGCGTGCAGGGCTGATCAGTCTGCATGATAATGCAATCTGATTGTATATCATCATAAAGTAATATACGATTATCAGGAAATATATAACGTTGAATACGTGACTGATCAAAATCCACAATTTCATTTTCAATAAAAAGAAGGATGAAGTGTATTTTCTATAGAATGACATATTCTAAGGAAAATGTCGCTTGATTCTTCTTTTTTAATTTTATAAACGTATAAATAAGATCTCATAATTATCACCTCTTCTCATATCTTATACTATTTTGAATTAAAATGCGTTATGTACCCTTTCGATAACACCTTATACAAGGGGTTAATATAAAATACACGAAAAATGTTTATTATTATAGATGATGTATTATGTTATGATGTTAAAAAGGAGTTGAGAAGAATGCTTACAATTAAGGATGTATGCAAACAATATCATACAGGTGAACTCACTCAGACAGCTCTTGATCATGTGTCTTTATGTTTAAGAGATAATGAATTTGTCGCAATATTAGGACCATCTGGTTCAGGAAAAACAACTTTATTAAATGTGATTGGTGGCTTAGATCAATATGATTCAGGAGATCTTATTATCAATGGTATTTCCACAAAACAATATAAGGATAAGGACTGGGATTCTTATCGAAATCATACAATAGGTTTTATTTTTCAAAGCTATAATTTGATTCCACATCAGACCATTCTTACGAATGTAGAACTCGCCCTCACAATTTCGGGTGTTTCTAGAGAAGAAAGAACACGTCGTGCACAAGAGGCACTTAGTCAGGTAGGACTTAAAGAACAGTCTCATAAGCTTCCAAATCAGTTATCTGGTGGACAGATGCAAAGAGTGGCTATTGCCCGTGCATTAGTGAATAATCCTGATATTTTACTTGCGGATGAACCAACAGGGGCACTCGATAGTGAAACAAGTATACAGGTTATGGATTTACTTAAACAGGTTGCAAAAGAAAAACTTGTAGTCATGGTCACTCATAATCCAGAACTTGCACATATGTATGCCAATCGTATTGTAACTCTTAAGGATGGTGTGATAGTCTCTGATTCTAACCCAGTATCTTTTAAAGAAGAAAAGCCTGTTCATAAAAATCTGGGTAAGACATCTATGAACTTCCTAACCGCATTAATGCTTAGCTTTAATAACCTTAAAACGAAAAAAGCGCGTACAATATTGACATCATTTGCTGGCTCTATTGGTATTATTGGAATTGCGCTTATTCTATCTATTTCTACCGGTGTCAATGCCTATATCTCATCTATTGAAAAAGAGACGTTATCAGAATATCCTCTTTCTATTCAATCTACAGGAATTGATATGAGTGCGATGATGAGCGAACCAGTCAAGAAAAACAACAGTGAAGTCAAGGTTGTGGATATGATGGAGAATATGTTCTCTAAGATCGGTTCTAATGATTTAAAGAACTTAAAAGCATATATAGAGGAACATAAAGAAATTAATAATTATGCCCGTGCTGTAGAATATGATTATGGTATCTCACCACAGATTTATGCAAATGATCAATATGGAATCAGACAAGTGAATCCTGATGCCACAATGAAAAAACTTGGCATGGGAACAAGCAGTAATTCTATGATGAGTAGTATGATGAATACGAATGTTTTCTATTCTCTTCCATCTCATGTCTCTTTATATGATGATCAATATGATGTAAAAGCGGGTCACTGGCCTAAAAATAAAAATGAATGTGTATTGGTACTCTCTAAAAAAGGTGGTATCAGTGATTTTATGCTGTATACATTAGGTTTAAGAGACCCAGCACAATTAGATCAGATGTTAAAAGCTTTTAGTGAAGAGAAAAATATTAAAGTCACAACAGGCAAACAAGGATATCGTTATAAGGATTTATTAGGTATTACTTTAAAGTAGTGAATGCATCTTCTTATTATCAATATGATGATACATATAAGGTATATAAAGATAAAAGTAATGATACAACTATATCAATTCACTTGTACAAAATGGCAGTGATTTAAAAATTGTTGGTGTTGTACAGCCTAAAGAATCGACTAATGCTTCTATGCTTGCTATGGGTATTTATTATCCTTACTCACTTGCTACTTCTACTATTAAAGATGCGAGTAATAGCCAGATAGTAAAAGCACAGCTAGAAAATAAAAATATAAATGTGATTACTGGACAATCTTTTAATGATCAGTCTCAAAAGTCATTTGATTTATCATCTATGTTTCAAGTAGACAACAATGCTTTAAAGAATGCATTTCAGTTTGATACAAGCAAGGTGAATATGTCCATGCCACAAATGGACTTGTCTAGTATTTTAAGTCAGATAAAAATTGATATATCTCAAAGTGATGCATCATTGTTTATGTCTACAATCTCATCTGGCTATAATGATTATTTAAAGGAACATCCTTTAAAAGAAGCAGAAAATTTAAATGAGGTGGTTCAAAAATATCTTCAATCCAAAAGAGCATCAGATATTATTAAGAAAGGTATTGATGATGCAATTAAAGAAAATGGTGAAATAAAGATCACTGAAGAACAGATGCAGAAGATTATGAAGAATGTCGCGGATGACTTTAGTGATTATGCAAAAGAAGATATCAATTCATTTACACTAGGATTACAGAATAGTATGATGAACTATCTCAATTCACAGGATTCTAAGCAGGTCATCAATCAGTTTATTAATAAAGTTATCAAAGACAATCATCTAGAAGAACAGTTGAATACTATTATGGCAGGATATATGCAAAATGTCACAAAACAATTGTCTACTTCTTTATCTCAGGCATTTACTTTTAATCCTGATATCTTTAAACAGGCTATTAAAATGAATAGAGACAGTACGGATATGACTGAACTTATGAAATCAATGATGAATACAGAACAAACAAGTTACGATAACAATCTAAAGAAATTTGGTTATTGTGACTTTGATAATCCAAACAGTATTAGTATTTTTCCACAGGATTTTGAAAAGAAACAGTCTGTTTTGAATTATTTAGATCATTACAATGAGAAGATGAAAAAGATCGATGAAGATAAAGTGATTACTTATACAGATGTTGTAGGAACACTTATGTCTTCTGTGACTGATATTGTTGATGTTATCAGTTATGTATTGATTGCCTTTGTAGGTATTTCTTTAGTTGTTTCTTCAATTATGATTGGTGTAATTACTTATATTAGTGTATTAGAAAGAAAAAAGGAAATTGGTATACTCCGTGCAATAGGTGCTTCTTAAGCATAATATTTCACAGGTATTTAATGCAGAAACATTTATTATCGGTTTATTATCAGGACTTATGGGTATTGCTATTACCTTGCTTCTATTGATTCCAACTAATATAATTATACATAACGTATCCAACCAGACCTCTATCAATGCGATGCTGCCAGTAAGTGGCGCAGTTGTTCTTGTATTATTAAGTATTGCTCTTACATTACTTGGTGGATTAATTCCATCCCGTAAAGCTGCAAAAGAGAACCCTGTCAAAGCATTGCGTACAGATTAAAGAAGTAAATTATGTCAAAGAACGTTATTGAAAAAATCTATTTATCCCATGATCATTTTTTTGATTCAGAAAAAATACTAAATATATCATGTATCAGACAAGTGAAGCTTCTGTATTTTGTTTTTATAATGCCGTTGTTCTCATATGATTGCTATTGCAGTAATAGAAATACTCTATCTTTTCTTTACTACAATGGATGGAGATGCACACGAAAAGAGCGCTAAGCATGAAGATTTGATTGCAGGAGATAAGATATAAGGTATGCAGATGATGTATACCTTTTTATTTATCACAAACAATAATAAAAGTATTGAAAACAATAATACAATGAGTATAATGAAGTTGAAAAGGAGAGACAAGTATGAGAAACAGAATTACAATATTAAAAGAGAAGATGCTTGATGAAAAACGTTATGCATCTATTGAACAAGCGCGTATCATAACACGTATTTATAAAGAGAATGAAACTCTTTCTGTTCCAATGAAACGTGCCCTCTCTTTAAAAGCAGCATTAGAAGAAATTGAAATTGGTGTTGAAAAAGAAGAATTAATTGTAGGTAATCGTACAAAAGGTGTACGTGCAGGTGTTGTATTTCCTGAAAGTGGCTGTTCATGGGTGGATAGAGAATTTGAAACACTTCCTACCCGTCCTCAGGATCAGTTTGAAGTGAGAAGTGAGGATATTAAAGAATTTAGAGAAACCATATATCCATACTGGAAAGGACATTCTATGGAGGATGTCATTAGAACACGTTATGGCAAAGAAATTGATCATATCAGTAAAGTAGTCAAGATCAATCAGAAAGACCACGCACAGGGTCATATCTGTCCTGATTCTGCTTTATGGTTGAAATATGGACCTCAAGGATTGTTAGATAAGATCAATGATAAACAAGAAACAGAATTCTATACATGCACAAAACTTGTATTAGAAGGGGCTATCACTTTCATGAAGAGATATCATGACTATATTATCTCTATGCCTGATTATCATGAGAGTGATGATTTAAAGCGTGTTGCAGATAACTGCCTCTCTTTATCTCAAAGACCTCCAAAAACATTCCATGAAGCCGTACAGTCTTTATGGTTCTTGTTTGTAATATTACATATGGAATCCAATGCATCTTCATTCTCACCAGGGCGTATGGATCAGTATCTTTACCCATATTATGAACATGACTTAAAAGAAGGGCTTATTAGTAGAGATGATGCATTAGAGATATTAGAATGTCTTTGGTTGAAGTTTAATCAGATTGTTTATCTTCGTAACAGTAATTCAGCGAAATACTTTGCGGGATTCCCGATTGGGTTTAATATTGCGGTAGGTGGCTTGGATGAAAAAGGACATGATACATATAATGATTTATCCATGCTTTGTCTAGAAGCACAGAAGGAATTATGTCTTCCTCAGCCTAATTTATCAGTAAGACTTAACAAGAATACATCACATGAACTCATGCAGAAGGCGATTGAAGTTGTGGCATTAGGCAGTGGTATGCCACAGTTCTTTAACGATGAAGCGATTATTCCTGCGATGGAAAGACTTGGTGTCAGTCATGAGGATGCTTTAAATTATGCGATTGTCGGATGCGTAGAACTTACGACCCATGGTAATAACCTAGGCTGGAGTGATGCGGCTATGTTCAACCTCAATAAGGCATTAGAACTTACTTTAAATAATGGTAAATGTTTGTTGACGGGACAGAAACTTGGTCTGGATATGGGATCACTAGAAACATATCAGACATATGAACAGTTAGAAAAAGCTTTCAAGATTCAGATTGATTACTTTATTGAAATGATGATGAAAGCAGAAGAAGTTGTAGAAAGAGTACATCAGGAATGTTTACCAACTGCCTTCTTATCATGTGTCATTGATGACTGTTTAGAAAAAGGCGTGGATGTTACAAGAGGTGGCGCCAAGTATAATTTATCTGGTATCCAGATGATTCAGATTGCGAACCTTGCAGACTCACTTGCAGCTATTAAGAAGTTAGTCTATGAAGACCATCTCTTAGATTCAAAAGAACTGCTTACAGCTTTACAGGATGACTTTAAAGGGCACGAAATCACACAAGCCATGCTTTTGAATAAAGTAACTAAATATGGTAATGATATTGCTGGGTAGATGAATGTGGTGCTAAATGGGCACGTTACTTTAGAAATAAGATGAAAGAGTATAAGAATTATCGTGGTGGTCCTATTCATACAGGTATGTATACTGTTTCAGCTCATGTTCCTATGGGTGAAAATGTAGGAGCATCTCCAGATGGTAGAAACGCTTATACCCCTCTTGCAGATGGTGGTATGTCCCCTGTTTATGGTAGAGACTTAGCAGGACCTACAGCTGTCTTAAAATCTGTCTCTAAACTAGATGATGACCTCACAACCAATGGAGGATTACTCAATATGAAGTTCTTACCAGACTTCTTTAAGACAGAAGCAGGACGTATGAAGTTTGAAAACTTCCTTCGTGCTTTTGTGGACTTGCATGTACCTCATATTCAATTCAATGTCGTGAACAAAAAAGATTTATTAGATGCAAAAGTTCATCCTGAAAGACATCGCTCTTTAACTATTCGTGTAGCTGGATATACAGCTTACTTTGTAGAACTAGCAGGTAAATTACAGGATGAAATTATTGCGAGAACAACCTATGACAACATCTAAATATCTTGTATTTGATATCAAAAGATTTGCGGTACATGATGGGGAAGGATTACGTACAACAATCTTCTTTAAAGGATGTCCTTTAAGATGCAGATGGTGTCAGAATCCTGAAGGACTTTTACCACAAAGAAAGCCTATTTACTTAGAAAACAAGTGCATGCATTGTAGAAACTGTGAGAAGCACGGAGCAGGTAAAATAGTCTATCAAGATAGAGCTGTATTTATAGAAGATGATTTGGATGAAATCTTTAAGTATTGTCCTACAGATGCGATTCAGTATGATAGCTCTTATTATAGTTTAGAAGAACTTGTAGATAAGGTGATGGAAGATGAAGTTTTCTTTAAATATGGTGGAGGTGTGACAGTTTCTGGTGGAGAACCTTTTATGCAGCAGGAAAAACTGATACAATTATTAAAGGAGCTTCATAAAAGAGTACATACAGCCATTGAAACTTCACTTTATACTTCACTAGATTTGGTGAAGGAGGCAACACCTTATCTTGATCAGATCTATTGCGATTTAAAGATAGAAGATGACAAAGCACATATAGAAGCAACTGGTGTATCAAATGCAATCATTAAAGAAAATCTAGCTTATTTACTCACAAGTGAGCATAAAGATAAAGTGACTGTAAGAACACCACTTATTCCTGGGTATACAAGTGATGATGACAATATTAAGAGTATTGCCTCTTATCTTTATAGTTTATATCCAGACGTACGTTATGAATTATTAAATTATAATCCTCTTGCATCCGCAAAATATGATTTAACTGAATTTGAATATGGTGTCAAAGAGGATCAGAAGCCTATAGCCAGGAACAATTAAGCCATTACTATCAGATTGTATCTGATAGTGGAATAAAAAATATAATCAAGGGAGATTAAAAAATGGAATTTATTATTGATACTGTAGATTTAGAAGAAATTAGAGATGCAGTGGATCACTTACCAATCGTAGGTGTCACTAGTAACCCAAGTATTGTAAAGAAGACTAGTCCAAAGGATTTCTTTGGACATATGAGAGAAATCAGAAAAATCATTGGGGATGAACGTTCTTTGCATATTCAGGTTATTGCGACAGAAGCAGATGAAATTGTGAAAGAAGCACATAAGATCTTTGAAGAAGTAGATGACAAGGTATATGTAAAAGTACCTACTACTTATGAAGGTGTTAAAGCAATGAAAATCTTAAAGGCTGAAGGGAAAAATGTGACTGCCACAGCTGTTTATGATTTGATGCAGGCTTATATGGCACTCGCAGCAGGTGCTGATTATATTG
>ENA-OQHA01000827-OQHA01000827.1-human-gut-metagenome-genome-assembly--contig:-NODE-827-length-14074-cov-3.275400_pt1 | contig 14074 bp, 19 predicted proteins | sample MGYA00242558_ERZ504707 | MGnify/ENA primary metagenome ERZ504707 (study PRJEB26092, sample SAMD00036197) | human gut metagenome | host: Homo sapiens | study: EMG produced TPA metagenomics assembly of... | reverse complement strand
CGCGCGCCATGGGCATCGAGCCGCCGCTCGACCCCATCATGGGCATCATCTTCCTGCCCCTGCCGGTGATCCCGACGCTCCGCATCCGTCCCGAGGGCATGTTCGACGTCACAACCTTCACCTACGCCGACTAGTCATCAGGGACGTTCTTAAACGACTAGCCGTTGGGGACACTCTTTGGCGGGCTGCCTGACGTCGCGACCGTGGGGCCTCTGGCGCGCGTGAGCTATTTGCTAGGTCCATGTAACGTTTATAACTACGGGGTCTTATTCGAGCTCCCTTTGGGTACGGTGTTTTCAGATATACATCTGTTTTCACTACTAAGCCGAAGGGAGCTTTTCTATGTTTAAACTGATTGCATCCGATATGGACGGCACACTGCTTGACGAAAACGGCCAGGTGCCTCCCGAGACCTACGAACTGATTCTGGCGCTACACGAGCATGGCGTGCATTTCGCCGCATCGTCAGGTCGTCGCTACGATCGCCTGTGCGAGTTCTTTGCGCCCGTTCGCGACAAGATGGACTTTGTCGCCGCTAACGGCGCCCAAGTCTACGCCGACGGTAAGATGGTAGACCGTGAGGTGTATTCCCACCTGGCGATTCGAAGGCTCGCCCAAGCCGTCAGGACGTTTCCCAATCTGCATCTTGCGCTCTTTGACCGAACCAAGTCCTTCCTGCTCGATGACGAGTGCAAGTTCGTGCGTGAGGTCGATAAGGACCTTCCCAATGCCGAGCGTATTTGGGAGCTGCCCGATCCCAGCGTAAATATCATCAAAGCGAGTATCTTTTGCGACGACAGTGCGGTTATGGACAGTGCGTACGTGCTACAGCGCGAACTTGGTCAGCTCTTTACTTTTGCGCCTTCGGGCAACGCGTGGATCGATGCCATGCAGCCTGGTGTATCGAAGGCTCGGGTATCGCGCAGCTCGCGGAGCATTACGGCATTGATCGCGACGAGGTCATAGCGTTTGGCGACTCGATGAACGACTACGAGATCATTCGCTTTGTCGGCACGGGCTGCGCGATGGAAACGCGCGCCCCGCGCTTAAGGCGGTGGCCGATCGCGTGGTGGGTTGTAACCGCGACCACGCCGTCCAGCAGGAGCTCCGCCACGTTCTGGAGAGCCTCGCCTAATCCGGCAGTTGGGGACGTTCCTTTTCTGCCGGCAGCTGGGGACAGTCCTTGCAGCTTTTTCGCGAAGAGTGTCCCCAACGACTACTGTGACTGGGGCAGCTAATTTGGGACGGGCTATTTTAGCTACCCCACACAAGCGGGCAGCTAAAATAGCCCCGTCCCAAATTAGCTGCTGCCGGGTTGCTGCTGCTAGGCGAGGGCAGCCATGATGGTGCGGGCGACGCCGTCGTGGTCGTTGTCGAACTCGGTGATGGCGTCGGCGGCGTCGCGGTCCTCGGGCTCGGCGTTGATCATGGCCATGCCGTGGCCCGCTGCCTGCAGCATGGGGATGTCGTTGATGTTGTCGCCGAACGCCCAGGCGTCGACGAGACGCTCGCCCAGGTGCTCGCATAGCCACGTGAGGGCCGTTCCCTTGGTGGCGCCCTCACCCATGACCTCGATATTCATGGCGTAAGAACGCGTGACCTCAATGCCTCCGAGCGTGTCGAGCTCAGCCGCGATGGCGTCGCGATCGGCCGGGTCGTGCCAGTACATGGCGATGCGTTCGAGCGTCTCGACCCCGTCGATCTTACTGTCGATATCCATGTCGATCGGTGTTCGTGTGCGCTTGAGCGAAGCCGCGATGTGGGGGTCACCGCCGCAGAACTCATCCAGGCGCCCGTAAAGCGAGCGGGGGAGGAAGCACTGCCCATCCGCGAAGATATCGAAGGTCACATCGTGGCCGGCGGCGATGCGATGGACGCGATGGGCAATGCCGCGATCGAGCGGACGGCTCAAAATGCGCGTGGCGCGCGAGGCATCGTTGGGCACATCGTCGTCGAGCTGCCAGACGCTGGCGCCATTGGCGCAGACCGCGTAGTGCACGGCAGGATGGGCGAGGATGGGCTCAAAGACGCCCGACAGCGGACGCCCCGTGCACGGTACAAACTCAATGCTGCGACGTGCGAGCTCGTCGAGCATCGCCCAGGTGGCGTCGCCCATCTGCTTGTCGCTCGTCAGCAGCGTTCCATCCATATCGGAAAAAACAATCATTCGATGCAGCCCTTTCTACTGGCATAAAAAGCGTGGCCGAGGGCGGTGATGCCCTGGCCACGCTCGAGTTCTATAACGGTCCGCGTCCTAGCGGTCGGCGATCGGCTTGTACTCCAGCGGCTCGATCACCGGACGATAGGCCGGGCGAATAATACGGTGCGCGCAGAAGAGCTCTTCCATGCGGTGTGCCGACCAGCCGGCCATGCGGGCGACGGCGAATAACGGCGTAAAAAGCGTCTCGGGCACGCCGAGCATCTTGTAGATAAAGCCCGTGTACAGGTCGATGTTGGCGCAGATGGGCTTGGTCATGCCGTGGTCGCGCATGACCTGGGGTGCCAGGCGCTCGATGCGCTCGATGAGCGCGAACTCATCGCCCAGGTCCTTCTTGGCGGCAAGCGTGCGCGCGTAACGGCGGCAGACCTCGGCGCGCGGGTCGCTGAGCGTATAGACGGCGTGGCCCATACCGTAGATGAGGCCCGTGCCGTCGAGGCCTGCTTGTCGAGGATCTTGCCAGGTAGGCTGCGACCTCGTCCTCGTCCTCCCAGTTGGAGACATGCGCGCGGATGTCCTCGTGCATGGACACGACCTTGGCGTTGGCACCGCGTGGCGCGGGCCCTTGAGCGAGCCGATAGCCGCGGCGTAGGCGGAATACGGTCGGTGGCCGAAGACGACAGCACGCGGCAAGCGAAGGTGGAGTTGTTGCCGCCGCCGTGCTCGGCATGCAGCATGAGCATCACGTCGAGCAGCATGGCTTCGTCGCGGGTGAACGCCATGCCACCGCGCAAGACCTGTAGGATGGTCTCGGCGGTGGAGAGACCGGGCGTGGGGTGCGGCACGTGAACCTCGGAGCCGCGAAGCTTGGCGACCGAGGCCATGTGTGCGAAGGCGGCGATGCGCGGGAGACGTGCGAGCATGGAAATGGCGACGTCGATTTCGTGCTCGGGCGTGATCACGTCTGGTTCGGCATCGAAGGCGTAGAGCAACAGTACGGCGCGCTGGAGCACGTTCATGATGCTCGACGACACCGTGGTCATAGGGAACTCTTTAACGTACTCGTCACTCAGGTGTCTAAAGGCGCCCAGGCGCTCGCAAAAGCCGTCGAGCTCTTCCTTGTTGGGCAGCGAACCCGTGATAAGCAGATAGGCGACTTCCTCGTAGCCGTAGCGATTCTCGGCCTGGGCATTGTTGACCAGATCCTCGATGCTGTAGCCGCGAAGCGTGAGCTTGCCCTGATCGGGCACGACCTTTCCGTCGACCTTGTTGTAGCCGTGCACATCCGAGATACGAGTGAGGCCCGCGACCACGCCCGAGCCGTCGGCATTGCGCAGGCCGCGCTTGACATTGTGCTCTTCGAACAAGCCCTCGTCATAAGGGTCGGTCGGCAGGCCGTGGTAGAGGCTTTCGCTCTCAGACGAAATCTGGCGGCTTGCTTCGTAATCCAGAACCAGTCGGCTCAAGTGGTCATCGAAGCGATAATAGATTTTCTTGGCGTCGTAGGCCATGTGCGCTCCTCTCCGGGCCGTGTGGGGGCGGCGTGCTTGAGTGCAGATGCGCCGGCCTGTTCCTGCACGGCCTGTTCGCTACAGGCGGTACATAAAGTTAAAGACGTCCTCGCGCTGGATGGACACGTTGACGCCCGAAAGCTCGCCGGCCTCGGCCAGGGCCTCCTGCAGCTCAGCGAAGTCGAGCTTGGACTCGGCGGTATCGGCCAGCATGGTCATGGTGAAGATGTCCTCGATAATGGACTGCGTGATGTCGCGGATGTCGACGTTGGCCTCGCCCAGGACACGGGTGACGCCGGCGACGATGCCGGGGCGGTTCTTGCCAAGGACGGTGATGACGATACGGGAGGACGAGATCTCGGCCATGGGAAACCCTTTCGCGTGATTGCGGCGCGCGCGGGGCGCTCCGCTACGGTACAGTGTTCATCATTGTACCTGTCTGGCGCAAAAAAAGGCGCGCTCGCTGCGGCGTTACATGCCTGCAACATGAGCGTAAGGGGGAAGGCCGTACGGGGAAGAGCCGTCTGGCGCGTGTCCGGCTCGTGTTGGGTTGATTTCCGATCTCAGCCGAACACATTGAGCGGACAGGCCGTTCCCGCAGTCAGCCGAACGCCTCCGACGGCTGATTCCGAACTGGAAGCGGAGGCATCCCCGCCCTTCGGTAGGGGATACCGCTCCGCGGCGCATGCCGCGGGCGGCGCCCCTATCGGACCACCGTGACCTCAGTTGGGATGGGCCCAGCACTGCCGCGTACTCGGTGAGCTAGAGCCAACTGTTCGTCTTCACGTCGCGTATGGCGATATTTCGGTCGTCCGGCTCGGTGATGCCGTAGCCGAACGCCTGGAGCGTCTCGATGGACTCCTGGATCCTCTGTTGGAACATGGGACCCGGATCGACCCTCGGCCCGAGGTGCCCGCGCCAAAGGCACGGCGTGGCGCGCAGCATGTTATGGATTTTGGAGATGGGCTCGATGTCGGCGTAGACGTTGAGCGTCGCCATGGCGTCCTTGTGGCCGAGGATCGATTGGAGCGCCTTGATATCGCCGCCTTGGCGGATCCACTGCGTTGCGAACGTGTGGCGAAGGCCGTGGAACGTGATCAGCTCGTCGTTGGTGCCATGAGCCGTTGGTCTCCGAGAACGTCTTGAACGCCCTGCGGATATAGCTTGTCGTCGCGAAGGTCGCGCCCGGCTCCGACAGGATGTAGCAGTCCCCGATCTCGACCGCCCCGGTAAGGCCGCGCAAGCGCAGCTTTCCGCAGTCGATCTCGTGGGTCTCCTTCAGGAAGGGGAGTAGGCCGACCGGGTCGATGGGGATACCCCTGGCGTCATGGGTCTTGGTGTCCTTGATGAACGAACCCATTCCCTTCGCGTACGCCACCGAGTGTCTGATCGGGATCAGGCCCGTCTCGAAATCCACATCGCACCACCGAAGGCCGCAGACCTCGCCGATTCGCATCCCCGTGTGCAGGGCGAGTACGACCGCCCTCTAATCCTCGGCGGACCAATCGAGTCCGAACTCCTTTCGGGCATCCTCTTCGCTCATGACTTCGAGAAGGTCTCCGGGTTGGCAACGAAGGGCGAGGCATAGCTGCTCGAGTGTGTTGAAGCGAATGCCGCGAATATGCCCTTTTTTAATACGGGACAGGTTCACGGGCGTGGTTCCAATCCTTTCGGCAAGTTCGTTCGAGGAAATCTTTCGCTCGGCCATGATCTTGTCGAGGCGAACAATTACGGGCATGGCGTTTCCTTACGCAATCTCGTCGGAGTCGAGGTACAGCTCTCGGGCGTACAAGAAGAGCTGGGAAAGCATGAACAGGACGATGCCGAGAACCAGAGAGGTCCAATCGAATGATGAAGCGATCTCTTGGGCGCCGACGGCCCCCTCGCCGCCAAACATCGAAACGGAGGTTTTGAGTGAGCCGGCGTAGAGGCTGGTGGCAGCTTGAACAACGAAGAGAATGCCGAGCACCTTCAAGCATGTCGCAGACCCTTTCTTGAAGGGGTCTCCGCTCTTGATCGTCCACACGAGAACGGCGCTGAGGATGGTCGTAGCGATACCGATGACGGCAGGGACCAATGTCGAGATCGCAAGGGCTGGATACGCGGGGGAGTCTGCAATTACAGGGTTGTCGAGCACTTCGATTGCTGGCTTTAAGGAGAACGCCACTTGTGCGATGGCGGTGGCGCAAAGGGTCGCAGAGGCTGTCGCACATGCGATGCGGAAGGAATGAAGCCGGGGAGTGCGATTGTCGGAACTCATAATAACCTCCGAAGAATTTAAAAAACTCAGGTTACTTTTTAACAGTTTATGTTAAATTGACTTTGCCGGCAAGTAATCACAGCGTGCTGCAACCGAAACCCCTCTAGATTGGAGAGGATTATGTTCAGTACTGTTAAGTCGTGTAAGCTCTTGGTTTTCCTCGGCCTCGCTCTTTGTCTGTTGCTGCCGGGAGCCCCCGCTTTTGCGGATACCCCGATGCCTCCTTCCCAGGAGAGCAGCCAGTGTGCCCTCGTTGAGCCCCTCGGGTATACGGACGACGTCGTCGATACCTACTGGAGCTACAGCTGTCCTCGCGGCGTAAGCGGGCACAGCATCTCGATGTTCAACATCTCTTACAAGACGATCTCCTACCGAAATGCTATCGCCGATCCGCGCATCATAGGGAATCCCGCCTCGCTGCAATGTGCTCCTGTGGTGTTCTTGGCACAACTGATAAATGGCAATTTGTCTATAGCACCTACTAGATGCGAGGAAGGGCCGAGCATTTTGTTCGGCCCCTCTGTTCCGACTGGATGAGGTTAAGGTTGGCGATGAATATGCTCAAAATCTCGAAGGCGATCTTTAGGTCGCTTCTCTCCTCCAGGTCGCTCTGTGTTGTCGTTGTTGCGTTGATGGTTCTTTGTGCTCTGCCCGTCTTCAGGAGCGCGGCTGGCATCGACGGACGGGTCGAATACCTCGAGTCGGGAATAACCCGTGTTGAGCAGGAATTGTCAGCATCCTATGCGGATGCGCTTGTGAATGCGGGGGAGGACGGTGTCTATACCTCTTCATCAAGCATGCCCGCGCTTCTGTACCCTCTTGCCGCGGGACGTCTTATCTTGGCACCGCTCTCTCCCCTACTTCCGTTTCTGCAGATATCGGATGGAGAGTACACCTATTATGACGGATCGAAGGAGTACTTGCTATGGGTCGCAACGGCCGTTGCCGTCTCGTTCCTTGCCGCGCGTCTTAACAAACGTGAAAAGCTCATCATCCAGGCACCGATGGGCGAGCTGGGTAGACTTGTTGCATCGAGCGTATGGGCGAGTGTTTTTGCAATGCTTGCCGTCCTCGCCATCAATCTTCCAGGGATAATCGCCGCGCTTGTGAAGAATGGCCCGGGCTCGCCGTTCTATCCGATAGGCTACATTCAATATGCGACTCCGGTTATCAAACCGGCTTGGCTGGTGTTCGCGCAGACGGCCATCTTGCAATTCTTGGTGGCAGCGTTCATCTCGCTTGCCGTTCACCTTGCCGTGAAGATTGCCAATAACCCTACGCTTGGAATCGTGTTCGTATGTGCTGATGGGGTGACGATGGTTCCCGGGTATTACGGAAGATCCATCGCTTTACGTGAGTTCGCCCTGTTGAATCCCCTTACGTATGCGAACACTGAGTTGACCGTCGGCGCCTATAGCCCGTACCCGACAACGCAGATAGTGAATCTGCCTGGACTTTGCTTCGAGCGTGGCGCGATTGCCCTCGTATGCGCAATCGGGATCGAGGTGCTGGCAATTAGCTGCTTTGCGTTGCTGGAAAGAGCGGCTGCGCGTGCCCGATATCCCCGATTTGTCTTGAGAGAGGTTCCTTCACTGCATCGAGAACGGCAACTCGTTCGAGCGCTTGTGCCTCCGCCGTTGCATACGTAAGAACGATGGGGAAACTGCTCCTGCGTTCTCCTACCCTCGCCGTATGCGCGATTGCAATGTCGGCGACGATGCTGGCCCCGGCTCTGGTCGAGATGTTTCCTGACGCTGATAACGTTTCCGCTGTTCGGTATAGGGATGGGGAGCTCCGTTCAATAGATCGGTATCTAGAGCAGAACGCTGCGAATATGGACGTCGAGGGCAAAGCGGCCCTGGAAGACATGCGGGATGCTCTTTCGGGTTTCGTGTACGCGCCTATGCCTGCGGAGGGGTTTCGAAGCCTTGCGACGTACGAGCGCGCTCGAGGTGAGCTGGGCGCGGCAGATGCGACTCTCCTGCAATCGATCGGAATCGAGCCGGAGACTCCTTCTCGTGCGGAGGCGCGCGCCCTTCTGCTTGAGTCGATCGCGAGCTTGCCGGACCCCAAGGTTTACGAGTTAAGTACGAAGATGCCCCCATTAATCCTCCTTTCGTATCTCCAGGCAGCGCTTCCCTCCTTATTTTTGCTGTTGCTCGTGGTTGTCACATCGCTCGCGTGCACCCACTTGCAGTGTCGTTCCCTTCTGGTTCTCCAGATCCCCGCAACAGCGCATGTGCGTTTTCTGACGGCTGTTGCGCTGGCTCTCCTGCTTGGCTTGGTGCTGCTTTTGGTGTCGATGGTTCCCGCTGTCGTTGTGTCCGTGATTAAGAACGGTGCGGTGGATCGGAGTATCCCGTCGCTCTCATTCGGGCGGGAGCTTCGACAACGTCCATGGTGGGGGAGGCGGTGTTGTGCAGTATTCCGTTGCTGGTCATGGCATACGGCGTGATTTCCGTCGTCGCTGCGTTGACAGCAGCGATTAGCCGCAACCCCGTTGTCACCGGAATGGTTTGCGCGGTTCTCTTGGTGTTGGGTTCGTTGAGCGCTCATGTTGAAAGCGTGGGCATGGGCGTCGCGCTGCTGGCTCCATTCGCCTCGCTTGATCCCGCTTCCCAGGTGGGGACGATTGGGTTCCTTGGGCGAGGGACGAACGCGATGCCTTTTGGAGAGGTCGTCGGCGCATCGGGCGCTCTGCTGGTGGTCTTGGGCGCCGTATCTCCGTTGATGGTGCGCCTGAGTGTTCCAAAGATCGAAAGGGGATGATCTCGATGATTGACCTTCAAACGCTGACGATCTCTTATGGAAAGAAGGTGCTCGTAGATTCGGTGAACGCTGAGTTTGCCCCGGGTACGGTCTACGGTCTCGTCGCTCCGAACGGGCATGGAAAGACGACGTTGCTGCGTGCGATGGCAGGTTTGCCGGGTCCTCGCGTGGACGGGAGCATCGTTCTGGATGAGGTGCAGGGTACGGGTGCGAGAGAGGTCCGTTCTATGATCTTCTATGCACCTGGTGAGGAGACGCTGCTGTATCCCGGATTGCGTGCGGAAGATCACCTCAAGATGGTTTGCGATATGTGGCCGCATGCTCGCGATATCGAAGAGATAGTGGAACAAACGCAGATAGGCGAGTTCGCGAAGATGAGGATCCGCACTCTGAGCCAGGGCATGAAGCAGCAGCTTACCCTGGCGATTGCGTATGCGACGGGCGCGCGGTACCTTCTATTAGATGAGCCATGAACGCGCTCGACCCCAGCAGGGTGGACTTGCATTCCGAGATTCTCAGGAAGCTGGCCGATTCTGGTACGTGCATCATCATGTCATCCCACATCTTGGATTCGGTCGATAGGCTGTGCGATGAGATTCTGTTTTTGAAGGATGGGAGCTCATTAGAAGCATTCCGCAAGATGATGCTGCGCCGAAGTCTCCTGGATCCCATTTCGCAAAGCCTGCCGGACGCGCCGAGGGTGCGCTAAGCACGTATCGGCGACTCTACGAAAAGGGCGGGTAGAAATGCAAGTTAAAAATCTATGTGGTCAATATGATGCCGTTGAACCCGCGTATCGATACCGCTCAGCCATTCGCCTCGCCCCCATCGCACGCATCTTCATTCGGTCTGTTACTTTTAATCTAACGATTCTTTGAGGAATGCAGGTGCTTCTGAATGTACTGTCGACTTCTTCTCAAACTAATCCTAAGAGACAAGGCCGTATGGATTTCCACGCTCGTTCTTGCTGCAGCCTTTTCCGTCCCCATTGCGTTCAATTCACCCATCTACGGCCCCTTCTTTATGAAGCAGGGCATGCAGGGCTTTGTCGACGCATTCAATACGCGCGCGCCCCAGCCAGCGGCACAGACCTATCGCCAGAGCAGCAAGATGACGCTGAGCTTGCAAGATACGCGAACGCCGCCCTCGCCGCTCAAACCGACGCCGCCTTTCTCGACTCTGCCGAGAGCTACTACGCGCTCATGGACGAGGGCTTCCAATCCGGGTCCATCGTGGGGGACCAGGAGACCAATGACGCAGAGCTCGCATATTGCCGCGCTCTGAGCAGCTCCGGCATCGCGGATATCCCGGCCTCCGCAAACGACCTGCCGTTCCTCTCCTTCCTGCCCTACGCCATTGCCCAGGCGCCGTCCTTCCTTCCCTTCATCCCCTTCCTTCTCTCGTCGATACTCGTGCTCGGCGCCACAAGGCCCGGGACCCTGGCGGCAAAGGCGCCCGTGCCCAAATTCCGGCGCCTTATCCAAACCGTGTTTTCGATAATTGGCGCGGGGACCGCGATGCTCCTCGCCGGCCTTGCGCCCGGGAGTATTTACGCTTGGCCCTAAACGGCTTCGGGCAGATCGGGTACCGATCGCCTTCTTCCATAACGGCGCGCTCACTACCACGACCGCGGGAGACGTCTTCACGACCATACTTCTCGCGCTGCTCGCGGGTGGAACCTTGATATCCGTTTGTTCCGTCGTCCTATCGACCGCAACGAGGCGCGTCTTCGCGGGCCCCCTTACCTCCGCGTTGCTTGTCGCGGCCCCGGCATTCCCGTTATTGTCCGATTCGGCACTGGGGCATAATGCCGCGCTCGAGCTCCTGCCGCTGGCCGTGTTCTCGCCTATCGAGGCAACGGGTTACGTAGGATGCTTCCCAACAGAATTCATTGACTCCGGTTCAAGCGGTGCATCGATGCTTGCCGTGGCCCTGATATACGTCGCGGTCTTTTTTGCGGTCGGCGCCGTTGCGACACGTTCGCCCAAACAGTCTGAACCCGCGAAAAAGCGCCATGGGCTCGAGCTTCTGGACGTGAGCGTGGGATACGGAAGCACGACGATACTTTCAATCGGATCGCTTTTCTTGAGCCCGGGAACGGCGGCGGGCCTCATTGCTCCCAACGGCTCGGGGAAAACCACCTTTCTTGAAGCGCTGTCGGGCCAATTTCCCACCCGTATCCACTCGGGAAGCCTGGTGGCAGACGGAATCAGCCAACGTCAATCAGCCGAATTTGCAGAACTCGTCTACCTGAGCTCTTCAGGCGGCACGGATCTTTACCCCACGCTATCAGCCCTCGAGCACCTTGCTTTCGTTAGGGATGCGTGGAAATCGGCCGCCGACATCGACTCGCTCTGCAGCTCCCTCGGAATCTCCCCATATCTCGACAAGCCGGCCCGTAAACTCTCGACGGGAATGAAGCAGCAGGTAAAGCTTGCCATGGCGATAGCGACCGATTGCCCGTACCTCATCCTCGATGAACCGCTGAACGGCCTCGATCCGGGAAAGCGGAAAACCTCCTGCGACGCGATGCGCAGCGAGGTGGCGCGGGGACGCAGCGTGCTCATTTCAAGCCATCTGCTCGACGACCTGGCAGACCTCACCGACTCGTTCTACTTCATCGAGGCCGGCACGCTCGTGGAAAAGATCAAGTCGTCCTCGCAGACGCTCAAGCAGGAATACCTCGATACATACGAAGGATGAATGTGGGGGAGTGTTCGGATGATAGTTGATATTCAAGGGCCAGCTCGTGTCGTGCCGAAAAGACCGTGAACCTTTTGTGGGACGCGCGGCGCCGTGGTACCATAGCCAAGTTTGTTGTCTTGGTCGGAAACCAAGACGCCTTATGCGCTGATCGGTAACCAGCGCCTGACCAATAAGGAGTCCTACCATGAAGCAGGGTATCCATCCCCAGTATGTCGAGTGCACGGTGACGTGCTCCTGCGGCAACACCTTCAAGACGCACGCTACCGTGTCCGAGATGAAGGTCGAGCTTTGCAACGAGTGCCACCCGTTCTACACCGGCCAGCAGAAGTTCGTCGACACCGGTGGACGCGTCCAGCGCTTCGCCGACAAGTTCGGTGGCGCCGCTGCCGCCCAGCTCAAGAAGGCTGAGGAGCCAAGGCCGCCAAGGCCGCCAAGGCTGCTGAGGCCGAGCCGCTCGCAAGGCCGCCGCTGAGGCTAAGGCTGCCGAGAAGGCAAAGCGTGCTGCTAAGTTCGCCGAGGAGGCTGCCAAGCAGGCCCGCCGAGCTCCCGCAGAGGCTCCCGTCGAGGAGGCCGCTGCCGAGGCCGAGACCACCGAGGCTGCTGAGTAAATAGCTCGCCGCGGAATCACTCGCATTCATGGCATGAGGGCCGTGCATCCATTTGGGTGCGCGGCCCTTTTCTTTTTATTGGCGCAAGCTAACCTGTCCCCGTGGCACCAAATGGCAGAGAGACGGCGTTTGCTCAGATAAAACCTGCCAAAATAAACCTGTTCCATTGCGGCAGGTTGGTCATAGTTATTACGTGGCGGTCGAGGTCGACCGTATAGGCCGCGCCTTGTTTGGCTAAAGTACAATCATCTGTGTTTAACTCGCCCGCAGCTGCACGGCGTGGGCGATGGCCAAAAAGGAAAACCACATGGGATTCATGTCAAAGCTGCTGTCCTTTGGATCCGATAAGGACCTTAAGCGCTACTACAAGATCGTCGACCAGATCAACGGTCTTGAGCCCCAGTTTGAGAAGATGACCGAGGAGGAACTCCGCGGCCAGACCGATAAGTTCCGCGAGCGTTACGCCAACGGCGAGTCGCTTGACGACATGCTCCCCGAGGCCTTTGCACCGTGCGTGAGGCTTCCAAGCGCACCATGGGTATGCGCCACTTTGACGTGCAGCTCATTGGCGCCATGGCACTGCACGAGGGCCACATCGCCGAGATGAAGACCGGCGAAGGTAAGACCCTCGTCTCCACGTTGGCTGGCTATCTCAACGCTATTGCCGGCAAGGGCGTGCACGTCGTTACTGTCAATGATTACCTTGCCAAGCGCGACTCCGAGTGGATGGGCCGCATCTACAAGTACCTGGGCATGACCGTCGGTCTGCTCCAGAACAACATGCCGCTCGAGCTCAAGCGTCCGGCCTACCAGGCAGACGTCACCTACGGCACCAACTCCGAGTTCGGTTTCGACTACCTGCGCGACAACATGGTCACCCGTCCCGAGCAGCGCGTGCAGCGCGGTCACAACTACGCCATCGTCGACGAGGTCGACTCCATCCTGATCGATGAGGCCAGGACGCCGCTCATTATCTCGGGCGCCGGCACTAAGTCCGCCAGCACCTACAAGGACTTCGCGCGTGCCGTGCGTGGCCTTGAGCGCGGCGAGGACGTGTCGCACGACATGCTTACCGCCACCGAGGACGTTGAGCCCACGGGCGACTACGTCATGGACGAGGCCAAGCACACCATTGCCGCCACCGAGCGCGGCCTTAAGAAAATCGAGCGCCGCCTGGGTATTGATGACATCTATGCCGATCTGTCCGGCCAGCTGGTCAACCACCTGCAGCAGGCGCTGAAGGCCCAGTACATGTTCCACCGCGATAAGCAGTACGTGGTCACCAACGGCGAGGTCAAGATCGTCGACGAGTTCACCGGCCGCATTATGGAAGGCCGCCGCTATTCCGAGGGCCTGCACCAGCCATCGAGGCCAAAGAGGGCGTGCTCGTGCGCGAGGAGAACCAGACGCTGGCCACCATCACCTTGCAGAACTACTTCCGTCTGTATGACAAGCTCTCCGGCATGACCGGTACGGCACTCACCGAGGATGCCGAGTTCCGCGAGATCTACAAGCTGCCCGTCGAGGTCATCCCCTCCAACAAGCCCGTTCAGCGTGTTGACCATGAGGACCTGGTGTACCGCACCATCCAGGCCAAGTACAACGCCGTTGCCGATGACGTCGAGCGACGTCACGCCAAGGGCCAGCCGGTCCTGGTGGGCACCGTCTCCATCGAGAGCTCCGAGAAGCTGTCTGCCGCCCTCACCAAGCGCGGCATCGCGCACGAGGTCCTCAACGCTAAGCATCACGAGCGCGAGGCCCATATCGTGGCCCAGGCAGGACGTTACGGCGCCGTGACCATCGCCACCAACATGGCCGGTCGTGGCACCGACATCCTGCTGGGCGGCAACCCCGACGAGCTGGTGCGCGAACGCCTGGAGTACGAGGGCCTGACCATGGAGGACGTGACGCCCGAGCAGCTCGAGCAGTTTACGCCGAGGCAAGGAGACCTGCAAGGCCGAGCGCGAGCGCGTGCTTGCGCCGGTGGCCTGACCGTTATCGGCACCGAGCGCCACGAGTCCCGCCGTATCGACAACCAGCTGCGCGGCCGCTCCGGCCGTCA
>ENA-OQHA01000825-OQHA01000825.1-human-gut-metagenome-genome-assembly--contig:-NODE-825-length-14078-cov-2.630994_pt1 | contig 14078 bp, 13 predicted proteins | sample MGYA00242558_ERZ504707 | MGnify/ENA primary metagenome ERZ504707 (study PRJEB26092, sample SAMD00036197) | human gut metagenome | host: Homo sapiens | study: EMG produced TPA metagenomics assembly of... | reverse complement strand
ATTATTTGAACTGGTTCAAGGTAGTGGAAACTGTACTTAAAAAGGAATCGAACCAGGCAAATGCTTTACTGAGCTGTCGATGATGGAAGATAATGTGCATTTTACAACGCAGTAATCAACTATAGCCGTTCAGATACCGGAAGAATTTAGAAAATAGTAAAATACAATAGAATGGCAACAAAAGGAACTGTTTTAGGCGTTATTGCAACATGGTTACATTGACTGTCGACGGGCCGGTAGCACAGAATGAAATCTGTTATATCATGACCGGCGGTGACCGTCTGATGGCCGAGGTTATTAAGGTGGTCGGACAGAATGTATATGTACAGGTGTTTGAAAGTACCCGTGGTTTGAAAGTCGGTGCTGAAGCCGAATTTACAGGTCACATGCTGGAAGTAACTTTGGGTCCGGGTATGCTGTCAAAGAACTATGACGGTTTGCAGAATGATCTGGACAAAATGGAAGGTGTCTTCCTGAAACGTGGACAATATACCTATCCGCTGGATAAAGAAAAGAAATGGCTGTTCAAGCCGATTGTAAAGGCCGGAGACGAAGTCGGTCCTTCAGCATGGCTGGGCGAGGTGGAAGAAAATCACCAGCCCCTGAAGATTATGGTACCTTTCCAGCTGACCGGAACCTATAAAGTGAAGTCAATTGTAGAAGAAGGTGAATATACCATTGAAGATACAGTTGCTGTCCTGACCGACAAGGAAGGTAATGATATTCCTGTGAATATGATTCAGAAGTGGCCGGTTAAGAAAGCAATGGTGAACTATGCTGAGAAACCGCGTCCCTATAAACTGCTTGAGACGGGTGTGCGTGTGATTGATACACTGAATCCGATTGTAGAGGGCGGTACCGGATTTATTCCTGGTCCGTTCGGAACCGGAAAGACTGTGTTGCAGCATGCTATATCCAAACAGGCCGAAGCTGATATCGTGATCATTGCAGCCTGTGGTGAGCGTGCCAATGAGGTTGTGGAAATCTTCACGGAATTCCCGGACTGGTAGACCCGCATACAGGTCGTAAGCTGATGGAACGTACAATTATTGTCGCCAATACTTCCAATATGCCGGTAGCAGCACGTGAAGCTTCTGTCTACACTGCCATGACGATGGCTGAATATTATCGTGCAATGGGATTGAAAGTCTTGTTGATGGCTGACTCTACTTCCCGCTGGGCGCAGGCTTTGCGTGAAATGTCAAACCGTATGGAAGAATTGCCGGGACCGGATGCCTTCCCGATGGATATCTCAGCGATTATTTCCAATTTCTACGGCCGTGCCGGTTATGTACATCTTTACAATGGAGAAACAGGCTCCATTACTTTCATCGGAACAGTATCTCCGGCCGGTGGTAACCTGAAGGAACCGGTAACGGAAAATACCAAGAAAGTGGCCCGCTGTTTCTATGCACTTGAGCAGGAACGTGCCGACCGCAAGCGTTATCCGGCTGTAAACCCGATTGATTCTTATTCCAAATATCTTGAATATCCTGAGTTCGACAATTACATCACTCAGCGTATCAACAGTGAATGGATCGGTAAGGTGAATGAGCTGAAGACCCGTCTGTTGAGAGGTAAGGAAATTGCTGAGCAGATCAACATTCTGGGTGATGACGGTGTGCCTGTAGAATACCATGTGATTTTCTGGAAGTCGGAACTGATTGACTTTGTGATCCTTCAGCAGGATGCATTTGATGAAGTAGACTCGGTAACTCCGATGGAACGTCAGGAGGAAATGGTGAACCAGATTATCGATATTTGTCATACCGACTTTGAGTTCGACAACTTCGTAGAGGTAATGGACTATTTCAAGAAGATGATCAATATCTGCAAGCAGATGAACTATGCCCGTTTCCGTTCCGAACAGTACGACGAATTCCGCAAGCAGTTGCAGGAACTGGTGGCTGAACGCAAAGTGAAATAAGAGAAATAAATTGAGAATAAAATGGCAACGAAAGCTTTTCAGAAAATATATACAAAGATTAGTCAGATAACGAAAGCTACCTGTTCGCTGAAAGCAACGGGAGTAGGTTATGACGAACTGGCTATGGTAAACGGCAAGCTGGCCCAGGTGGTGAAGATTGCCGGTGATGAAGTGACTTTGCAGGTGTTTGAGGGTACGGAAGGTATTCCGACAAATGCCGAAGTTGTATTCCTGGGCAAGTCTCCTACATTGAAAGTGAGCGAGCAACTGGCCGGACGTTTCTTCAACGCTTTTGGTGATCCGATTGACGGAGGACCGGAGATTGAAGGAGTGGAAGTTGAGATTGGAGGACCGTCTGTGAATCCGGTACGCCGTAAGCAGCCGTCCGAACTGATCGCTACGGGTATTGCTGGTATCGACTTGAACAACACCCTGGTATCCGGACAGAAGATCCCCTTCTTTGCCGATCCGGACCAGCCTTTCAACCAGGTGATGGCCAATGTGGCCTTACGTGCCGAAACCGACAAGATTATTCTGGGCGGTATGGGTATGACCAATGATGATTATTTGTATTTCAAGAATGTGTTCTCGAATGCAGGTGCCCTTGACCGTATCATCAGTTTCGTGAATACGACAGAGAATCCTCCGGTAGAACGTCTGCTGATTCCGGACATGGCTCTGACAGCTGCTGAATACTTGCGGTAGAACACAATCAGAAGGTACTGGTCTTGCTGACCGATATGACTTCTTACGCTGATGCGCTGGCTATCGTATCCAACCGTATGGACCAGATCCCTTCGAAGGACTCTATGCCGGGTTCTCTTTATTCCGATCTGGCAAAGATCTACGAGAAAGCCGTACAGTTCCCTTCAGGAGGTTCCATTACCATTATTGCCGTTACCACATTGTCAGGAGGCGATATTACGCATGCTGTTCCTGATAATACCGGTTATATCACCGAAGGTCAGCTTTTCCTGCGTCGTGACAGTGATATCGGTAAGGTAATTGTCGATCCGTTCCGTTCTCTGTCTCGTCTGAAACAGCTGGTAAGTGGAAAGAAGACCCGTAAGGACCATCCGCAGGTGATGAATGCTGCGGTTCGTCTGTATGCTGATGCTGCCAATGCAAAGACCAAGATGGAAAATGGTTTCGACCTGACCAACTATGATGAACGTGCGTTGGCTTTTGCAAAGGATTATGCCAATCAGTTGCTGGCCATCGATGTCAATCTGAATACCACTGAAATGCTTGATGTGACTTGGGGACTGTTCAGCAAATATTTCAAGCCCGAGGAAGTCAACATCAAGAAAGAATTTGTGGATCAGTACTGGAAAAAGTGATTTAGTTAAAACTTACAGAGAATGGCTATAAAATTTCAATATAACAAAACTTCGTTGCAGCAGCTTGAGAAACAGCTCAAGATCCGTTTGCGTACGTTGCCTATCATCAAGAACAAGGAGAGTGCGCTACGTCTGGAGGTGAAGCGTTGCAAGACTGAAGCAGTGGAGTTGGAGGAACGCCTGGAACAGCAGATCCAGGCATACGAAGCCATGTTCGCTCTCTGGAATGAATTTGATGCTTCACTGGTGAAAGTGAAGGATGTTCATCTGGGCGTACGCAAGATTGCAGGCGTCCGAGTACCCTTGCTGGAAGAGGTGGACTTTGAGATCCGTCCGTTCAGCTTTTTCTGTAGTCCCAAATGGTATGCCGACGGCATTCACTTGTTGAAAGGCCTGGCACAGACTGCCATTGAGCGGGAATTTACGCTGGCCAAGCTGGGGTTGCTGGAACATGCCCGAAAGAAAACCACTCAGAAGGTTAATCTTTTTGAGAAGGTACAGATTCCGGGTTATCAGGATGCCTTGAGAAAGATTAAGCGTTTCATGGAAGACGAAGAGAATTTGTCCAAGTCTTCTCAGAAGATCCTGAAATCCATCCAGGAGAAAAGAAAGGAGGCTGAGGTATGATTGCTAAAATGAAGAAACTGACCTTTTTGGTCTATCACAAGGAATATGAAGATTTCCTGAAAGAAATCCGTGAAGTCGGAGTCGTTCATGTGGTTGAGAAAGCTCAGGGTGGTGCCGGAAATGCCGAACTGCAGGACAGCATCCGTTTGTCGTCACGTTATGCGGCAGCGGTGAAAACTCTTGCGGCATGGGTGTTCTGGCTGGCGCTTCCCATGCAGGCGATGTCCGTAAAGGAGAAGAAGCCCTGAAGGAAATCGAAGCCTTGCAGCAGGAGATGCAGCGCTTGAGTCATCAGGCTCAGCTGACAGACAAGGACATTGCTGTGCTGGAACCGTGGGGAAACTTTGAGCCGCGTGATCTGGCCCGTCTGGCAGAAGCCGGCTATCGCATTGATTTCTATGTCTGTCCGGAAAAGCTCTTCAAGGAAGAATGGATGACGGAATATCATGCGATGATCATCAGCCAGTCTGGTTCGCGGCTTTATTTTATCACGGTAACTCCGGTAAATTCACCGGTGGAACTGGAGGTGGAAGCAGTCCGGCTTCCGGACAAGTCGCTTGCATCACTGAAGGAGAACAAGGCTGCGATTGTGACGAAAGAAGCTGATATACACAAGCGGATGGAAGAACTGGCCGCAACGGCAGTGCCCGATCTGGAAGCAGCTCAGGCCTCTGTACATGCGCAGATAGAGTTCTCCAAAGTGGAACTGAGTGCTGATTCACTGGCAGACAACAAACTGTTGCTGCTGGAAGGATGGCACCTGCGGCTTCTGTCGGCCAGATACAGGAGTATCTGAACACCAGCAATGCTTATTATGAGATTGCAGATCCGACACCGGACGATGATGTTCCTATCTTGTTGGCGAACAATAAGTTTGCCCGTCTGTTTGAACCGATCATGCGACTTTATATGTTGCCCAAATACAGAGAACTGGATCTGACTCCGTATTTTGCTCCGTTCTTTATGCTGTTCTTCGGCCTGTGTCTGGGAGATTCCGGTTACGGACTGTTCATGGTGCTGGCTGTCACGATTTATCGCCTGGCAGCTAAGCAGGTGAGTGATTCGATGAAACCGGTGCTTACACTGGTACAGTTGCTCGGAGCTTCCACAATGGTTTGTGTCTGCTCACAGGAACCTGCTTCGGATTTAATCTGTACGACATTCAGTTGCCTCTTTTCCAGAGTCTGAAGGAATCCATTTCACTGGATAACCAGCAGATGTTTAACCTTTCTCTGATTCTGGGAGGTATTCAGATTATCTTCGGTATGATTCTGAAGGCCGTGAATCAGACCATTCAGCTGGGCTTCAAATATGCGGTAGCAACGATCGGATGGATTCTGGTACTTGTCAGCACGGCTTTTGCCTTTGCTTTCCCTTCCTGTATGGCTATGGGAGGTACGGTACATCTGGTGCTCCTGGGTATCGGCTTGCTGATGGCCTACCTGTACAACAGTCCGGACAAAAATATTTTTGTCAACATCGGACTGGGACTGTGGGACAGCTACAATATGGCTACCGGTCTGCTGGGTGATGTGCTCTCGTATGTACGTCTGTTTGCCCTCGGTTTGTCCGGAGGTATCCTGGCCAGTGTGTTCAACAGTCTGGCAGCAGGTATGAGTCCCGACAATATCATTGCAGGTCCGATTGTCATGGCTCTGATCTTCCTGATCGGTCACAGCATCAATATCTTTATGAATGTACTGGGTGCAATGGTTCACCCCATGCGTCTGACATTCGTGGAATTCTTCAAGAATTCCGGTTATGAGGGTGGTGGAAAAGAATACAAACCCTTTAAGAAAGAAGTAATTAGTGAATAAAAGTAATACGAATTAAAAATTTAAAAAATAATTGAATTATGGAAATGAATCTTTTGATTGCCTACATTGGCATTGCGATTATGGTTGGTTTGTCAGGTATTGGTAGTGCCTATGGTGTGACTATTGCCGGTAACGCTTCAATCGGTGCGTTGAAGAAAAATGACAGTGCATTCGGTAATTTCCTGGTGCTGACAGCGCTTCCGGGTACTCAGGGTCTGTATGGTTTTGCCGGTTACTTCATGTTCCAGAATATTTTTGGTGTGCTGACACCGGAAATGACAGCAATTCAGGCTTGTGCCGTGCTGGGTGCCGGTATTGGTCTGGGACTGGTAGCCTTGTTCTCTGCCATCCGTCAGGGACAGGTTTGTGCCAACGGTATTGCTGCCATCGGACAGGGTCACAATGTATTCGGTAATACATTGATTCTGGCTGTATTCCCTGAATTGTATGCAATTGTAGCATTGGCTGCTACTTTCTTGATGGGTTCTGCTCTGGCTTAACTTGCTTAGCCTGATGAAATAGATAGCCGGACACGGATGCCGTGTCCGGCTTATTTTTGGTTGCTTTTTCATCGTGCGGTCACTGAGGCAGAGTCGTGCAGTCGTTGCGGGCAAATTATGCGGTCGTTGGGGCAGAATTATGCGGTCGTTGGGGCAGAATCGTGCGGTCGTTTGAGCTGAATCGTGCGGTCGTTGCGGGCGAATCGTGCAGACGATGCTGACGAGGCATTTTGAGTTTCTTTCTGACAGCATACAAGTGGCCGGACGGACATTCCAGTGTAAAAAGAATGACATCTTGGTCGATATTCTTGAATAAAATGAATATGAATAGCCGAATTAGGTCTATAAAAACTTTAAAAATCCATACTTTTTTTATACCTTCGCGACTGATTTAGAAAATATTAAAGATGATGATGATAGAGCTTTTGAAGCCCGATTACATTTTCGAATCCAGTTGGGAAGTGTGTAATAAGGTGGGAGGTATTTACACGGTTCTCTCAACAAGGGCAAAGACATTGCAGGATGCATTTCCTGATAAGATCTTTTTCATTGGTCCGGATGTATGGTCGGGTAAGGAAAATCCTTTATTCTCTGAGGATGAAAATTGTTTGAAAGACTGGTGTGCATATGCACGGGAGAGTGATGGATTGAAGATACGCGTCGGTCGTTGGAATATACCGGGATCTCCCATTACAATCCTGGTTGATTTCACTCCTTTCTATGCTCAGAAGAATGATATTTACGGGCAGGCCTGGTGCGATTTTCAGGTAGATTCACTTCATGCTTACGGTGATTACGACGAGGCCTCCATGTTTGCATATGCTGCAGGAAAAGTTGTAGAAAGTTTTTATCGGCATTGCTTAAGCAAGAAGGATCGGGTAGTCTATCATGCTAATGAATGGATGACCGGTCTGGGAGCACTTTATCTGCGCAAGCATGTGCCGGAAATTGCAACAATTTTTACTACTCATGCGACTTCTATCGGACGCTCGATTGCCGGAAACAACAAACCTTTGTATGACTATTTGTTTGCATATAATGGCGACCAGATGGCTGGTGAATTGAATATGCAATCGAAGCATTCCATTGAAAAACAGACTGCACACCATGTTGATTGTTTTACAACAGTCAGTGAAATCACCAACAATGAATGTCGTGAACTGCTTGACAAGTCGGCAGATGTGGTTCTGATGAACGGCTTTGAGGATGACTTTGTGCCCAAAGGGAATACGTTTGTTGCACGTCGTAAGAAAGCCCGTCAGGCTATGCTGAATCTGGCGAACAAGCTTCTGGGTACAAAATTGACCGACGAAACACTGATTGTCGGAACCAGTGGCCGTTATGAATTCAAGAACAAGGGTATCAACGTTTATCTGGAATCCTTGAACCGGCTGACCCGCGACAAGAATCTGAAGCGTGATGTTCTGGCATTTATCAATGTGCCGGATGGGTGGGCGATCCCCGTGAAGACCTGATAGCCCGTCTGAAGAGCAAGGAACAGTTTACGACTCCTCTGGAGGTTCCTTTCATTACCCACTGGCTGCATAACATGAATCATGACCAGGTACTTGACATGCTGAAGTATTTGAACATGTCGAATGCACCGGAATCAAAGGTCAAGGTTATCTTTGTACCTTGCTATCTGGATGGAAACGACGGTATCTGGAACATGCATTATTATGACCTGATTTTAGGATATGACCTGAGTGTATATCCGTCTTACTATGAACCTTGGGGATATACTCCGCTGGAAAGCATCGCTTTCCACGTACCGACAGTTACGACAGATCTGGCCGGGTTTGGCTTATGGGTTAACTCCTTGAAAGGACGTTTCAGCGAACTGGCTGACGGCGTAAAGGTGATCCATCGTACAGACTACAACTATTCTGAAGTGGCTGACGTCATAAAAGATACAGTTTCAGATTTCTCTGCCCTGAGTGCAGCTGAAATCAAGAAAATACGGAAGAACGCGGCAGCAATTGCCGAAAAGGCACTGTGGAAACATTTCATACAGTATTATTATGAGGCTTATGACATTGCTTTGCGCAATGCTGAGAAACGCCTTGCTTTGTAACAGTGAATCTGATTTTTAACTTAAAGCATTATTGAGAGATATGAAAATCAAGACAAATTATGCGAATGTTCCTTGCTGGAAGGAAGTAAATGTGAAATCCCACATTCCGGAATCCTTGAAGATGCTGGAAGAAATGGCTCGCAATATCTGGTGGGCCTGGAGTGATGAGGCTACTGAAATGTTCAGTTCTCTGGATCCTGAATTGTGGAGCGTTGTCGGACAGAATCCGGTTGCTTTGTTGGAGCGTATAAGTTATGAAAAACTGGAAGATCTGTCTTCTGACGAAGCTGTTCTTGCCAAGATTAACAAGGTATATAAGAAATTCAAAGAATATATTGATGTGAAGCCCGATGCTTCACGTCCTTCTGTTGCATACTTCTGTATGGAGTATGGACTGACTCACGTACTGAAGATCTACTCCGGCGGTTTGGGTATCCTGGCCGGTGACTACCTGAAAGAAGCATCAGACAGCAATGTCGATATGTGTGGTGTAGGTTTCCTGTATCGTTATGGTTACTTCACTCAGAGCCTGTCTATGGACGGACAGCAGATTGCAAATTATGAAGCACAGAACTTCGGCAGCCTGCCTCTGGACCGCGTTAAAGATGAAAACGGACAGCCTCTGGTTCTTGATGTTCCTTATCTGGACTATTATGTTCATGCATATGTATGGAAAGTAAACGTAGGTCGTGTACCTTTGTATTTGCTGGATACAGATAACGAAATGAACAGCGAATTCGACCGTCCGATTACTTATCAGTTGTATGGTGGTGACTGGGAAAACCGTCTGAAGCAGGAAATTCTGCTGGGTATCGGTGGTGTGCTGTTGCTGAAACGTCTGGGCATCAAGAAAGATGTATATCACTGCAATGAAGGTCACGCTGCCCTGTGTAACGTACAGCGCTTGTGCGATTATGTAGAAAGCGGCATGTCATTCGACGAGGCTCTGGAAGTTGTACGTGCTTCTTCTCTGTACACTGTTCATACTCCGGTTCCGGCTGGTCATGACTACTTCGACGAAGGTCTGTTCGGCAAGTATATGGGAGGTTATCCGCAGCGTATGGGTATTACCTGGCAGGATCTGATGGATCTGGGCCGTATTAACCCGGGTGATCCTAACGAACGTTTCTGTATGTCTACATTCGCCTGCAACACTTGTCAGGAAGTGAACGGTGTAAGCTGGCTGCATGGTAAAGTTTCACAGGAAATGTTCTCAGGTATCTGGAAAGGTTATTTCCCTGAAGAAAATCATGTAGGTTATGTAACCAATGGTGTACACTTCCCGACCTGGTGTGCTTCTGAATGGAAGAAACTTTATGCAAAATACTTCGACAAGAACTTCCTGCACGACCAGTCAAATGAAAAGATCTGGGAAGCTATCTACAATGTACCCGATGAAGAAGTTTGGAAGACTCGTGTAGCTTTGAAGAACAAGCTGATCGGCTATATCCGTAACCAGTTCCGTGATACATGGCTGAAGAACCAGCGTGATCCGTCGCGTGTGGTTTCTCTGATGGACAAGATCAATCCTAACGCACTGTTGATCGGTTTCGCACGTCGTTTTGCTACTTATAAGCGTGCACATCTGTTGTTCACAGACCTGGATCGTCTGGCCAAGATCGTGAACAATCCTGATTACCCTGTACAGTTCCTGTTTGCAGGTAAGGCTCATCCCCACGATGGTGCCGGTCAGGGTCTGATCAAGAAGATTGTGGAAATCTCTAACCGTCCTGAATTCCTCGGTAAGATTATTTTCCTTGAAAACTACGATATGAAACTGGCTCGTCGTCTGGTTTCTGGTGTAGATATCTGGATGAACACTCCGACTCGTCCGTTGGAAGCTTCCGGTACTTCCGGTGAAAAAGCTTTGATGAACGGTGTTGTAAACTTGTCTGTACTTGACGGATGGTGGCTGGAAGGTTACCGTGAAGGAGCCGGATGGGCACTGACTGAAAAACGTACTTACCAGAATCAGGAACACCAGGATCAGCTGGATGCTGCTACAATCTACAGCTTGCTGGAAACTGAAATCCTGCCGCTTTACTATGCACGTAACAAGAAGGGATATTCTGAAGGCTGGGTGAAGACTATCAAGAACTCTATCGCACAGGTAGCTCCTCATTACACCATGAAGCGTCAGCTGGATGATTACTTCACTAAATTCTATGGCAAGGAAGCTGCTCGTTTCCATGAACTGGCAGCCAACGACTATGCTAAGGCTAAGGAAATCGCCAAATGGAAAGAAGAAGTGGCTGAAAAGTGGGATTCCATCGAAGTCGTTTCTATGGATAAGTGCGAAGACCTTCACAAAGGTAACATTGAAACCGGTAAGGAATATGTTATCACTTGTGTGGTTGACGAAAAAGGCCTGGATGATGCAGTGGGCATTGAACTGGTAACAACTTACACTACCGCTGAAGGCAAGGAATACGTTTATTCAGTAGAACCGATGGAAATGGTTCACAGAGACGGTAATCTGTTTACCTTCAAGGTAACTCACAGCCTGTCTGACTCCGGAAGCTTCAAGGTTGCATACCGTATGTTCCCGAAACATGAGGCACTGCCCCATCGTCAGGACTTCTGCTATGTACGCTGGTTCAACAAGGACTAAGTAAACCGGAAAGATATATAGAATGACGGCCTGTACAGCAGGTGTGGATTGAAAAAGTCTGCACCTGTATGTACAGGCCGTATTTTTGTTCGCGGAAAAAGCCCCGGGTTTTCGCTTTGCCGTGTCGGGGAATTGGCTATCTTTGCATTCAGACGGACTGGATGTCCGGATACAGATACTTTAAAACAAAAGCCAATGAAAATACTGATTGTAGAGGATGATGCCGACCTGAGGGAGATTACCACCCGTTCGCTGGAAAAGGAACGCTATGTCGTATCCCAGGCTCCTGACTATCGGACAGCCCTGTGTAAAATAGAAGATTACGATTATGATTGCATTCTGCTGGATATCATGCTGCCCGACGGAAGCGGACTTGATCTGCTGGAAGAACTGAAGGCGATGGGCAAGCGGACGAATGTCATTATTCTTTCAGCCAAGGATTCACTGGAAGACAAGGTGCAGGGACTGGATCTGGGTGCAGATGATTATCTGCCCAAACCTTTTCATCTGGCCGAACTTCATGCACGTATCAAGAGCCTGTTGCGGAGGAATCAGCGGGAAGGAGAGCAGAGCTTGCGCTTTGGAAACATTGAGGTATTTCCCGATCGTTTCCGGGTGATGGTTGAGGGAAAGGAAGTCGATCTGAACCGTAAGGAATACGATATCCTATATTATTTTATGTGCCGTCCCGGCAGACTGGTTAATAAGAATACGCTGGCAGAGTCTGTATGGGAGATCATATTGATCAGGTAGATAACTTTGATTTCATCTATACGCAGATCAAGAATCTCCGTAAGCGCCTGAAAGAAGCCGGTGCTACTCCGGAGCTTAAGTCTGTATATGGATTTGGCTATAAGTTTGTTGTGGAATGAAACTGTTTCATCTGATTCTGGGGCGCATGTCCGCCGCACTCATTGTGATACTTACCTTATGGGCCGGACTGTTTTATCTGGCGTGATGGAAGAAGTCAATGACGAGGTGGATGATTCGCTGGAAGACTATTCGGAGGCATTGATCCTCAGATGGCTTTCCGGTGAGGAACTTCCTGCCCGGAGCAATGGCTCCAACAACCAGTATTTCCTTTATGAAGTTAAGCGAGTCGTATGCCCGGATGTATCCCCGGATTTCTTATCACGATGAAATGGTTTATATCACAGAGAAGGACGAAGAGGAACCGGCTCGTGTACTGACTACCATCTTCGAGGCCGAAGGAAACCGCTTTATGGAGCTGGTCGTTTATACACCTACCATCGAGAAAGCTGATTTGCAGAGAGCTATTCTGGGGTGGATTGTCTTTCTTTATGTACTGTTGCTGCTGGCCGTTATTTTGTTGAATGTATGGGTGTTCCGGAGAAATATGCATCCTTTGTACCGCTTGCTGGCCTGGCTGGATGCCTATCGGCTCGGCCGTTCGAATGCTCCATTGGAGAATAATACCCGCATTTATGAGTTCCGCAAGCTGAATGAAGCCGTGACTCTTTCGGCAGAGCGCAGTGAGAAACTGTATGAACAGCAGAAGCTGTTTATCGGAAATGCATCCCACGAGATGCAGACACCTTTGGCTATCTGCCGGAACCGTCTGGAAATGCTGATGGAAGAAGGCAATCTCAGCGAAAAGCAGTTGGGAGAGTTGATAAAGACGCATGAAACGCTTGAACGTCTGACGCGTCTGAACCGTTCTTTGCTCTTGCTCTGCAAGATCGAGAACCGGCAGTTTTCCGATGTAAAGGATATATGTTATAATCATCTGCTGGAGCAATACCTGGAAGATTATAAGGAAGTGTATGCTTACCGGGGTGTTTCGGTGGAAGTGATTACGGAAGGTGAGTTTACGGTCATGATGAGTGAATCGCTGGCTTCAGTCCTGCTGACCAACCTGCTGAAAAATGCCTTTGTACATGTGACGGAAGGGGGCGTGATCCGTATTCTCTTTACGACGGAATCAATGGTTGTCGCCAATAGCGGTGAGCAGCCCCTTGACAGTGAGCGTATCTTTGAACGTTTTTATCAGGGCCATAAGAAAGAAGGTTCTACGGGACTGGGTCTGGCTTTGGCTGAGTCTGTCTGCAAGTCAAGCGGGCTGGATATCCGTTACGAATTCACTGAGGCATGCATCGGTTTACGGTCAGCCGTTCCGGATCGGAAAGAGTTGGATAGGTGTTTATATTGCGGAACAGGCTTTCAGAAAAGAATTTTGCATTTTTCCTGAAAATTTCTTCTGATTCCAGATTCTTTTCAGATTCCTGTCGCACCTTTGTATTAGAAAATTAAATGAATGATTAATCTCTTAAAAACAAAGGTGTATGAAAAAGTTAGTTTTTTTATTGGTGTGTGTGTTTACAATGTCTTCAGTTGCTTTGGCTGATAATGACAAACCGATCCAGGTTGGACAGTTGCCGACAAAGGCCCAGACCTTCCTGACCACTTATTTCAAGAGCCACAAAGTGGCGTTGGCTAAGCAGGAGAGTGATTTGTTCTATAAAACCTATGATGTCATTTTCACAAATGGCGAAAAGGTGGAATTCGACAAATCCGGAGAATGGACAGAAGTGAAGTGTTCACAAAGCGAAGTACCTTCAAAGATTGTTCCTGCTGCTATCCGTGATTATGTGAAAACCAACTATCCGGATGCCAAGATTCTTCGTATCGAACGTGACCGTAAGGGATATGAAGTGAAGCTGTCCAACCGTTGGGAAATCTCTTTCGACTCTCAGATGCGTGTGGTAGACATTGACGATTAAGCAGTGCCTGTCAGGTAATAAAGAAATGCACTCGTTTTCCGGATTGTCCGGGAAGCGGGTGCATTTGATTTTGCCGGATCAGAAGCAGTAAGCCAGTCCGACATTTATGATGAACTGGTCGAATCCGTCCACTAACTGATATTTGGGTTCAATGTTCAGTTTCCAGGCAGAACCCAGTTTAAAGTCAGCTCCTACTCCAAACTTGGCCTGAAACTTTCCGTCGGAAGCAGAATATTCGTCGAAATGAGCCTTTGCATTGGCATATCCCAATCCTACAGCCGGGTAGATAGCCACATCAGCGCAACGGGGAAGAGGTAATGGAAGTTTACTCCCAGATCCCAGAAGGAAACATGATCGTGCTTGAAATAGTAATTGAATTCCGGCTCGATCCGTACATGGTTGGTCAGATTATACTGGAATTTTCCGCCCAGACCGAAGGAG
>ENA-OQHA01000824-OQHA01000824.1-human-gut-metagenome-genome-assembly--contig:-NODE-824-length-14079-cov-4.488675_pt1 | contig 14079 bp, 9 predicted proteins | sample MGYA00242558_ERZ504707 | MGnify/ENA primary metagenome ERZ504707 (study PRJEB26092, sample SAMD00036197) | human gut metagenome | host: Homo sapiens | study: EMG produced TPA metagenomics assembly of... | reverse complement strand
TAGCAAACTTTATCCATTCAGAGTGAGAGAAAGGGGGACATTGTCTCTCTTTCCTCTCTGAAAAATAAATGTTTTTATTGCTTATTATCCGCACCCAAAAAGTTGCATTTATAAGTTGAACTCAAGAAACTTTTATATATTATGATTGTTTCCAATTTACAAAATAGTAGCAGAATTGAACCGCTACATCCTTTATTTAAACAATTGTTCGATTATGTAAAGAGTCACGACTTATTGCATACACCATGTGGAAGAATAGAACTGGATGGAGATAACCTGTTTATCAACAACGTTAACCCCACATGCGTGAAAGAATCTGAACAGGTTCTGGAAGTACATCGTGATTACATTGATATACATATTCTTTTGGAAGGGAAAGAACGTATCGGTTGGAAAGCCATTGAAGATGTAAACCAACTGAAACAAGCGTATCAGAAAGAAGGTGATTGTGCACTCTATTCAGATGTACCTACAACCTTTGTTGATTTGCTTCCCGGACAATTTGCCATTGTATATCCGGAAGACCCACATGCCCCTGTAATTGGAGAAGGAAAAATAAGAAAACTTATAGCTAAAGTAAAAATCTAAACCAGCAACTGCATTATGAAAAAACTATTATCCTTATGTATCGGAATGCTTTCCATCGGTCTGCACGCTGCTGATACTGTCTTTGTTAAAACCCCACAAGTACCGATATTAATAGAAAGACATGATAATGTCTTGGCTTATCTGCGTCTCGATGCCAAAGAAACAAAGACCCTTGACAATGTCACTATCACCTTCGACAAGAACGTACCTTTGTCACAAATCAAAGCTATTAAATTGTATTATGGAGGAACAGATGCTCCACAAGACAGAGGAAAAAAACGCTTTGCACCCGTAGAATACATTTCCAGCAACAATCCGGGGCAAACCCTTTCTGCTAATCCATCTTATTCTATAAAAAAGGCAGAAATAACACCTAAAACCAATACGCTGACACTGGAAGGAAAACAGAACCTCTTTCCTGGATATAATTTCTTCTGGATCAGTATCGAAATGCAACCAACAGCTTCACTACACACAAAAATCTGTGCAGAAGTAACTCAGGTAAAAGGTGATGGGAAAATTATACCCACAAAAAATACGACAGAACAGAAAGTCGTACAAAGAATGGCAGTAGGAGTTCGCCATGCAGGTGATGACGGTTCAGCAGCTTTCCGTATTCCAGGGCTGGTTACTACAAATAAAGGTACTCTCTTGGGAGTATACGATGTGCGTTACAACAGCAGTGTAGATTTGCAGGAACATATCGACATAGGCCTCAGCCGCAGTACAGACGGAGGAAAAACATGGGAAAAAATGTGTTTACCTCTATCATTCAAAGAATACGGTGGACTTCCTTCAGCTCAGAATGGTGTAGGCGACCCTTCTATCTTGGTAGACACCAAAACCAACACCGTATGGATTGTAGCGGCATGGACACACGGAATGGGTAACCAAAGAGCATGGTGGAGTTCACATCAGGGAATGGACTTGAACCATACCGCTCAATTGGTACTCGCTAAAAGTACAGATGATGGAAAAACATGGTCTGAACCAATCAATATTACCGAACAAGTGAAGCTTCCGGAATGGTATTTCTTATTGCAAGGCCCGGGACGAGGCATCACAATGGAAGATGGTACATTGGTATTCCCCATTCAGTTTATCGACAAAACCCGAATCCCCAATGCGGGTATCATGTATAGCAAAGACCGTGGAGAAACATGGACCATACACCACCATGCACGTACTAATACCACAGAAGCACAAGTGGCAGAGCTTGAACCTGGCACTTTAATGCTGAACATGAGAGATAACCGAGGAGGAAGCCGGGCCGTTTATACCACACAAGATTTAGGTAAGACTTGGAAGGAACACGAATCATCCCGTACTGCTTTGATAGAGCCCGTATGTATGGCCAGTCTGATCAGTGTAAAAGCGAAAGATAATGTATTGGGTAAAGACCTTTTAATTTTCTCCAACCCCAATTCTACAAATGCCCGTAAAGACATGACGATTAAAATCAGCATGGATGGAGGAAATACCTGGAGTTCGGAACATCAGCTTCTGTTAGATGAGGGATACAATTGGGGATATTCCTGCCTGACAATGATAGATAAAGAAACTATCGGTATATTGTATGAAAGCAGTGTAGCTCACATGACTTTCCAAAGCATTAAACTGAAAGATATTATAAAATAATTTATTATATAAAGATTTCAATAAAAAAGGGGATATCAATTATGATATCCCCTTTTTATTGCTGAATATCAGCATATATAAATAACATTCTTATCATTATACGTATAATCAGAATCACAATAAAAGAAATTCAACTTTATAAACTATCGGTAAAAACAAAAATACAACACAAATAAAATCGGTATTTCATAAAATATTTTATCAAATAATTGTGACATCAAATTTTTATTTCTATATTTGCCACATGTAAATAGACGTATTAATAAAATTCATTTTAAAAAGGCCTTAAGTTAACTGAAGAATCATCAATCGCAAACTTTAACCTTATATATGCATGAATTATGAATAGAAAAATGAAGTCAGTCGGTATGTGGCTGTTACTAGGCAGTTTATCTACGGGTATGGCATATGCGGACTTATCAAAAAATGAATCTGAAATTGACATTGTACAACAAACTGGTATATGTCAAGGTATTGTGAAAGACGCAACAGGCGAATCTGTCATTGGAGCTTCTGTAATAGTAAAAGGAACTACAAATGGAACAATTACAGACATTGATGGAAACTTCTCTCTATCAAACGTAAAGAAAGGGGATGTTATTGAAATTTCTTTCGTAGGATATATTACACAAACCATAAAATGGGATGGTACTCCGATTAACATCATTCTGAAAGAAGATACCCAAACATTGGAAGAAGTTGTCGTAACCGGATATGGTGGTTCACAGAAACGAGCTGCATTAACTACGGCCATTTCAAAAATGGATGATCAAGTTCTGAAAAATGCTGCTATGAGTAACGCAGGACAGGCTTTACAAGGTTCTGTAACAGGTTTGCGAGTTATCAATACAACAGGACAGCCTGGAGCTGAACCTGATATCACTCTTCGTGGTGGAGCAACAATTACCGGTGGTAATAGTAAAGCATTGATTGTTGTTGATGGTATTATTCGCGAAAGCATGAGTGACATCAACCCTTCAGATATTGAATCTATACAAGTATTGAAAGATGCCGCTTCTACTGCTATCTATGGTGCACGTGCCAACGGAGGTGTTATCCTTGTAGAAACAAAAAGTGGAAAAGCAGGTAAAGCTTCAGTAAACTATAAATTTAAACTGGGTGTAAACTTTGCACGTTACGGATATGATTTCTGTAATGCCCACGATTATCTTTACTATAACCGTCTGGGTTATAAACGTTATACAAACAACGTACCGGGAGCAGCAAGCGTAGATACTCAAACTGGATATGGTACACAAAATGACCTTATCGACGTAAAATATCTAACCGATGAAACTTCTCATCTAAGAAATGAAGGTTGGCTAGTTATGGATGACCCATATTATGAAGGTAAACAACTTCTTTATAAGGATTATAGTGGTCAGTTGGATGATGCCGTTTTTGCTAATACAGCCTTGACACAAGATCATTATGTAAATATTACCGGAGGAAATGATAAGGGTACTTACATGGCCAGCATGGGATATTACAATGAAGATGGTCAGATTAAGGGAACTGGGTACAAACGTTTCAACGGCTCTGTAAGCGGTACCTACAAAATTTCCCATTCTTAAATGTGAAAGCCGGTGCTACCTATACATGGTCACAGCAACCATCATTATGGATTGGTTCTTATGAATTATTCTATCGTACACGCTCACAACGTCCGACATGGAATCCATACAACGAAGATGGTTCGCCTGCATCAGGTTGGGGAACAGGTGATGGTAATCCTGAATATTATCGAGACAAACTGACTAGTGAAGATGGTACACGTAAATCGACATATAACTTTGGTTTCGATTTGGATATTATTCCTAAAAAACTGACATTCAGCGGAAACTCATCGCTTTACCATTATGATTATCAATATGAAACATTCAATAAATCATACCAGCTTCAAACCTCATCTACACCAACTAACACACGTGATGCTAGTGCAAAGATAGAACGCTATACTCAGATTCAGGTCAATGGAACATTGAATTATAAGGATACATTCAAAGACAAGCACAACTTGGATGTAATGGTAGGAAGTGAATATTTCGGTTATAATGAATTTATGATGGAGGCCAAAACTCAGAACTCTCCAACAGATGATATTCCGACTCTAAATGCAGGAGCATCACGTACATCCACCAAGTCTGAAAAAACAGGTTATCGGATTGCATCCGTATTTGGTCGTGTAAACTATAACTATCAAATGAAATATCTGCTTTCATTAGTAGCTCGTTACGACGGTATTTCTCGATTGAAAGACAACCGTTGGGGTTTCTTTCCTGGAGTTTCTGTGGGATGGAATGTCACAGAAGAAGATTTTTGGAAAGAATCTAAAATTTCAGAAGTAATCAGTAACATCAAACCACGTTTAAGTTATGGAGTAAACGGTAACGTAAATGGTATCGGGAACTTTGATATTTACGGAATTTATAAGCAGATTGGAGCCGGTAATTACGATGGTGCAACTGCATACTACAACTCTTCTTTAATAAATACAGGATTAAGATGGGAACAGAGCCGTTCATTTGAAGCCGGTTTGGACCTAGGATTCTTCAACAACCGGTTAAGCTTCATCTTTGACTATTACAACAGAACAACAGATGATTTGCTAACCGATGTGAACCTGCCCGCATATACTGGTTTTTCAAGTATGAAAACCAACTTGGGAAAATTGCGTAACTCAGGATTTGAAATGGAGGTAAGAGCTAATATTCTATCTAATGCTAAAGGTTTTAACTGGGAAGTTTCTGCTAACTTAACTTCAGTGTCAAACAAGGTTTTAAAATTACCTACAAGTGACAAACCATTTAACCAGATTGATGGTTATGAAGTGGCAGCTGGACTCTACAACCCTGAAACAGGAGAGACTCCGACCAAATGGATTGGCGGCTATAGAGAAGGTGGAAAACTCGGTGACATGGTAGGCTATGTGCAGAATCATATCTTTAGAGATTGGAATGATGTAAAAGCTAACGCCAACATGGTCATTGACGAAGTTGCCAACTTGTATGGACCAGGTATGGCCAATGAAATAAACCCACAGACAGGTGTAACTTATGCTGAATCAAACGGATGGAAACCCATAGAACCAGGAGATGTATGCTGGGAAGACATTAATAAGGATGGAAAGATTAACAGCCTTGACCGTGCTGTAGTTGGTAATATATTCCCTAAAGTAACAGGTGGATTCTCAACGACCTTATCTTATAAGAACTGGTCATTATACGCACGTTTCGACTATGCTTTGGGACACACTATTTACAACGACTTAAAGGCCCGTTCTTTAGGACAGTATCAAGGACAGTTTAATATCATAGATAAAGTTCATGACACATGGAGTGAAACGAATCCAGATACGGATCTTCCAGTCTTCACTTATGCTGACCAGTTGAACAAGAAAAACATTACTCGTTCTAACAATGGTAATACAGCTGTGGATAATAATAGTTCACGTTTCTATGAAAAAGGAGATTATCTGGCACTAAGAGAGATTACCCTCAGCTACTCTTTACCAAAAAAATGGATTGGTAAAGCAGGTATGCAAGATGCATCTGTATATGTAACAGGACAGAATCTATTCTATATTACTGGATATGACGGTGTATCGCCTGAACCAGCTGTATCTACAGTTTACGGACGAGGAATTGATAATGGCCGTTATCCAACTCCTAGAACCTTATTGTTTGGCTTATCTGTAACATTCTGAAAAAACAACAATTATGAAAAAATATTCAACTATATTATAGCCGGATGCCTGGCAACATCTTTTACTGGTTGCTTGGATATGGAACCTGTTAGTAGTATTACTGATGTAAACTATTGGAAAGATGCGGCTCAATTTGAGGCATTTAATGTGGGACTTCACGGTCTGCTTCGCGAAAGATCTTATACTATTTTCGAATTAGGAGAACCTCGCGCTGATATTTACAATTCCAATCCATTCACTGGGGAAGCTACTCAAGGAGTGGAGAGAATGATTGACAACACTTTAAATGCAGCCAACCCTGTGATTAGTAATTATGGAGATTTCTATGTATTAATTAATCAATTAAACTTGATGATTAGTCATACTGAATCTACTGATTTACTAGATGCAAGTACTAAAAACTATTATCTAGGAGAAGCTTATGGTTTAAGAGCTTATGTATATTTCCATTTGCTACGTTCATGGGGTGATGTAGTACTCCAGTTAGATTATACTAACGGTAACTCCATTGATATAGGTAATCCTAGCAAAGCCGCTTCATCTGCAGCAGATGTAATGACCCAAATCAAAAAAAGATATCCAAAGTTCAGAAGATGCCTTTGGTGATGACTATTCTTTCAAATACGGCAAATGCTATTGGTCAAAAGCAGCCACAATGATGCTGAAAGGAGAAGTTTACTTATGGAGCGGAAAACAAATGAATGGCGGAGAAAGTGATTACACTACAGCTAAGAATGCGTTAATGGCAGTAAAAACAGCTGGTGTAGGATTGTTGAACGACTTTAAAAAAGTATTTGCATACGACAATAAAGAAAATGACGAAATCATTTTCGCTATACATAACGGAAGAAACGAATACACCTCTGGAATGACCAATATAGATCAACGATGGTCATGAATCAGGCAAATTTTGGTACTTATTACGATGAAAATGGAGCCCTACTCAATGAAACGGAAATGGCAGACATGAGTGGATTAATTCGTTATCAAGTTGAACAAGATTTATACACTCAGTTATTCCGAGAAGGAGATACTAGAAAATCAATTTCCATAAAAGGTATTTATAATAAAGACAATACAAGTGGAACTCTTTCTTTCAACTCACCTATCGCTTATAAATTCCAAGGAGTATTATTGGATGGTGATGCTCAAAGAAGCTGGTTAGATGACTATCCAATCTACAGATATGCAGATTGTCTACTTGCGTTAGCTACAGCCAAGGCTTTCTTAGGAGAGGATATTACTCAAGAAATCAATGAAGTACGTGAACGTGCTTACGGAACTACATACTTCAATGAACATAGAAGCGAAATAGCCTACCCCAATGATAAGGATGCAACCTTCTATGCCAACAATAGATTCGTTGGAAGTGATGATAACCCTATTGAAGCAATTTTGAAAGAAAGAATGAGAGAATTCCTATTCGAAGGAAAACGCTGGTATGATATTCGTCTCATGGGAAATGAGTATGCTACTAAATATTCAAATGCAAATTCAGAACGTCTATTATGGCCTATTGATGAAAATACATTAGGAGAAAATAGTGCATTGAACCAGACTCCTGGATACTAAATCTCATTATTAAAGATTGATAACAAGCCTTAGAATTTTCTCCAAAGAGAATTCTAAGGCTTTATTTTATTTAGAATCCAATTCAAATAAACACTATATGAAAACCTTCTTTTTCGGAATCTATTTCTTTTTTATCACTTTAACAACAGGGCTTTCACAAACCATATATACCCCAAACTGGGAATCTTTGGACAAACGCCCTATTCCAACATGGTTTCAGAATGCTAAATTTGGTATATTTATCCATTGGGGACTATATTCAGTACCAGCATGGTCACCTAAAGGAACTTACGCTGAATGGTATCAATACTGGCTTGATAATAAAACGCTATTTGGCAATGGAGATTTTAAAGGAGACGAAATTTATAACTACCACCAAAAATCTATGGAAAAGATTTTACCTATATGGATTTTGCCCCATTGTTTAAAGCACAAGATTACAATGCTACAGAATGGGCTGATTTATTTGTTAAATCTGGGGCTAGATATGCAGTATTAACAACCAAACACCATGATGGCTTTGCCTTATGGGATAGCAAAGAAGCATCTTTCCACCATAGACGACCATGGAATAGTATGGAAATAGGTGCACACAGAAATTTGGTAGAAGAATTTGTAAAAGCAATTCGAAAAACCCCTCTTAAAGTAGGTTGTTACTTTTCTTTACGAGAATGGAACAATCCTTTTTACACAACTTCTACAATGCCTATCTATGTGGAACAACACTTATACCCACAATTAAAAGACCTTATAACAAAATATAAGCCTGATTTAATTTGGGCCGACGGACCAGATAACTACGACGAAGAAATCTGGAAAACTAAAGAATTCTTTGCATGGTTATATTCTTCCTCCGAAGTAAAAGATAGTGTTGTTATCAATGACCGATGGGCAAAATTCAAAAATGGCAAGCATGGTGACTTTTATACAAGCGAATATAGTTCATCAAATAAAAAATATGACAAGCCTTGGGAAGAATGTAGAGGAATGGGGTTTTCTTTTGGATATAACAAACTTGAAGACATTGAAGATTATGCAGTCCCCAAGCTTTGATCCACACACTAATAAAAATAGTTAGCCAGGGCGGAAATCTTCTGTTAAACATAGGTCCTACAGCAGAAGGAAAAATACCTCCAATTATGCAAGAACGACTACTTCAAATAGGAGAATGGCTTAAAGTGAATGGAGAAGGCATCTACAATACTCGACCATGGAAAAAGAATTGCCAATGGTCAGAAGGAAAACGTGACTGGAAGTCTGGAGAAAAATATTATGTCAGCGGGAATGCTATTCTAAAACAAACAGTTAACCCTGAACCTGGATATGCTACACAAGAAGTATTTTTTACCTGTAAAGCAAACAATTTATATGCTATCCTAACAAACTATCCTGATAAGATAACATTAAAAGATGTTAAATCAACTTCACATACAATCATTAATCTACTTGGTTATCCGGATAAATTAAGATGGGAACAAAAAGGACAAAATCTTATCGTATATTTGCCTCAAATAACATTTTTGAAGATGCCATGTAAATATGCATGGACTTTAAAAATTACCAATATTCAATAGTCTATAACATGAAACTTATTTCCCTTTTCATAGCAACATTCTGTATCTGGTTATCCAGTTGGAGTAACCCAACCTACCCTCTTCTACCCTATCCGCAAAAAATAACTTTTACCGGAAAACAATTAATATTAGATCAAATACATCTTGAAACAACAGAAAGTAGTATATCAAAAGAATGGGAAGACTGGTTACAAGGCAACAAGGCATCCTCAACCTCTGTACAAACCGATAAGATCATTAAAATTAGCATTATAGATAACCTACCTGAAATTCCTATTAATTCAAATGAAGGTTATAAACTAAAAATTACAGAAAAACAAATCTATGTCACAGCGACCTCTTCTACAGGAGTATACAGAGCTTTGCAAACTATACAACAATTGACTTGCAAAAGTAATGAATATCATTTTCTTCCTACCTGTGAGATTATTGACTGGCCTGCTTTTCGCATCAGGGGATTTATGCATGACGTAGGACGTACTTATATCTCCATGGCAGAATTAAAAAAAGAAATCGATTTACTCAGTAAATTTAAAATCAACGTATTCCATTGGCATCTAACTGAAAATCAAGCATGGAGACTGGAAAGTAAGATATATCCCGAGCTCAATGCTCCTGAAAACATGAGTCGTATGCCAGGAAAGTATTACACCCTACAAGAAGCCAAAGATCTTGTGGCTTTCTGCAAGCAACGGCATGTCACATTAATTCCCGAAATTGATATGCCCGGACATAGTGAAGCTTTTGTCAAAACTTTCCAAACTGATATGCAAAGTGAAAAAGGAATGACTATTCTAAAGCAACTCATGGATGAAGTGTGTGAAACATTTGATACACCTTATATACATATTGGTACAGACGAAGTACAATTTATAAACCCACAATTTGTTCCAGAAATGGTAACCTATATTCGACAAAAAGGAAAGAAAGTCATTTCATGGAACCCAGGTTGGCAATATCAAGCAGGCGAAATAGACATGACACAGCTATGGAGTTACCGAGGAAAAGCCCAGTCTGGCATTCCAGCAATCGACAGCCGCTATCATTACATTAATCATTTTGATATTTTTGCTGATTTGGTAGCTTTATACAATAGCCGCATTTATAATCAAGATATGGGAAACGAAGATATTGCAGGAAGTATTTTGGCTATATGGAACGACCGTTATCTCAGCGATGAAAAACAAATCGTTGCAGAAAACAATCTATATGCAACATGCTGGCTCTAGCAGAACGAAGCTGGAAAGGAGGAGGATATGGGTATTTTGACGACCAGACTAACCTTTTATGGAAAAACGACACAGGAATCTATACTCAGTTTGTTGATTTTGAAAATAGAATGCTTTGGCATAAAGAACATACATTCACAAACGAACCTTTTCCCTATGTTAAACAAACCAATGTGGTATGGCGCATCACAGAGGCATTCCCAAACGAAGGGGATTTGACCCGTTCATTTCCACCAGAAAAGGAAGAAAAAGAAAGCTATTTATATAAAGGAAAAACCTATCAAAGCCGCATCATTTATGGAGCCGGACTATACTTACGCCATGTATGGGGAGATTTAATTCCTGGGTTCTATACTTCTCCAAAGGAAAATCATACAGCTTATGCTACTACTTGGGTATTTTCTCCTTACGAACAACACGTAGGACTATTCTTGGATTTTCAGAACTACAGTCGTTCCGAAAGTGACCTAGCCCCACAACAAGGAACATGGGACTATAAAAGTAGCCGTGTCTGGCTGAATAATAAAGAACTACTTCCACCTGTTTGGAGGAATACCCATAAAGACCGATCAAACGAAATTCCATTAATGAATGAAAATGCAGCCTCCCGTCCGCCAATACAAGTTACTTTACAAAAAGGATGGAACAAACTCTTCCTCAAGTTACCTGTAGGAAAGTTTAAAACCCCAGAAGTCAGATTGGTAAAATGGATGTTCAATGCTGTCTTTGTAGCTCCTGACGGGAAAAAAGAAATAGACAATATTATTTATTCCCCCAATAAAAAATAATTTTAATCTGTTTAATACTATATACTTATGAACAAAATAATATTATTCATCATAGGCTTAGCAGTAAGCCTATCTACTTTCGGACAAACAGAAAGAAAATATTCTACTTATTACTACCAACGAGCTTCATTATTTGAACAACTCCCAACAAGTTCGGATGATATTCTTTTTATCGGAAATAGTATAACCGACGGAGGAGAATGGAGTGAATTATTCCAAAATCCCCATGTCAAAAATAGAGGAATCAGTGGAGATACTACGTGGGGAGTCTATGATAGAATCTCTGTCCTCCTTAAAGGAAAGCCTGCACAAATCTTTCTAATGATTGGAATCAACAACGTTCCTCAAGGAGAATCTCCGAATAATATTGCCTCTGATATACAACAAATCATACAAAAATAAAAAAGAGTCACCGTGCACAGAAATCTTGATACAAAGTGTATTACCTGTTACCACAAAATACAACATGTTTCAAGAACATACCTCCCATTGGCAAGAAATCCCTGACATTAATCAGGCTATTTTTAATATTTGCCAAAAAGAAAATGTGAAATATATTGATCTTTTCACTCACTTTGTAGATGATAATGGACAAATGAAACCAGAATATACCAATGACGGACTACACCTTTTAGGAAAAGGTTACATGTTATGGAAAGAAATAATTACCCCTTATCTAAAAAATAAAATGAAACAATCTATCTTAATTTCACTAGTATGGCTGTTTGCTTTTTGCGGCAACCGATACAAGCTACAGAAACAATAAAAGTCGCTTGTGTAGGAAACAGTATCACATATGGCACTGGCATCACAAACCGTGATGCAGACTCTTATCCTGCACAATTACAGAAGCTATTGGGAAAGAAATATTCTGTGGGTAATTTTGGAAAGCCAGGCGCCACTCTACTAGCACATGGACATCGTCCTTATATGCAACAAGAGGAATATCAAAAAGCTCTTGATTTTTCTGGAGATATTGTAGTCATTCACCTTGGTATCAATGACACAGATCCAAGAAACTGGCCTAACTACAGAGATGAGTTCGTTCATGATTATTTGAAGCTAATAGAGTCTTTTAAAAAAGTCAATCCTCAATGCCGCATTCTATTGGCATACATTACCCCAATAGCTGACCGACATCCTCGTTTTATCTCAGGTACCCAACAATGGCATGAAGAAATTCAAGAAGCAATTAAAGTCGTTGCACAAATAAGTCAGGCAGAGCTCATAGATTTCCATACCCCATTATACCCTTACCCTCTTTTATTGCCTGATGCCATTCATCCTAATGAAGAAGGAGCACATATTTTGGCTCAGACAGCATACTCAGCTATCACCGGCGATTATGGAGGGCTTAAACTACCGATTCTCTATACTGATTATATGGTATTACAACGTAATACCCCACTACGTATTCATGGCACAGCTAATACGAAAACTCCTGTCACAGTAAGTATTGACGGACAAAAGAAAAAAACCATTACTGATAAAAACGGTAAATGGGAAGTAATCTTAGATCCGATCAAGGCTGGAGATAACTATGAACTTCCATACAAACTCCACAGCAATCACATACTTTTCATCACGTAGCAGCAGGAGAAGTATGGCTATGCTCTGGCCAATCTAACATGCAGTTCATGTTGCAACAAACCCAAGATGGCCTTACAGCTGCATCCCAAGCACACAACTCTCAAATTCGTTTATTTCATATGAAAGGGAAATGGGAGACCAATGCTTCAGAATGGCCTACAAATGCTATTGATTCTGTTAATCACTTACTATATTACCAGACTACTTCATGGAAAGAATGTACCCCCAATACCGCTGCAACTTTCTCTGCTGTAGCATACTATTTCGGAAAAATGTTACAAGACAGTTTAAAAGTCCCTGTAGGACTAATCTGCAACGCTGTAGGAGGATCTACCACTGAATCCTGGGTTGATCGTCATTCATTAGAAAAGTATTTTCCTGCAATACTGAAAGACTGGACTAACAACGACTTTATCCAGGGCTGGGCTAGAGAAAGAGCCTTATTAAATTTAAAACAAAGTACAAATACATTCAAACGACACCCGTATGAACCTTGTTATTTATACGAAGCCGGCATACTTCCTCTACAACAATATCCTCTCAAAGGGATAATCTGGTATCAGGGAGAATCGAATGCTCACAATATGGAAGCCCATTATAGATTATTCAAGCTTCTAGTTAATGGATGGAGAGACAACTGGAATAACCCTGACATGCCTTTTTATTTTGTACAACTTTCAAGCCTAAACCGTCCCTCATGGACCTGGTTTCGAGATAGCCAACGACGCTTAATGAATGAATTACCCCATACTGGTATGGCCGTCTCCTCCGATAAAGGTGATTCACTGGATGTACACCCTAAAGATAAACGTCCTATTGGAGAGCGTTTAGCTAGATGGGCATTAAATCAAACTTATCATTATTCTTTACTCCCATCCGGTCCTCTTTATAAAAAAGCAATAAGTAAAAATAATGAAGTTATTATAGAATTTGATTATGCAGAAGGATTACACAGTTCTGACGGAAATCCTCTTACCGGTTTTGAATTAGCCGAACACGAAGGAAAGTATTTCCCTGCCCAAGCTATAATTGAAGGGAATAAAATTAAGGTTTATACTAATCAGGTAAAGAACCCCCAATATATACGTTATGGATGGCGTCCTTTTACACGAGCAAACTTAGTCAACAAAGACCAACTTCCTGCATCTTCATTCCGAGATAACATTCAATAGGTAAACATTACATGAGGCTGTCTCAAAATGAGACGGCCTTTTTTGTGTTTGCAAAAAAATCGGGCAAGTCCTAACTTCGCTCAGTCAGAACTTGCCCCGTCTCCCTAATTTTTTGTATCTTAGGGAATCAAGTCAAGATATCCCAAAGATAATGTTTAAAAATTACACATCCAACGATAATCTGCTTTTACCTCCGTGTTTAGGCGATTTTATTCCCCAGAA
>ENA-OQHA01000823-OQHA01000823.1-human-gut-metagenome-genome-assembly--contig:-NODE-823-length-14119-cov-2.861063_pt1 | contig 14119 bp, 10 predicted proteins | sample MGYA00242558_ERZ504707 | MGnify/ENA primary metagenome ERZ504707 (study PRJEB26092, sample SAMD00036197) | human gut metagenome | host: Homo sapiens | study: EMG produced TPA metagenomics assembly of... | reverse complement strand
AAACGGCTGATCAGAATGGAAACAATCAGCGGTCCGCCTGCCAGTCCCAATTTTACAGGCTGCGGAATACCGGGGAACACAAAAGGAATACTACCCAGAATACATCCCAATGCAATACCCAGGAAGATCGGAATCAGATTCGGATGATTCAGACGTTTCAATGAATTACCCAATACTTTTTCAGCATGACTCACGGCCAGTTCGCTTCCGACTACCGTTACCCGGTCACCCATCTGCAACTGAAGTCCCGGAGATGCCACAAGATCCACACCGGAACGGTTTACACGCGTAATGTTGGCTCCAAAGTTCTGACGGATCTTTAACTGCGACAGCATCTTTCCGTTCAGTTCCGATTTAGTGATCAGAATACGGCGGGAAATGTATTTTGAATCAGGCTTTTCCCACACCATATCCACTTGTTTTCCGAAGAATACGGTAATGGCTTCCACATCAATCGGAGTAGAAACAACCAGAATCTTATCATTCAGATGCAACACAGTGTCTGCACCTGCCATTTCTATTTCTCCGTCTCCGTCAGCACGGCAGATATAGGAAACCACAAAACGACGCTTTACAAGCGGATGAATCTCACGCAATGTCTTTCCATTCACGGAACCATTATGGATTTCCAACGTCACAGGACGTACGGTCAGTTCCTGAATATGTCCCATTCCCTGTTCAGCTTCAGCCTCTTCTTGTGCTGTCTTTACACGCAGCAAATATTTCAGAGCCAGCAAAGACAGAATACAGCCAATCACACCCAACGGATAAGCTACGGCATAACCCAGGGCGATCTCAGGCGCATCAACTCCGTTCAAATCACTGTTTGCCTGCTGTGCCGCACCAAGTCCCGGCGTATTGGTTACAGCTCCCGAAAGGATACCGACCATTGTAGTGATCGGCGTTCCGGTAACAAAATGCAGGACGATTGCCATCACAACACCGGTAAACACAACAATCATGGCAACGACATTCAGCGTAAAGCCTCCCTTCTTGAATGCAGAGAAGAAACCGGGTCCTACCTGCAGACCGATTGAATAGACAAACAGAATCAGTCCGAATTCTTTCAGGAAGTGTAAAAGATGCTCATTCAGGTTCATGTTGAAGTGTCCGAAAACAATACCCACAAACAGAATCCAGGTGACTCCCAGCGAAACGCCGGCCACTTTTATTTTTCCTAAAGCAATGCCCAATGTGATAACAAGGGACAGGATCAGTACAGAGTGAGCCACTCCGCCACCCCACAGATTGGGGTACCCCATAAACAGATTTTCTATCAGTTCCATATTATTATATTTAAGTAAAATCGTATACGGGCGGCAAAGTTAACATTAAAATATAAACCACCTCCATAATTCCGTAAAATCTTTCATTTTGAAAGCGCTATCTTTGCAGCGAATCAAGAAGAATATAATATGAACGCATCAAAAACCGTCAGACAAACTTTCCCCGTACTGGAAATGAGCTGTGCTGCCTGTGCCGCACGAGTAGAAAAAACGCTCAACCGCCAGCCGGGAGTATGCAGCGCCAGCGTAAACTATGCCGCTGCAACAGCGACTGTGGAATATGATTCCGGAACATGTTCGCCCGAAGCTTTACGGACAACCATACAAAATGCCGGATACGACCTGGTCATCACGGCACAGGAAGAAAAGGCTTCACAGGAAGCCGATGAAGCACACAACCGCAGATTCCGGCAGCTGAAGTTCCGTGCTACCTGGGCCATTGTCCTGGCCGTCCCTATCTCAGTCATCAGTATGTTTTTCATGGATTTGCCGGGAGCCGGATATCTTTTATGGATATTGTCCACCCCAGTTGTATTCTGGCTGGGACGTGATTTCTTTATCAGTGCCTGGAAACAGTTCAGACACCGCTCGGCAAACATGGACACACTGGTAGCCAACAGTACAGGCATTGCTACCTGTTCAGCCTGTTCAATCTTTTCTTTCCGGAGTTCTGGCTGAGCCGGGGTATTCATCCGCATGTCTATTTCGAAGCATCCAGCGTCATCATTGCTTTTATCCTGCTGGGACGTCTGCTGGAAGAACGAGCCAAAGGGAATACTTCAACCGCTATCAAGAAACTGATGGGACTTCAGCCCCAGACTGTTACCCGGATCAGTACATCCGGAGAACCGGAGGAAATCGCCATCGGACAGGTTTGCACAGGCGATATCATTCAGGTTCGCCCGGGAGAAAAGATCGCTGTCGACGGAGTCGTAACCGAAGGCAGTTCGTATGTGGATGAAAGCATGCTGAACGGCGAACCGGTTCCGGTCCGGAAACAGACAGCCTCCAAAGTCTATGCCGGCACCATCAACCAGAAAGGCAGTTTCCGTTTCCAGGCTGAGAAGGTAGGGAGTGATACCATGCTGGCCCACATCATCCGGATGGTTCAGGATGCACAGGGCAGCAAGGCGCCGGTACAGAAACTGGTGGACCGTATCGCTTCGGTGTTCGTTCCGGCCATTATGCTGATTGCATTCATTACCTTCCTTGCCTGGCTGCTCCTTGCCCCATCCAACGGATTTACCCAGGGATTGCTGGCAGCTGTCACCGTGCTGATCATTGCCTGCCCGTGTGCTCTCGGACTGGCCACACCGACTGCCATTATGGTCGGAATCGGGAAAGGGGCAGAACTGGGAATTCTGATTAAAGATGCCGAGAGTCTGGAAACCGCACGCAAGGTCGATACCATTGTCCTCGACAAGACCGGAACTCTGACCGAAGGACGTCCTGTAGTGACCGATCTGATCTGGGACAACGAGCAGGAAAAGTGCGAAGCAGCTTTCTTCAGCCTGGAGAGTTTGTCCGAACACCCGCTTGCCGAAGCCGTCTGCAAACATCTGCACGAAAAAGCCTTGCCGGTAGAACAGTTTGAATCTGTCACAGGGAAAGGCATACGGGGACAAATCAACGGAAAGCGTTATCAGGCCGGCAACCTTCGTCTGCTTCAGGAAGAAGGCATAACCATTTCAGATGCTTTACAGAACAAAGCCCGGCAACTGGCTGCCGAATCCAAAACGGTTATCTGGTTTGCCGATACAGAAAAAGCACTGGCACTGGCAGCCATCACCGACCGGATCAAACCGTCCTCTCCTGCTGCCATCCGGGAACTCCAGCAGAAAGGTATTGAAGTATACATGCTGACCGGCGACAATGAAGCGACTGCCAAGGCCATTTCCGGACAAGTCGGTATTACTTCATTCCGCTCAGAAATGCTTCCGCAACAAAAGGCCGCTTTCATTAAGGAACTTCAGCAACAGGGACATTGTGTGGCCATGGTGGGCGATGGAATCAACGACAGTGCCGCTCTGGCTCAGGCAGATCTGAGCATCGCCATGGGACAAGGAAGCGACATTGCCATGGACGTAGCCAAAATGACCATCATATCTTCCGACCTGCACAAGATTACGGATGCCATTCACCTGTCCGTTCTGACCGTACGTACCATTCGGCAGAATCTTTTCTGGGCTTTCATCTACAACCTGGCAAGTGTACCGGTCGCAGCCGGAATCCTTTACCCCATCAATGGTTTTCTGCTGAATCCGATGCTGGCAGGTGCCGCCATGGCCATGAGCAGCGTAAGTGTCGTTACGAACAGTCTGCGGTTACGCAACAAGCGTTTCCATGCTTCAGCCATTTCTTCCTTGCCGGAAACTTCATCCCCGGTTCAGGAAATCATGCCGGAACCGGAGAAAAAGACAACCTTGTGCAAAACTTATAAAATAGAAGGAATGATGTGTGACCATTGCCGCCGGCGGGTAGAGAAAGTACTGAACAGTCTGGAAGGAGTTACCGCGACAGTAACACTTAACCCTCCCACAGCCACTTTGGAGTATGCAGAAAATGAAAAAACTCTTGAAGAATTACAAAATATACTGAGTGAGAAAGCAGGAGACTATACCATATCCGAAATTTAATCGTATATTTGAAAATCCATTTTAAAAAGATTGACAAATGAAACTGAAACAAATTCTTGCCGGTATGGTCCTGTTGGGCAGTTTTGCCGGCTTCACCGCATGCAGCGACGACGATTATTCGCCGGTTACGCTGGTCTATGCCAACAACAGCGACAGTCTGGTCATTAACGAAAATAACACCCTTCTGCTGAATCCTTTCAGTGAAGGAGAAACTTTCCGCATTCAGGGCGGCAACGGTGTGTATACCATCGATAATGCCAACAAGGATATCGTCCGCTGTGACTACGACGGCAAGACTCTGACTTTTGTACCGGTAGGTATGGGAACGGCAACAGTCGTGATCAGCGACCTGGTAGGAAACAGCTATCTGCTGACCATCCAGATTGAGAATCCGAAAGCTACTTATACACTGGGAAGCGTGGATGCAAAAATCACAGCCGAAGAAATGACACAGGGAGACATCAACAGACTCAAGGCAAGAATCCTGGAAGATGCCCTGATGACACAGGGAGGAAGATATGAATTCACCTATACCAACAAGGATCTGACCGAAGGCGGAATTGTCATTTATCCCGGCCCTTCAAGCACATCACTCACAGGAACTTTCCAGAAGAAGACCTTGTATGCAACAGACGGTACCTTGTATCAGGACATCAGAATCACCCTGGCCGACCAGACCAGCCTTCACCTGATGATGCTGATGAAAGGAAATACTTCTGCCGACCTTCAGCCGTATGCCTTTGCTGAAGACGTTACAGCACAGTACAAAGGTGAATATGACAAACTGGAACAGGCTTACCGCATTCAGGATATAGACAGCATCCAGTAACACTCCGGATCAGTCTTCATGACCTGACCGGAAAATACACAACCGGAAACAACAAGGACATGGAAAAGCAAGAAGTTCTCTCTTCAGAGGCCGCCTGCTTTTCCGTGTCCTTTGTAGTGAATATCTGAACCGAACAACATGCAAAATCCTTCTATCCCCCGTATCGACATACAGTCATTTGATCTTTTCAACCGCATCGCGCAGATCCATCAGCAGCCTCAGGCCGCTCCCGAAAACTGCGCGCCAAATATATTCTGCTTTACAAAGTACTGGAACAGGCCTGCTATGAGCTGACTGCCCGGGTCACCTTTTCCTTTGCCAACCTGTTCTCACGGCTGGACTATATCTGCAAGGAAAAGAAAATGACTCCGTCCGACAAATATGCCATTCAGACCATGCGACGGAACTGCAACGCGGCGTTGCGCGATGATTTCCGTCCGGACATGGAAGAATATCTGTACGATCTCCGCGCAGTGGTGAGGTTTGTTTCTCTGGCTTTTGAAGAAGATATTCCCGCTTATTTCATCCCGGAGATGCCCCACTCCAACCGGCCGTACAAGGAACCCGCCTGTCGCGCATCCCGTATGTCCGCGCATCAGTCACCAGCTGGAACGATACGCAGATCTTTGCCGCAACAGACCGGGAGGACGATCCGTTCATTATCATCAATTATGCCAGGGGCGGATATGACGGCGACTTACTCTACATCAAGGACCTGCTGACTGAAAACATGCCGCTGAACCTGCTGGATGTACGGGTGGACGAAGAAAATCATTACATCCCCGGCCTGATCGTCATCTATCCGGACTATCTGATTGATATCAGTGCCCTGGCTGCCTGCTTCCGGGAATACGGGCATCATCCGCTGAACTTCTTCATCAACAAGATCAAGCCGAAAGCCAACACGGCTCCCATTCTGATGGGTAACCTGGCCAGCCAGTTTCTGGATGATTACATCAACGAACGGGGTGATGAACCGGTGACGTACAGTCATACGGTCAAGAAGTTCTTTGCCGGTGCGGCTCTGGAATTCTGTACCTGCGACCTGCCGGCCAATTTCCACGCACTGGCCCAGTCGCAGATGATCAATATCCGTTCCTTTGTCCACGACATCCTGCCTCACAACATCCGCTCTTTTGACAAACAGAAGACACTGCTGGAAGCTTCCTTCATCTGTGAACGGCTGGGATTGCAGGGACGTGTGGACATGCTTCAGAAGGACTTTAAAGTGCTCATAGAACAGAAATCAGGAAAACGTGATGAATACAACCGCAAGCATAAGGAAGATCATTTTATTCAGATGATGCTTTACCAGGGCATACTGATGTACAACTTCGGCCACGAGACCGAGGATCTGCAGACCTTCCTGCTTTATTCCAAATATACGGACGGACTCCTGATCGAACATTTCGCTGAAGGTCTGTTCAGGGAAAGTATCCGGCTACGCAACTGCATCGTGGCCAATGAGATGGCCTTTGGAGAAGGTGCCATTGTTCCGGTATGTGAACAGCTGACGACAGACTTGCTCAACGAATTCCAGGTGGACAACAAGCTGTGGAATGACTATCAGGAACCCGAACTGGAAAGGGTCATCAAGACACTGAAAGTCTGCACGCCCCTGGAACGTGCCTACTTCCGACGCTTCTTTACTTTCGTTTTCAAGGAACAGATCCTGAGCAAAATGGGCGGACGAACCGATCCGGCCAGCGGATTTGCCAGCCTGTGGCACACCCCGCTCAACGAAAAACTGGAGGCAGGGAATATTCTCCTGGGGCTCAAGGTCACGGACAAGCGCAAGAGCGGGCCCAACAAAGGATACGACCTGATCGATCTGTCGATTCCGGAACAGGGAGACGACTTCCTGCCTAACTTCCGGCAGGGAGACATCATCATCTTTTATCCGTACACAGATGAACCGGACGTTCGCAAACAGATCCTGATGAAAGGAAATATCCTTGAAATACATCCCGACCGGCTGACGATCCTGCTGCGGAACGGACAGCAGAACAAAGAGATCATCGGAGGGGAAGACGAAGTGTTTGCCATCGAACATGATTCATCGGACATGTCGGCTACAAGCGCACTTCGCGGACTTTACGCATTCCTGTCAGCACGTGCCGACCGGAAAGAATTACTGCTGGGAGCACGTACTCCCGAGCTACGGAAAGAACGGACGCTGAACGGCAGTTACGGCCGGTTTGATTCCCTGATCCTGAAAGAAAAGCAGGCTGATGACTATTTCCTGCTGGTCGGTCCTCCGGGAACCGGAAAGACTTCGTGTGCCTTGCGTTACATGGTGGAAGAAGCACTTACCGATCCGGAAACATCCATCCTTCTGCTGTCGTACACCAACCGGGCCGTCGATGAAATCTGCAACATGCTGATTGATTCGGGGATTGCGAGAAAACTCCGTTCATCCGGATCGGGCATGAACTGTCGTGTGACAGACGGTTTACTTCCTACCTGCTGAAACACAGCCTGGAAGACTGTCCCAAACTGACAGACATCAAGGAAAAAATCAGCCGCACACGTATCTTTGTAGGTACGACGACGGCCATCAATAACCGCCTGCATCTCTTCAACCTCAAGCGGTTCAACCTGGCTATTATTGACGAAGCTTCGCAGATTCTCGAACCGGACCTGATCGGTATCCTGTCTGCCCGCCACAATCAGGAGAATGCCATCGAAAAGTTTGTCCTCGTAGGTGATTACAAGCAGCTGCCTGCCATCGCCCAGCAAAGTGCCGATGAGGCAGCGGTCACCGATCCGCTTCTGCAGGCTATCGGACTGACCGACTGCCGCAACTCGCTCTTCGAACGGCTGTACCGCCAGAGCGAAGAAGACTTCCGGAGCATTCTTCACAAACAGGGACGCATGCACCCGGCTATTGCCGAATTCCCGAACCATACCTTTTATTATCAGGAACATCTGGAACCGATTCCGCTGCCTCATCAGGAAGAAACATGCCCGTATGAAAATTCTCCACAGGCTGAAGACACACTGGACCAGCTCCTTCTGAACCGCCGCATGGTTTTCATTCCAGCTGAACCGGCCGCCGATCAGATTGTTTCCGAAAAAGCAATTCGGAAGAAGCCCGCATCGTGGCCACTTTGCTGAAACACATTTACCGGCTCACGGCCGGACATTTCGATCCGAACCGTACCGTAGGCGTCATCGTGCCCTACCGCAACCAGATTGCCATGATCCGGAAAGAAATCAGCCGGCTGCATATTCCCGAACTGCTGGAGATCTCGATCGATACGGTGGAACGCTATCAGGGAAGCCAGCGTGACGTGATCATTTACTCCTTCACCATCCACAACTTCTCCCAGCTGAATTTTCTGACCGCAAATACGTTCCGCGAAGGAGAGTTCCTGATTGACCGCAAACTGAACGTAGCCATCACACGGGCCCGCAAGCAGCTTCTGCTGACAGGAAACCCGAACATACTGGGGGCCAACATTACTTCTATAAACTGATGGAATACATCCGGCTGCATAACGGTTATCTGAACACCACCTGCGAAGATTTCTGCAAAGGAAACTTCCGTATTCCAGAATATCAGGCCGAATGGGATCTGGATGACACTGCTTATCCCCTATCGGAAAGTTTCCGGAAAGCCTTTCAGACACTCGTCGCAGAACGTGTTCCTGACGGTCTGGAACAGGAAACTTACCGGCGGGAAATCACAGCCTACGGACGGGCCGACTTCCAGACATTGCCGGAAAGAATCACCCCGACCGAATACACCTTATTATATAACCGTTATTACATGCCGCGACAATATACCGCAGCCCGGGCGCTGTTTGCCGGAAACGGGAACTGGCTGCCCGACCTTCTCCGGCAGGTTTCCGGACGCATGGTGTTCTGCGATCTCTCCTACGAAGCAGGAGCTTCGGCTATGGCCTTCCTGGATGCCTGCCGGAATTTACCGCACGCTGACTTTACATACCTCGGCATCTATCCGATGCAGGAAATGGGAGAACTTGCAGAAAGTTTCTTCCAGACAGACGGTTACCGTCCGGCTCAGGCACTGTTCCTTCCGCGGCTTTCCGCCGTCAAGCCTGCTTTCTGGGCAACCCATTCCGTCGTGACGGAACTGATCCTGTTCAACCTGTCCAATCTCTTCGACCGCATCTCTCCACGGGAAGCTGTCGATCTGGCCCTGCAGATTAACCAGCTGGTACATGCCCGTCCGCTGAACCGTTATGTACTGGTTTTCCGCGATGATGCAGCAACCTGCATGAATACTCATTCCTACGCAGCCTTCTGCAATCATTTGTCGGAAACACTGAAACCGGTCAATCCGCACATGCCATTCAAAGGGACATTCTATTACCAGCAATGAGGGCATACCAGTATCGCAGGATTTTGTTTATGAAATAAGAATGAACTAAAAAAGAAAAACGATATGACGAAACATTCCTCCCAACGCATCATCATTGTCGGTGCCACTTCCGGCATCGGACGTGAAGTGGCTCTTCTGCTACTGAAAGAAGGCCATCAGCTCGGACTCGCCGGACGGCGGGAAGAACAACTCAAGGAGTTGCAGAAGCTGGCTCCGGATCACATTGGCATCCGCAGCATTGATATCCGCCGGGAAGAAGCCGCAAACCAGCTGGACGAACTCATTGGAGAACTGGGAGGTATGGATCTTTACCTGCACTGCTCCGGTATCGGTCACCAGAACTACGGACTTTCTCCGGACATCGAACTGGACACACTCGAAACCAACGGTACCGGTTTTACCAGAATGGTTACAGTTGCTTTCCGTTACTTTGCCCGTCAGGGAAACGGACATATTGCCGTAATCAGTTCCATTGCCGGCACTAAAGGACTGGGAGCCGCTCCTGCCTATTCTGCAACCAAGCGCTTTCAGAATACCTACCTGGATGCATTGGAACAACTGGCTTGCATGCAGCATCTTTCCATCCGCTTCACAGATATCCGTCCCGGCTTTGTCGCTACCGGATTGCTCAACGACGGAAAACATTATCCCATGCTGATGAATACGGCTTATGTTGCACGGAAAATTGTCTCAGCCTTGCATCATCGCCGCCGTATCGCCGTCATCGACTGGCGATACCGGATCATGGTCTTTTTCTGGAAACTGATTCCTCCTTTCGTCTGGAAGCGTTTACCGGTCAGAAACTGACCCTGCCAGAAGATAAAACAAAGACCTGAAAAAAGCCCGAGAGCTTTTTAAAAAAGACTTCGGCGTTTTACATAAAATGTTTCGTTCTTTTATGCAAACGCCGAAGCCTTTTTTCCTTTCCGGCAAAACATCCGGAATATCAGTTGAACAGATTGTTTATCAGGCCATTCTTATATCACCCGTTCCCTGGCAACAATCAGGCGCAAGCGACGGTAAACATAGATGAAAGCCGGTATCAGGAAGCATCTGCAAAGACCCACGCCGTAGGATCACCGAAGCAGACAGCCCAGAATCCCCACAACGGGACGGCCACGACACTGACAAGAATCCGGGCAATCATTTCAGAGACTCCGGAAAACATGGCCAGCTTGTATATCCGCTCCCTGAATGGAATAGCGCAGGATGCAGAGAAGTCCCAGAACCGGGAAGAAACTCACCGAAATATGCAGGAACAAAGCTGCATCGGCTATAATCTCAGTCTCAGAAGGATCGACAAACAGCAGGACAAACTTCTCTGAGAATCCCCACAAGATGATTGCTACCGCTGCTACGTAAACAATCATCATCAGCGAAGCTGCCTTGACGCCGGTCCAGATACGCTCAGGCTTACCGGCTCCATAATTCTGTCCGCAGAAAGTGGCCATCGCAATTCCCAGACTCTCCAGCATACACAGGAAAAACATCTTGATACGCATCGCAGCAGTAAAGGCTGCCACACAGGCGGTACCCAAAGCATTGTTGGCACTCTGGAGCATGATGCTTCCAATGGCGGTGATGGAAAACTGAAGTCCCATCGGTACGCGACGAAAATAAGCTGCCGGGCCAGTTCTGGACGGAAGCGTTTATCGGCAGGTGCATCCGGAGAATCTCAAACTTACGATACATATAGAAGTAACACAACACTGCTGAAACTCCTTGGGAGAAGACTGTGGCAATAGCCGCACCGGCAACTCCCCAATGGAATACCAGAATGCACAGCAAGTCAAGCAGGACATTCAGGACCGTAGAAAACAACAGGAACCAGAACGGTGTCTTGCTGTCTCCCAAAGCCCGGATAATACTGGACAGCAGGTTATAGAAGAAAGTGCAGGGAACACCGATAAAAGTAATCAGCAAATACCAGTAAGCATCCTGAAAGATATTTTCAGGAGTCTGCATGGTTCGAAGAATAAAGGCACACAACAGGCAGGTGATCAAAGCTATACCAACAGACATCATGCCTGCCAGCTTCAGGCTGACAGAAACCAGACGGCGCATCGATACATAATCACGCGCACCGAATTTCTGTGCCACGGGAATACCGAATCCCCCGCAACATCCGTTGCAAAAACCCAGAATGAGAAATACAACCGACGTACTGGCACCTACGGAAGCCAGCGCATTTATTCCCAAAAACTTACCGACAATAGCCGCATCAATCAGCGAATAAGTCTGTTGAAGCATGTTCCCCAACAACAGCGGCAACGTAAAATTAAATATCAGGGGCAAGCAAGGCCCTGCAGTCATTTCCTTTGATTGTGCCATAATCGTTATCTCTCTCTTTTTACCTTAACGCCTGCAAAATTACAAAAAAACGCAGGAGTTATCAGGAAAGGGTCGTACCTTTCTTTCGTAGGAATACAGAATGTTTCGGACTTCCGACCACCTGAGCCGTATAAATACCGGTATGTCCGGAAAAAAGATAAGCAATTACACAGGCAATCCCGAGATAAAGTCCGGCCTCTGCACCGAAAGTTCAATTCCCATCAGTACAGGCGATCGGTGTATTCGTTGCTCCGGCAAAGACTGCCACGAATCCCAAACCGGCCAACAAGGCCATAGGCAAAGGAACAACGGCTGACAAAGCACTTCCCAGCGTGGCACCGACAAAGAACAACGGGGTTACCTCCCCACCCTTGAATCCGACACCAATGGTAAAGGTGGTGAAAATCAGTTTCAACAGAAGTCATACCACATCTGCTGTTCCGTAAAGGATGCTACAATAACGGGTACACCCAAACCGATGTATTTCGTTGTACCCAGTAACCACACAGCCAGAGCAATCAGAATGCCTCCCCAAAAAGGACGCAGAGGCGGATAAGACACATAGCGTCTGGCCAGTCCTCCCCAGAAACCGATGGAACGGGAAAAGAGCATGGCAACCAGCCCAAACAATACGCCTGCCAGTGCAACCCACAGAATATTTGCAACGTTCAATGCCGGAACTTCAGGTATCGCATACTGGGTATGAGTCACTCCCCAGGCGTGACAGGTCAGATGAGCAAAGGCAGCCGACAGAAATGCAGGCAGAATGGCTTCATAACGCATCCGTCCTACCACGATTACTTCAAGGCCGAACACGGCACCTGCCAGCGGAGTCCCGAAGACAGAAGCAAATCCGGCACTGATACCGATCAGTACCATGACCTTATGATCCCGCCGGTGCAAATGAAAAAGACGCGAAAACTGGTCGGCAATTGCACCTCCCATCTGTACACCTGTTCCTTCACGGCCGGCAGAACCTCCAAACAGATGAGTCAATACCGTACCGATATAGACAAGAGGTGCCATGCGGAAAGGAATGATATCATGAGGGGAACGGATCTCTTCAATCAGATAATTATTACCACGGGCTGCCGTCCCTGCCAGATAATGATACATCAGCCCGATCAGCAAACCTGCCAAAGGCAGCAGAAACAATACCCACAAATGACTTTCACGATAGTCTGTTGCCCAGTTTAAGGACACCAGCAACAAGGCAGAAGCCGAACCGATGCAGGCACCTGATACGGCCGACAGGACAATCCATTTCAATAAATAAACCAGCAACGGAAATTGCTCGATTTTCATCATAAAGCGCTGTTCTCTGAAAACTTTCATCTTTTTATCTTTTTTCGGCCTGCAAAGATACAACATCCTGTCTGTTTACACAAAAAAACTGTTCTCCGACTCACGTCGGAGAACAGCCACAACACAAACACAAAATAAAACACGACAAAACTACTATGCAATCAGCACCTTTCCATTCTTTTTCAAGAAATGGATGCACTTATGTATATTCACATACCCATAAATGTTTTAAATGCGCTGCATCAATATAACGTCCTATGACGCTATAAGTTCAATATCTTTGTATTTTTCAATCTATTAACGTCCTTCGTTTACACGAAAACGAAGCTTTATTGTACACCCGTTTCACGGAGATGAACCTGCCAGTTCCATGCAGAACGCAAGACATCCAGAATCGGGGTATCTGCTTTCCAGCCTAATTCCTGGTTTGCATATGTCGGATCAGCCCATACTTTTACGATATCACCAGCACGACGTCCAACGATCTGATAGTTCAGTTTCACGCCGGTAGCTTCTTCGAATGAATGAACCAGTTCCAATACTGAAAGGCCACGTCCGGTACCCAGGTTGAATACTTCCACTTTATCTTTCTGCTTGCCTTCCAAAATACGCTTCATAGCAATCACATGAGCCTTGGCCAAATCAACTACATAAATATAGTCGCGGATGCAAGATCCGTCAGGAGTATCATAGTCATCACCGAATACGCTCAGTTTTTCACGGATACCCATAGCAGTCTGAGTTACGTAAGGAACCAGATTCTGCGGAACGCCATTAGGCAATTCACCGATCAATGCAGACGGATGAGCACCGATCGGGTTGAAGTAACGCAACAGGATTGCGTTGATCGGAGCACCGGAAGCAACTGTATCACGTACGATCTCTTCATTAACCTGTTTGGTATTTCCATAAGGAGATTCAGCTTTCTTGATCGGAGCAGCTTCAGTTACCGGCAATACATCCGGCTGACCGTATACCGTACAAGAAGAAGAGAAGATGATACCACCTACATTGTGCTTCGGCATCAGCTCCAGCAGGTTAATCAAAGAAACCAGGTTGTTGCGATAATAAAGCAACGGTTTCTGAACAGATTCACCTACAGCCTTGCTTGCAGCGAAATGAATAACACCCTTGATGCCCGGATATTTCTTAAACACAGCATCCATTCCTTCATAATCCAAGCAATCTACATGTTCGAATGCAGGACGGATACCTGTAATCTGTTCGATATGGTCGACTACGTCGCACGTGAGTTTGACAAATTGTCTACAATAACTACCTCGTAGCCACTGTTCTGTAATTCAACTACAGTATGAGAGCCGATATATCCGGTTCCACCTGTTACAAGAATTCTTTCTTTCATAATATAAAGGTATTATTCTTT
>ENA-OQHA01000821-OQHA01000821.1-human-gut-metagenome-genome-assembly--contig:-NODE-821-length-14146-cov-2.781867_pt1 | contig 14146 bp, 18 predicted proteins | sample MGYA00242558_ERZ504707 | MGnify/ENA primary metagenome ERZ504707 (study PRJEB26092, sample SAMD00036197) | human gut metagenome | host: Homo sapiens | study: EMG produced TPA metagenomics assembly of... | reverse complement strand
TCATGCTTAAAAGTTTGGGGTTATTCATTTTCACAAATATATCCAAAATTCTGATTATACAGGAGTTTATGGCTGGAATTTATTTTATAGCAGTATGCTGAAAGGAGTTTATCTGAGGAAATGAATGGGGAATAAAAAAACTTGAAGCAGGTTTGATGTATTCCTGCTTCAAGTTTATTATAGAGGGTATTTAATTTACTTTTTCAGTGCAGCAATGCTTTCTTTCAATGCGGCAATCTTAGTTTCAGCATCAGCTTGTTTTTTACGTTCCATTTCAATAACGTTTGCCGGTGCCTTGCTTACAAATTTTTCATTGTTCAGTTTCTTCAATACGCTCTGTAAGAATCCTTCCTGATACTTCAGGTCTGCTTCCAGCTTCTTCAGTTCTTCTTCTACGTCGATAAGATTACCCAGCGGTATGAAGTATTCTGTTGTGCCTACCATGAATGAAGCAGCACCTTCTGGCTTACTTTCTACTACAGTTACAGCAGAGAGGTTTGCCATCTTCTTCACAACCTCTGCATATGCCATCAGCTGAGTGTTTTCTCCAAGTACGAGCATTTCGAGTACTTCTTTCTGTGCAATGTTTTTCTGCAAGCGGATGTTGCGGATACCTGAAATGATTTCTTTCAGCTGATCGAATGCATTGCAAAGTTCGTTGGCTGCCTGTAAGTCACGACCGCAGAAAGTTTCCAGCTGAGCAACCATGATACTTCTCCCGGTTTGCGATCGTAGATATGCTGCCACAATTCTTCTGTGATGAATGGCATAAACGGATGAAGCTGACGCAACAGAACATCGAAGAAATGTAATGTAGATTCGTATGTCTTTTTGTCGATAGGCTGACCGTATGCAGGTTTTACCATTTCCAGATACCAGCTTGAGAATTCATCCCAGAACAGTTTGTAAACCAGCATCAGCGCTTCGCTCAAACGATATTTGCTAAACAAGTCGTCCATTTCGGCAGAAACCTTAACCAGCAGGTTATCGAACCATTCGGTTGCCAGCTTAGCATATTCCGGCTGTTCGATGTCGGCGACTTGCCAGCCTTTTACCAGACGGAAGGCATTCCATATCTTGTTGTTGAAGTTACGTCCTTGTTCACACAGTGCATCGTCGAACAAGATATCGTTTCCGGCAGGTGCAGAAAGCATCATTCCCATACGTACACCGTCAGCACCATATTGCTCTATCAAATCCAGCGGATCGGGTGAGTTACCCAATGATTTTGACATCTTGCGTCCAATCTTATCGCGTACGATACCGGTGAAATATACATTCTTAAACGGCATATCGCCATGTATTCATAGCCGGCCATAATCATACGTGCTACCCAGAAGAAAATGATATCTGGACCAGTTACCAGGTCGGAAGTAGGATAGTAGTATTTGATTTCTTCATTACCCGGATTGTTGATACCGTCGAAGAGTGAGATAGGCCACAACCATGAAGAGAACCAAGTATCCAGACAGTCGTCATCCTGACGCAAGTCTTCTACTTTCAGATTTTGGTTGCCGGTTTTTTCTTTAGCCAGTTCCAAAGCCTTTTCAGGAGTTTCGGCTACTACAAAGCCACCTTCTGGCAAGTAATAAGCCGGAATACGGTGACCCCACCACAACTGACGGCTGATACACCAGTCTTTGATGTTTTCCAACCAGTTGCGATATGTATTTTTATATTTAGCAGGTAGAACTTCAGTTCGTCGTTCATTACAGGAGGCAAAGCCATGTCTGCAAAGTGCTGCATGCGCAGGAACCACTGCATAGAAAGTTTCGGCTCGATAGCTACGTTGGTGCGTTCAGAGAAACCTACCTTATTGGTGTAAGCTTCTACCTTTTCCAGCAAGTCGGCAGCAGCCAGGTCTTTTTCAATCTGTTCACGAACATCAAAGCGATCCATGCCTACGTACATACCAGCAGCTTCGCTGATAGTTCCGTTGTCGTTGAAAATATCGATAGAAGGCAGGTTGTATTTTTCTCCCAGCATATAGTCGTTTACATCGTGTGCCGGAGTTACTTTCAGACAACCGGTACCAAACTCAATGTCTACATAGTCATCTTCGATAACCGGAATGACACGTCCAACCAGCGGAACGATTACTTTCTTACCTTTCAGCCACTGGTTTTTCGGGTCGTTTGGATTGATACACATTGCAGTATCACCCATAATTGTTTCAGGACGTGTAGTAGCTACTACTGCATATCTGCCTTCCGGATCGCCTTCTACTTTGTAGCGCAGATAGAAAAGTTTACTGTGTTCTTCTTTGTAAATAACTTCTTCATCGCTGAGGGCAGTCAAAGCTTTCGGGTCCCAGTTTACCATACGTACACCGCGGTAAATCAACCCTTTATTGTATAAGTCAACGAAAACTTTAATAACACTTTCGCTACGTTTTTCATCCATTGTGAAAGCAGTGCGGTCCCAATCGCATGAAGCACCCAGTTTACGGAGCTGCTTCAAGATAATGCCTCCGTGTTCTTCGGTCCATGCCCATGCGTGTTTCAAGAACTCTTCGCGGGTAAGGTCGGTTTTCTTTATACCCTGTTGAGCCAGTTTGTTTACTACTTTAGCTTCTGTTGCAATAGAGGCGTGGTCTGTTCCCGGAACCCAGCAGGCATTTTTGCCAGTCATACGGGCGCGGCGTACCAGAATATCCTGAATGGTATTGTTAAGCATGTGTCCCATGTGGAGCACTCCGGTTACGTTTGGCGGCGGAATCACGACGGTATACGGTTGGCGTCCGTCGGGTTTAGAACTGAAAAGTTTATTGTCCAGCCAATACTGGTACCATTTCCCTTCCACATCAGCGGGATTGTACTTACTTGCTAATTCCATTTTTCTATATCGTTTTTAAATGTTTGTTTTTATACGTTTTAGGTTGCAAAATTAATAAAAGTAGTTGGATTTCTGATATTATGCCCTGAAAAACGTCTTTCTATGGCTGTATAAAATTACCCCTTCATACCAGTCAGCGTATGAAGGGGTAAAAACGCTGCATACCTGGGTTAGTATGCAGTTTTTTATAAAGAATATAAACTTTTTCTTAGTTACCTTCCGTTTTCTTAAATCAATTCGTCGGAAGTGTATCCCTGAGGCAATGTGCGGCAGTTATAGCCTGAAGCCATAATTTCACCGTAAGCTCCGGCAGAACGGAGTGCGATAAGATCGCCTCGTTTCACACGGTTCAGGTCGATAGCTTTGCCGAAAACATCAGATGATTCACAGATAGGACCTACTACATCATAAGTTTCGTTCGGTTCTTCGGAAGTAATGTTCTCTATCTTATGATAAGCCTGGTAGAGAGCCGGACGGATAAGGTCGGTCATACCTCCATCGACAATGGCAAACTGTTTGTTTGTTCCCTGTTTTACGTAGATAACTTTAGTGATAAGACTTCCGCACTGACCTACTACAGAACGTCCTAATTCGAAGTGTAATGTCTGTTGCGGACGCAGCTTCAGATGTTTATGATAAGTAGCAAAATAATCAGCAAAGTCGGGGATAGGCTGGCGGTTCGGATGAGCATAGTCTATACCAAGTCCACCACCGACATTGATATGTTCTACGATGATCTGGCGTGCGTAAAGTTTTTCCTGCAAATCGTTTATGCGATTACACAGAGCTACAAAGTCTCCCATATCCAGAATTTGTGAACCGATATGGAAGTGCAAGCCTACAAACTTCACATTGTTCATTTCGAGTGCACGGTCTATCACCTTATCCATGTCTTGCATGCTGATACCAAACTTGTTCTCTGCAAGTCCGGTGGTGATATTGGCATGGGTATGTGCACCGACATCCGGATTGATGCGGAAAGCTACTCGGGCAATTTTTCCTTTTGCTGCTGCCAGCTCGTTGATTACTTCCAGTTCTGGAACAGACTCTACATTAAAGCAGAAAATGTCGTGATCTAGTCCCAGGTTTATTTCACGGTCGGTTTTCCCGACTCCTGCATACACAATTTTGCTTGCTGGGAATCCTGCTTTGATTGCTGCTGCAATTTCACCTCCACTTACACAGTCTGCTCCCAGTCCATGCTCACGGATAATGCTCAACACCTTTGGATTAGCATTAGCTTTAATTGCATAGTGCACACAAAACTTATTGTATTTGGCAGCCTCTGTACGGATTACGTTTAACGTATCTCTCAGCAGGTTTGCATCATAATAATAAAACGGGGTTTCCAGTTCGCGGAATTTATTGATGGGAAATGTTCCTTTCATATACTGTAAAGAATTAAGTTGTAAAAAAACGGACGATGCGATTCGAATATAACCGTATCATCCGTTTTCTTTTGATGATTATTTATTATTAAATAAAAACGTCGCTTAATGATTGCAGTGCTGTCTTCTTATCCGATTCTCGAATCAGGAACGAAATGTTGTAATTGCTTCCTCCAAACGAAATCATACGTACAGGAATGTTACGCATTGCCTGGATAGCTTTTGCTTCAAATCCGATATTTTCCCATTCCAGATCTCCCACAACGCAAACGATACACATGTCATGGTCTACGGTTACAGTACCATATTTCTTCAGGTCGTTTACGATTTCATTCAGATGTTTGGTATTGTCAATAGACATCGATACACCTACTTCAGAGGTACAAACCATATCGATGGGTGTCTGGTAGCTTTCGAAAATTTCGAATACTTTACGCAAGAAACCGTGAGCCAGTAACATACGGCTTGACTTGATCTTGATAGCAGTGATATTGTCTTTTGCTGCAACAGCTTTAATCTTACCTTTTTCAGTTTCGTTTGAGATAAGTGTACCCGGTGCACTTGGTTCCATTGTGTTGAGCAGACGTACCGGAATATTAGCATATTTGGCAGGCTGTACACAAGTCGGGTGCAGAATCTTAGCTCCGAAGTATGCCAGTTCTGCAGCTTCTTCGAAGTGAAGCTGACGTACCGGAGAAGTTTTGTCTACCACGCGCGGATCATTATCGTGCATTCCGTCAATATCAGTCCATATCTGGATTTCTGAAGCGTTTACAGCTGCACCGATAAGAGAAGCGGTATAATCACTACCTCCACGTTGCAAGTTGTCTATTTCTCCGTAAGCATTGCGGCAGATAAATCCTTGTGTAATATATATTTCCTGTCCAGGATTTGCTTCAAGCTGTAAAGCCAGTTTCTCGCGGATGTAGTTTAAGTCGGGTTCGCTGTTTTTGTCTGTGCGCATAAATTCCAAAGCCGGAATCAAAACCGCTTTCACGCCTTGTTCGCAGAGATAATTAGTTACCATGTTGGTAGAAATGATTTCTCCCTGTGCAAGAATAACTTTTTCTTCGAACAGTGTAAATATATCCTTTGTGAAAGATCGGATGTAGTCGAATACCGATTTTACGAACTCCAGAGTCTTCTGTTTATACTCTTCGGTAGAGAAAAGTTCATCAATATGCTGTTTATATTTTGCTTCCAGCTTATTGATTACTTCGTTTGCTCCTTCGGGATTTTTCTTGTATAGATAATCCGAAATTTCAACCAGTGTGTTGGTTGTACCCGACATTGCAGACAATACTACTATTTTCTGCTCGCCATCAGTAATTAATTTGGCAACATCTTTCATTCTCTGTGCAGAGCCTACTGATGTTCCTCCAAACTTTAAGACTTTCATTTCTAGTTTCGAATTTTAATTGTTCTATAAAATACTCTTTCTTTTGGGCGCAAAGATACGAATATTTTATGGTTCTTTTTAATAATGATAATAAAATCTCTAACAATTTGTCTTTTTTAGTATTCACTTGCTTCGCGCAACTGATGTTGTCCGCAGCAGTATACTTTTCCTGGAAACTCGCTTAAAAGGTTCAGGTTGTGGGTTGTCATGATGATAGCCGTCCCCTGTGTACATATTTCCTGAAGCAATTTGACGATGTTTCTGCCAGTCTCTACATCCAGGTTTCCGGTAGGTTCATCAGCCAGGATTATTTCAGGCTTGTTCAATATTGCACGTGCTATGACGATACGCTGCTGTTCGCCGCCTGAGAGTTCATTCGGCATCTTGTAGCCTTTGTTTTCCATGCCTACCAGACGTAATACTTCTTCAATTCGACTTTCTCTTTCTGAAAATTGCTTCCAGCCTGTAGCACGCAGTACGAAATCCAGATTATCGTATACAGTACGGTCGGTCAGAAGCTGGAAATCCTGAAATACGATGCCCAGTTTCCGTCGCAGGCTGGCAATATTTTTTTGCTTGATGGTACGCATATCGTAACCCAATACAGTTGCTTCTCCTTCGCATATATCCAGTTCACCGTATATGGTTTTCAGGAAAGTCGACTTACCGGTACCCACTTTTCCTATCAGGTAGACGAACTCACCTTTTTCAGTTCAAAGTTTACATTGTTCAGTATGCCTAGCTCCTGCTGGTTGATATCTACATTTTTATAACTTATGAGTGGTTGGTCTTCCATAAAATCAATGTTTCTTCCAGTTTTCGCTGTGGCGTTCTTTTAATTCGCGTGCTAAATCTTCAATGCGGTAGCCTTTCGATGTCAGCAGTACGATAAGGTGATAAAGCAAGTCGGCTCCTTCATAAATCAGGCGTTCGTCTGTTCCGTTGCATGCTTCGATGATTGTTTCTACTGCTTCTTCACCTACTTCTGAGCCATTTTGTTGACTCCCGATTTGAAAAGACTTGTCGTATAAGATTTCTCAGGCATTTCTTCGTGACGTTTGTCGATGAAGTCTTGCAACTCTTTCAGGAACATAATATCCTGTTCGTTCTTTTCACCCCAGCAAGTATCTGTTCCTGTATGACAAACTGGTCCTGCAGGATTTACCTTTATCAGCAGCGTGTCATTGTCGCAGTCGGCCGCAATGGAAACTACATGCAGGAAATTGCCGCTTTCTTCACCTTTTGTCCATAATCTGTTTTTGGTGCGGCTAAAGAATGTGACTTTCCAGTTTCCACTGTTTTATTGTATGCTTCTTCATTCATGAATCCCAGCATCAGTACCTTTTGGGTATAATTATCTTGAATGATGGCAGGAACAAGTCCGTTCATCTTCCCAAAATCTAAATCCATATTTTATATATTTTAAAATTAAACTCTAACGTTGATTCCTTCTTTGCAAAGGTATGCTTTTAATTCGGGAATAGGAATCTCACCGAAATGAAAAACGCTGGCGGCTAGTGCTGCATCCGCTTTTCCGATAGTAAAAGCATCTCTAAAGTGTTCCTTGTTTCCTGCTCCTCCCGAAGCGATGACGGGATAGTCAGTATTTGGCTTAGTTGGGACAGGGCATCATTGGCGTAACCGTTTTTTACTCCATCATGGTCCATGCTTGTGAACAATATTTCTCCTGCTCCACGTTCATTGGCTTCCCGCGCCCATTCAAAAAGATTCCGGTCTGTTTCTTTCCTGCCGCCGTTCAGGTAACATTTCCACCCGTCTGCTGTTTGCTTGGCGTCGATTGCTACTACGCATACTTGAGAGCCAAAGTGAGAGGCTATGTCGTCTATCAACTGCGGATTGCGGATAGCCGAAGAATTGATGGAGATTTTATCAGCTCCGGCGCTGAGCAGACGATCTACATCGCTTAATTCATGGATACCTCCTCCTACCGTGAAAGGTATGCTGATATGTGCAGCAATACGTTTTACCAGGTCGGTAAAGGTTTTTCGTCCTTCGTGACTGGCTGTTATATCCAGATATACCAGTTCGTCAGCCCCTTGTTCGCTGTATATCTTTCCTAGTTCTACAGGATCACCGGCTTGTCGGAGATTTACAAAATTCGTTCCCTTTACGGTTTGTCCGTCTTTGATATCCAGACATGGGATAATTCGTTTTGCTAACATATATATTGTACTATTTTATTTAAAGATAACGGCTTAACTCTCTCAGTGAAATTTTACCTTCGTACAAAGCCTTTCCTACAACTACAGCAGGTATACCTGATTCGTGTAGCTTCAGAATATCATCAATACTGCTTACGCCTCCGCTTGCTATCAGATGTATATCGGGAAAGGCAGCCATAATATCTTTGTAAAGTGGAGTAGAGGGACCTTCCAGCATTCCATCGCGGCTAATGTCAGTACAGAGCACTTTGTTGATACCTTTTTCTATATAGTTTTTAAGAAACGGCATTAGTTCTTGAGTACTCTCTTCCTTCCATCCGCTAATAGCTATCTTGTTGTCTTTTACATCTGCTCCGAGTATTATTTTCTCTTCACCATATTTTTCTAACCACTGGCAAAATAATTCGGGCTGTTTTACGGCTATGCTCCCCAATGTTACCATCTGAGCTCCGTTGTCGAAAGCAATGACAAGATCTTCATCACTTTTTACACCTCCTCCGAAATCGATTATCAAAGATGTCTGACTTGCAATTCTGTCAAGAACTCGATAATTTACTACATGATGTGAAGCTGCTCCATCCAGATCGACTACATGCAAGCGGCTTATTCCGTAAGCTTCGAATTCCTTGGCAACTTCTACCGGATTTTCGTTATATACCTTTTGTGAGTCATACTTACCTTGTGAAAGACGTACGCATTTTCCGTCAATGATATCTATGGCAGGAATAAATTCTATCATAATATTATCTATATCGTTGGAGAGCAATGTTTATAAATCGAGAAAATTAGTGAGAATTCTTTCTCCGTTTTTACCACTTTTTTCAGGATGAAACTGTGTCGCATAAAAGTTATCTTTATGCAATGCAGAACTGTAAGGCAGAATGTAGTCTGTCTGAGCAGCCGTGCAGTCGTTCAGAGGAACGTAGTAACTATGTACGAAGTAGACATATTCTTCGCGGTTGAATCCTCGGAACAGATCACTATTGGTATGTGAAATTGTATTCCATCCCATGTGTGGAATTTTGTCTTCATGTTTTAGAGGTTGGAAACGTTTTACTTCAGCATCAAATATACCCAGACAGTCTACATTTCCTTCTTCCGAATGCTTGCACATCAGCTGCATGCCCAGACAAATTCCCAATACAGGTTGTTTCAGTTCTTTTATAAGTCTGTCAAGTTGATTATCCCGTAAATATTGCATGGTATTGCGTGCTTCTCCTACTCCGGGAAAATAATCTTGTCTGCCTTTAGCAGCAATTCCTTGTCTGCAGTTATGACAGGAGTTATTCCCAGACGGCGTAGGGCATAATCTACGGAAAATATATTGCCAGCATTGTATTTTATGATAGCTACATTCATTCTTTTATTTTATTTGTATTTTGCAAAAGTAACGAAATATTGTGAACTTCCTAATATTTCTGACAAAAAGTTCATTGTATGCATCTGGTTGTAACAAGTTTTCTCTAAAATATGCAATATTTAGGCTTTTAAGAATATCTGTTGGTGAGAAAAAATGAAGAATTTACAAGCAAACTATTGCAGATTAAGGAAAATGTACTACCTTTGCAACCGCAATCGAGAGAGATAGCAAAATTAAGAATAAAAATAATGGTGCGTTAGTTCAGTTGGTTAGAATACATGCCTGTCACGCATGGGTCACGGGTTCGAGTCCCGTACGCACCGCTGAGACTCAAGGACAACTGAGAGTCTGAAAGCGACAAAGTCCACAATTTCAATGAATTGTGGACTTTTTGTATTCTGCAAGTGCCAATCCAAGGACATCAAATAGCCCACTTCGGACAAAGTTCCGTTACCAAATCGTTACAGAAAAATTACCGTCTGATTATTGTAACGATTTTCATGCTAACTCACTGATTTGTCCGCTGTTGTCTCAATTTTGTCTGCTCATAATTCAATTAATAACCTTTCCTTTGTGGCATTGCGTAACGATTGTAACAAAGGATATAAAAACAGATGCATTTATGAGCAAAAGTACATTCAAAATTCTCTTCTATCTGAGAAAGAACTACGTAAACAAAGAAGGTAAGGCGAGCATTATGATTCGTATCACCGTAAACGGGGAAATGTCACAATTCAGTTCAAAACTGGATGTGGAGCCTCGTCTGTGGGACACCAAACTGGGACGTTTGTCAGGGAACGGAGCGAAAGCAAGGCAGGTGAACAACATGCTTGATGACATACGTACCGCATTGAACAACCACTACCGCTATATAGAATCAAGGGATTCCTTTGTGACTGCCGAGAAGGTAAGAAACGCTTTTCTCGGATATGAGGTGAAGCAACAGACCTTACTGGAGCTTTTCAAACAACACAATGAGGATGCAGAAAAACTTTGCGGCATCAGTAAGGCTCCTGCTACTCTTGTGAAATATGACCGAACTTACAGGCGGTTGGAAGAGTTCATGAAAGTAAAATATAGAATATCAGATATAGCGCTTCGGGAAATAGACCATAAGTTTGTGACAGATTTTGAGTTCTATCTAAGAACAGTGAGCCGATGTAATGAAAACACGACAGGAAAGTTCATGCAGATATTCCGTAAAATTGTTTTAATAGCCAAAAATAACGGATGGATAACAGTTGACCCGTTTGCCAATTATCATATCCACATGAAAGCTGTGGACCGCGGTTATCTGACGGAAGAAGAATTGGAACGCATTCTGAAAAAGGATTTTCAGTCACAAAGGCTGGAACAGGTACGGGACATATTTATATTCTCGTGCTTTACGGGGCTTGCTTACATTGATGTTTATAACCTGAAAAAGAAAACATTTGTACATCATTTGACGGTAGCAAATGGTTGAAGCTACATCGTCAGAAAACTGCCACTCCGGTAAACCTTCCACTTCTGAAAATTCCGCTGGCGATATTGGAAAAATACGAAGGAAAGTTAAAAACAATCGTGTGTTACCTGTATTGAGCAATCAGAAAGCAAACTCTTACCTGAAAGAGATTGCTGATTTGTGTGGAATTAAAAAAAATATTACCTTTCACCTTGCAAGACACACATTTGCGACAACAACCACATTGTCTAAAGGTGTGCCGATTGAAACGGTATCAAAATTATTAGGACATACGAATATAAAGACTACCCAAATATACGCGCGTATAACTAATGAAAAGATACGTGAAGATATGAAGGTTTTAGCAAGTAAACTTACCAGTATAGAAGATGTTGCATTGAAGAGTAATGTAATATAGACGATTGGTTGTTCTTGTTTCAAACATTCCTGATTAACGGTAAGAACAAAAGATATGCTATGATAAAGATTGGAAATTTTGAAATCGAATATGACCGCAATGCTCCGGAAAGGGTTGCCGTGAAAATAGAAACGGACAAGAACGGAGAAGTATGGCTTTCGAAATGTGACATCGCACGGGCATACGATGTGTTCGTACAGTCAGTGAATGCCGGACTGAAATCTCTGGCAAAAACAGGGGATTTTGACGAATACACGGATGTACGAGTGGAACATTTCATCTATAACGGAAAAAATTGCAGCACTGACCTTTACGGATTGAAGACTATCGTCGCACTGGGATTCCGCATGAAAGGACTGAAGTGCGAGGCATTCAGAAAATGGGCGGCACGGAGGCTGGCGGAGTCATTTGAGGCAAAAAAGAATACGGTCATTCTCTGTATGACCGGTGAAAAGAGAAAGGCTTGAACTGAAACCGCCGGATATGACGGATATGCGTGTCGGGGCAGTCTTTTTTGCAGGAGGCTGTCCCGACACGTGTTTGTATAAGCTAAAAAATGTGAAACTGCAAAACATACTTATCTGTAAACCGATAATAATGTGTAACTTATCTCCATCTTAAACCTGTAATTAAAGATAGAAACGGTATGGTGGAGGAATTTGACCTGCTTGAAGAGGTGGAAGTGCAGTTCTGCGATGAGGAATGCACGGAGTCGGTATGGCACGGAGTGGAATACAGCGAAAGCTTGTTTTGCCGGGAGAAACCGAAGTCGGAACTGACGGTAGTCATCAAAGAGGAAGGCATGATGTACTTCCTGACTACTGACATGAAGGAGTTTGCCGGCCTGTGCCGGAAACACGGATGGTACATCGTCTCGCACCAGCGGTTCAGCGAGGCGATGGAAATCGGCATGTGCCTGATGGAAGCCGGGAAACATGCGGGATGGTATCGCTGGGCAGGTCGAAGGAATGGAATGCCATGATGAGGGATGTGCTGAACTTCACGTTTGAAAGGGAGAAGAAAATGGACTTCTATCCGTACGAAACGATGTTCAAGGGAGAAGTTCTTATAGACGGATGCAGGTGCCACTACCTGCATGACTATTACCCAACGAAAATTGAAAAGACGGAGGAACACCAGAAACGGGTAAGCAACCTGATTTTCCGTTTCAAGGAAGGAGGACACTGCGGCGAGCTGGTCGCACGGATACTGGCACTGTGTCTGAAACATGCGGGGTTCAACGGTACGAAGGAAGACACGGTACTGATACCTATACCCGCATCGACGAGGGAAAGACAGCGGAAACGCTTTCCGGTAGTGTGCTATTACCTGTCGGAATGGCTGGGCATTACGGACGGTTTCAAGGCCATCTGGATAGAGGAAGACCGCAAGCAGCTGAAAGGAAAGGGAAAGGATAAAGACATATTGCGGAACCTGCAATTCACACGGCGGTATATCAGAGGAAAGAATGTTGTCCTGCTGGATGATGTACTCACGACCGGGGAGAGCTTCAGACAACTGCAACGAAAGATGAAACAACTGGGAGCATTGTCGGTTATCGGAGTGTTTCTGGGGAAAACAGTGTAGCTTGATTCTATTACATATTTAATGACTGACCGATTAGGCGGCTTCATCCGTGCTTCATGCCGGGCGGAGCCGCCTTTTTTTGTGCCCGTATGTGAAGAAACAGGGCACTTGTGGAAAGAATTACAGGAAATTTCGGGAAAATCATTCCCTACTATGGAAATACTATGGATTGTGCCTGCACGGAGTTGCGCACCTTTGCAGCGTAACCAATACGGAATAATATGGAAATAGTAACAATGGACAACGAGGTCGTGAAAACGATGATGGAGAAGATAGACCGTATAGCGGACTATGTTTTCAAGAAAGACAACGTGCCGAAGGAAGAAGCGGAAATCCTGCTGACGAGCGAGGAGGCGGCGGACCTGCTGAAAATCAGCACGAGGACACTGCAACGGATGCGCAAGGACAAGACTATTCCCTACATGATGGCAAGAAGCAAGTGCCGGTACAGGCTGGCGGATCTGGAGGAATGCGTGAGACGGAAAATTGTCCGCTGCAATCCGAAGACGCTGGAGGAGTTCAAGCATAACTACCTGATGACAAGAAAGGAGGCAGACGATGGAAGCGGTTGGTAAGGACCTGTTTGAGGAATGGATGCAACGCATCATGGGACGGATTGACCGGTTGGACGGTATCATATCGGTACTGATAAACAAGGATGCTTCCGGGGTGAAGTACTTGGACGGGGAACGGATGTATGACAACCAAGACCTGTGCGAGATGCTGCGTACCAGCAAGCGGTCACTCCAACGTTTCCGCAGCGAATACGGACTCAAAAGCCGGCGCATCAGCCGCAAGAGCTATTACAAGGAGTCGGACGTGTTGGAGTTCATCAGCCGGAACATGGAAGAAGTTGTACTGGACGGCGGGAAAGTGCTGAAGATAAAGGAAGGCACAGGGAAGAAATCACCGGGCAAGACCAAAGAGAAGAAAGGAGGCAGGCGCACGGCAAGTCGCTTATGACAGGGAATTTTCAAGACGAAAAGAAAAAATGCCTGTATGGGTGATTGCCGGCAGGCTTGTTCAATAACCAATAAAAAATCAATCAATGGAACAGAAAAAGAAAAAGGAAGAGGACGTGCTGGTTGTCCGCGACGAGAAGACGGGCGAAATCAGCGTGGTTGCCGGACTGGATGCCAGGGGCTATCCCAAGAGGGCACAGGCAAAGGCGGAACATTCGCAGGAGTTTTTGCGCTTTGACCGCCACGGGGATGCGATAGATAATTTCTTCAAGAATTTCTACCGCCAGTGCAAGGAACCGACGCGATTCGGTTTCTACAGGGTGGCAGCGGACATGGTGGAAGCACTGCTTCCGGTTATCAAGGACCTACTGAGAGACCCTGCGGCAAACGCAGAACTGCTCGCTCCGCACAAGGTGGATACATCGGCGCACCAGCAAGCTGAGGAACAGCAGGCTACGGAAGAGGCGAAAAAAGAAAATGCCGAAACGGAAGCGGAGGGACAGCAGGCTACGGAAGAGGCGAAAAAAGAAAATGCCGAGACGGAGGCTGAGGAACAGCAGGCTGCGGAGG
>ENA-OQHA01000820-OQHA01000820.1-human-gut-metagenome-genome-assembly--contig:-NODE-820-length-14153-cov-2.636390_pt1 | contig 14153 bp, 18 predicted proteins | sample MGYA00242558_ERZ504707 | MGnify/ENA primary metagenome ERZ504707 (study PRJEB26092, sample SAMD00036197) | human gut metagenome | host: Homo sapiens | study: EMG produced TPA metagenomics assembly of... | reverse complement strand
AGCATATGACCAACATGCGTTCCTCCACCGCAGATGTGCTCGAAACCCTGACCCCGCCGATCAAGATGAGCCTCGAAGAGTCCCTGGACTTCGCCAACGAGGACGAGTGCGTGGAAGTCACTCCGGAATCCATCCGTGTGCGCAAGATTATTCTCAGCCGTGAGGATTGGTACAAGTGGCGCGCCAAGCAGCGTCGACAGAATAACGCTCAGAATAACAAGTGATTCTTCACGTTGTTCTGTCGGCTTCGCAAGCACGGTAGTGTGCTTGCTCACTTCGCCTACGGTGAGCCCGCTGGGCTCTCCGTTTGACGGCTCAGCAGAATAACGCTCAGAAGAACAAGTGATGCTGTTATTGCTTCCATGAAAAGAGATACGTGTCCTCGCGTATCTCTTTTTCTTTTCAGGTTGGTGAGCGATAGTAGGGGATATGATGCAACAGATGAAGCAATCGCATGATACGTATGGGTCGAATCAAGACGCGGCGCCCGATGCGCAACTGATGCCATGGTCATACCGTCTGCCGATTTGGGGACGGTTCCTCGTCGATCTGGTTTCCGGAATCATAGTCGGAGTAGTGGGAACCATGGCCCATCGCATGGGCGCATCCATGAATATTCCCTACGGATTGGCGATCGCCTATCTCATGGTGATCATTTCGACATGGTCAGCTCGATCACGCGACGGTGTCTCAGGCCTCGCATTGCACCTGATCGGTTCCTCTCTGGTGGTCTGGACGGTGATGTCGGGGTATGGTCCGGGAGGAGACGCATGATTCCTGTGGGATTCGGTGGAGATGATCCCATGCCGTTCTTCAGTGAACAGGAGGATACATGTGGCTGTACGGTGTCGTGCTTATTCCGGTTGTGATGCTGGTGCTGCCGAAACGTTGGTTCGTCACACCTCCGCGTAAGGAGACGCGTGATGGTGCGTTTGCTGCTGATACGCAGACGAACGAGGGTAAAACATCTGATAACGCCCAACCGGTGGAATAATCGGCAGTCGATTCCACGGCAATGAGGTAAGGTTCAGGGGAACACCAAGAATAAGGAATGGGGTTGAATGAGCGCACGAAAGCTGTTCTATCTAGGTCCGCAAGGCACCTTCACCCATCAGGCCGCAGTCAATGCATCGCAGGCACTGGCCCATCTTGAGCCGGAAGGATTCGAATTGGTGGCTGCGGATGACGTACCGCAAATCCTTGATGCCGCGCAGCGGGGCGAAGGATGGGGCGTCGTGGCATGGGAAACAACGTCGAAGGTTACGTGGTGCCGAATCTGGACGCGCTCATCGACGCCAAAGATCTAGTCGGATTTGCGCGAGTGGGCGTCGACGTAACTTTCGACGCATATGTGCGTGCGGGATCCAATCCGGAAGACGCCACCGTGGCTACCGCACACGCGCATGGTCTCGCGCAATGCAAACGTTTTCATCGCGGAACACCATTTGGAACCGACTCCAGCGCCATCCAATGCTGCCGCATGTCGCGATATCAAAGCAAACGAAATAGCTTTCGGGCCAAGTATTTGCGGTGAACTCTACAATGTGACGCGCATCGGTACCGCCGTGCAGGATTATCAAGGCGCACAGACTGATTTTCTTGTGCTCGCACCACGCAAGGAAGCCGGAAAACTGTTGGAACAGCCTCGTTCGCAAGCTGATATGGAATACGAATCCGTGCTGACGCTATTCCGCTTGTCACAGGTCCTGGCGTACTCGCGAACCTGCTGGACGTATTCCGCGATGCAGGCCTCAATATGACAAGTTTCATCTCGCGGCCAATCAAAGGACGCACAGGCACATACAGTTTTATCGCGACGCTCGATGCGGCGCCATGGGAGCAACGCTTCCATGGCGCGCTGGTCGAAATCGCCGAACACGGTGACTGGGCCAAAACTCTGGCCGTATACCCACGAAGAGAACGCCCCAATCCTCCAGTCACCTCATGGATGCTGCCGCAGGGAGGCGTACGGCTTGACGAACAGCATCTGCCAGATGATTGGCAGAACTGCGAAACGGTCGGAAAGGAGCTGATGTGGTGAAGCAGCGTATCGCAATCGTAGGCCTTGGTCTTATCGGAGGGTCACTGGCTCGCAGACTCGTTAATGCTGGCTGTGAAGTCATCGCATGGAACCATAACGATCGTCCATATGAAACTGCGAAAGCGGACGGCATACGATGTGTGTCCACACTGGCCGCGCTCGCCGACACAAAACCTGACGTGCTTGTGTTATGCAATCCGCTCAAGGCCATGCCGCAAATCCTGGGTGCGTTGAAGCCACTGATCGATACGGACATCACCACGCTCACCGATGTCGGCAGTGTCAAAGCAATGGTTCGGGAACAGGTTAAAGCCGTTGGATTGGAACATTGCTATGTGGGCGCGCATCCCATGGCAGGCAATGAGCTGTCCGGATGGGAATCGTCGGATCCGACGCTCTACGATGGCGCGCTCTGGGCCATCACCGTAGATGAAAACACCGAGTATCAGCGGTTCCGCGCCGTTGCGACAATGATTGTGGATCATTGTTCCAACCGACTCATCGTTCTTGACGATGCGACCCACGATCGTTGCGCGGCACTGATTTCCCACATGCCACACGTCATTTCCACAGCTATGATCAACGAGCTGGTGGCCAATCCCAACCGGAACATCGCAGCCGCGCTCGCCGCTGGTTCATGGCGGGACATGACTCGTGTTGCGCTAACCGATCCAAACCGTACCCGTGCAATGGTGGAAGAGGACGCCGCCAATGTCGAAGCGTTGCTGCGTAATATGGCCAATCGGTTGACGCTTATGGCCAACGTGCTGCACGGCATGACCACGCAACAGGGCTCGCCCACTGCCGGTGACGACAAGGAGATGGCGCGTTTCTTCATACAAGGGCAGCCATTCCGTGAATACAAGGCTCTCGCCAAAGAACCTGACTTCGAAGAACGTTGCGAAACGGTCGAACTGGCAATTCCCGAAACCGGATGGCAGCAGATGCTTCTGGAGTCGGCGCGTAGGGAGAGCATATCGTGCGATTCGACGGTTACCGTCAAGCTATGGCACAGGTGCGTTCCGCAGTGTGACGCGCTATGGGCGCGGCCGTGTCATGGAACGTTCCGGAACCGGTTTGACAGTGACGATGGTGTCGGCGGGAATGCTGACACGTTGCTCTGGGCGTGAACCGTTGGCTGCCGCATCGCGCGTCATTTCCAATGTCTGCCCGTCCCAAGAACGTACGTGACCGACATAATCGCGGAATTTCATGCGCTGGTCCTTTGGATCGACACCTTCGCAGGTGCGCACCACAATGCGTGCACCTGCTGGAATTTCGTTTGGAATCGGCATAATCTCCCCTTCGAATAGACGATCATCGACGGATTCGCTGAGCGAACGCTACTGGACAGCATAGTTGGTCTCCTTTCAAGTTGTGCCGGTATTTCGGTTTCTATCGGAGAATGGACACATAATGGAAAGAAATTCATGGATTCGGGCTTGCTGTTGAGCTCGGGAAAGGCTGATCGGCATGCTGTTCGATAAGAGCGTAGAGGCATTCGATACATATCTGAAAGCCAACCGTGGATTGAGTGAAAACACACGGAAGGCATACCGAGGCGATGTCGAAGAATGTCTGCTTGCCTTGGAGCGGCTTAGATGCAGGGATCTTAACGAGGTGACCATCGAAGATCTTCGCATGTGGATGGCGGAATCATCGAAAAACCATGCGAAAAGCAGCATAGCCCGAAAAACTGTGGCTGTACGTGGTTTTTTCGCGTGGACGCATGAGCATGGCGTGACGACGACGGATCCGGCTTGTGCGCTCATGACCCCGAAAATACCTGATACGTTGCCGGATGTGCTCAGCGAATCACAGGCTGAACAGCTGATGGAACGCGTGGATGAGGACGGTGAAACGTCTCAGCCGAAGGAACGGACCATGAAGCAGCAGGCCATTGAGCTGCGTGACGCCGCAATGCTGGAACTGTTGTATGCAACGGGCATGCGTGTGGCTGAACTGGTGGGACTTGATGTGCCGGATGTGGTCTTTTCCAATCGAACGGTCAAAGTGACCGGCAAAGGCAACAAACAACGAGTCATGCCATTTGGCGCTCCGGCGCAAAAAGCGATACGTCGGTGGCTGGATGATGGGCGTCCCCTGTTGGTGGGGGAGCAGTCCGCGGCTGCGCTGTTTCTTGGGAGACAAGGCAAACGCATTGATCAGCGGATGGTACGTCGTGTGGTGCACGAATGCGCGCGTGATGCCGGCGTTCCCGACATTAGCCTCATGCTCTGCGGCACAGTGCCGCCACGCATATGCTTGACGGGGAGCGGATTTGCGTGAGGTGCAGGAGCTCTTGGGACATTCCTCGCTGAAGACCACGCAACGGTACACGCATGTCTCCATCGAACAATTGAAGCCCGATACGGTCAGGCATTTCCTCGTGCGTAGTCGCGGTCCATGGATATTTCGTTACATTCCTGTAACAGAAATTGGTGTTTCTTCTTGATTTAGGGTGTATTACCTAGATGAAGCTGGTACGGGGAAACAATACCGACCGGTAATCCGAATAATGAGGGAAAACATAATGAGTATAAGGAAAAGCAAGGTGTTTGCCGTTGCGGCGGCGGCCTGTGTGCTTGGCATGATGCTGGGCGGCTGTGGGTCTTCCACGTCTGGGAACGCGACTGAAGGATCGAATGTCATTACGGCATTTGACTCCGAACCGCAGAATGGCTTGATTCCGGGCAACACCAATGAAACCGGCGGTGGCCGTCCTATCGATCTGCTGTTCGCTGGGTTGGTGTCTTTCGATAAGGATGGCAAGGCCCAGAATGAAGTGGCTGAGTCCATTACCGCCAACGATGACGCCACCCAGTACGACATCAAGCTCAAGGATGGCTGGAAGTTCACCGATGGCACCGATGTGACCGCCGAGTCCTTCACCAAGGCTTGGAGCTACGTGGCCAACGCCAAGAACGGTATGGTCGGCTCATCCTTCTTCTCCACCATCAAGGGCTATGACGCGCTGCAGGACACCGACAACCTCAAGGGTGACGAGCAGCTTGAAGGTCTGAAGATCGTCAACGATCACGAGTTCACCGTCGACCTGAACAAGTCTGATTCCGTGTTCGCCATCAAGGTGGGCTATTCCGCATTCGCTCCGCTGCCGGAATCCTTCTACGATGACACGGATGCCTTCGGTGAGGCTCCAGTCGGCAACGGTCCGTACAAGTTCCAGTCCTGGGATCACGACAACGAGATCGTGCTCGTGAAGAACCCTGACTACAAGGGCAACCGAACCCCGAAGAACGACGGTGTGACCTTCAAGGTCTACACCAAGGATGACGCAGCCTACGCCGACATCCAGTCCGGCGCCCTCGATGTGATGGAATCCGTGCCGGCCTCCGCCACCAAGACCTTCGAAACCGATGAGACCGTGCAGGCCTACAACAAGGCCGGCTCCGTCATCCAGCAGTTCACCATTCCGTCCAGCCTGAAGCACTTCGAAGCTGGTACCGAAGAAGGCACCCTGCGTCGTCAAGCCATCTCCATGGCCATCAACCGTGAGAACATCTGCGACAAGGTGCTCAACGGCACCGGCACTCCGGCCGTTGACTTTACCTCTCCGCTGACCCCGGGCTACTCTGATTCCCTCAAGGCGTCGGCAACCTGAAGTACAACGAGAAGAAGGCCAAGGAACTCTGGGAGAAGGCCAATGCCATCAGCCGTGGACTTCCGATGACAAGCTCACCTTCGCTTACAACGCTGACGGTGGCCACGAGACCACCTACACCGCTGTGGTGAACTCCATCAACAACACGCTTGGTTCCGAAGTGGCTGCCACCAACCCGTACCCGACTTTCAACGATTACCGTACCGCCGTGTCCGATCGCAAGGTCAGGGTGCATTCCGTAGCGGCTGGCAGCCGGATTATCCGTCCGCCGAAAACTACCTGGTGGCCAATTACGCTTCCGCCGCTGCTGATGGCAATGGTTCCAACGATGGCGATTACAAGAATTCGGAGTTCGATGACCTGTGCTCCAAGGCTGCTGCCGCGCAGACCACCGATGAGGCCAATAAGCTGTACCAGCAGGCTCAGGAAGTGCTGCTCAACGATCTCCCGGCCGTTCCGCTGTACTACGCCAACGCCTACGGTGTGGCTGCTACCGGCGTTTCCGGTTTCGAAATGAACTGGCAGAACCTGCCGGTCTACGAGAACATGACCAAGTCCGGCAAGTGAGCCGATCTTCGTGAGTGAATCTCGCTGAGCCAATTGCAGGAAGGGGCGGATCATATCCGTTCCTTCCTTTCCATGTAATACGCACCGTTTCAGGGTGACATCAGTGTGGCCAAGAGGCGTCAGGGGGTAGATGCCGGTAGCCAAGCATTTTTCCCAGCTGATTCCCATGAAACTGCAATATAAAGCAGTTTGTTGTGTGTTGCCACAAAACTTGCGGGGTAAATCGTTAACCTTCCCCGATGATTATGAGTAATAATCTGAAAAAGGTTGACAATGAATAAGCAAAAAAGGAGAAACCAATGGGCAGATATCTTCTGCGACGCATTCTGCAGATGATCCCTGTGGTTCTCGGCACGACGCTTTTGGTGTACGCCTGGTGTTCGCGTTGCCGGGCGACCCGGTTAAGGCGATGTTTGGCGATAAGCCGGTCAATGAGGCCGTCGCCGCACAGATTCGTGCCGAATACAATCTGGATAAACCGTTCATCGTGCAGTATTTGCTGTTCCTGAAAAATGCGCTGACTCTTGACTTCGGCAAGACTTTCTCCGGTCAGCTGGTCATCGACCAGATCGGACGTGCATTCCCGGTCACCATCAAGCTTGCGCTGATGGCTTTCGTGTTCGAAGCCGTGTTCGGCGTGATCTTCGGCGCGATTTCCGGCCTGAACAAGGGCAAGTGGTGCGATACCGTGATCCTGATTATCTCTCTGTTGCTCATCTCCGTACCGACCTTCGTCACGGGCTTCCTTGCCCAGTATTTCTTAGGCGTGAAGTTGCGTCTGCTTCCAGTTACGGCCGGTGCCAATCCAGGATTCATCGACCTGCTGATGCCAGCAATGGTGCTTGGATCTGTGTCTATGGCATATATCATCCGATTGAGTCGTTCGGAGATTTCTTCCAATATCGCGCTTGACTATGTGCGCACCGCACGTGCCAAAGGCATGGACAACAGGTCGGTCATGAATCGTCACGTTTTGCGTAACTCCATGATTCCTGTCGTCACTTACCTTGGTCAGGATCTTGGCGCACTGATGGGCGGTGCCATGATTTCCGAAACCATCTTCAACGTGCATGGCATTGGTTACCTGACTTATCAAAGCATTCTCAAGGGTGAAGGCAATCTGGTGGTGTCCATTGTGACTCTGCTTATGCTGATCTTCGCAGTGTGCAACCTGCTGGTCGATATGCTCTATGCGGCGCTTGATCCGCGAATCCGCTACGCGTGAGTTGGGAGGATTGAACAATGACTGATATGAACGAGACGAATCTTTCTCACGCGCTTCCGGGACAGGAACGATATGTTGCTCCTCTCGAGGAGACGCCGCTTAAGGACGTTGACTCGGTAGATGAGTCCGCACCGGCTTCAAGCCTTTGGGCTGACGCATGGCGTACCCTGCGCAAGAACCCGATGTTCATCATTTCCGCTGTGCTTATTGTGTTCATTATCTTCGTGGCGCTGTTCCCAGGAGTGATGACCAAGCAGAATCCGAACTACTGCACGCTTGAGAACTCCTTGGAACCGGCTTCGAAGGGACATCCTTTCGGATTCGATCTGCAAGGCTGCGATGTGTACTCCCGCGTGGTGCATGGTACTCGTACCTCGCTGAGCGTCGGCGTGTTCGCTACGGTGCTGGTGGTGCTGTTGGGTACGCTGATCGGTGCGTTGAGCGGTTTCTTCGGAGGCTGGGTCGACACCATTCTCAGCCGTTTGACCGATATTTTCCTGGCTTTGCCGATTTTGCTTGGTGCCATCGTGGTGCTGCAGATGTTCAAGACCAACGATTCCATTTGGAAGATTATTCTGGTCATGACGTTATTCGGCTGGACATCCGTTGCGCGAATTGCGCGAGGCGCTGTTATGGAAGCTAAGAATCTGGAGTTCAATACGGCTTCCACCGCACTTGGCTCCACGCCGTGGCGTAACCTGTTCCGCCACATTCTGCCGAATTCCTTGGCACCGATCATTGTGGTGGGCACAACGTCTCTGGCTACATACATCGTGTTGGAAGCAACCTTGAGCTTCCTTGGTGTGGGTCTGCCGACCACTACCGTCAGCTGGGGTGGCGACATCTCCAATGCGCAGTCCATTCTGCGTACCGATCCGATGGTGCTGTTCTACCGTCCGCGGCACTTGCCATCACTGTGCTTGCCTTCATCATGATGGGTGACGCCGTGAAGGATGCGCTTGATCCGAAGAGCCGTACGTGAGTGTAAGTGAGGGATATTCGATGACTGAAATGAATACCGAAAACAAGCTCGAGGCCATGCAACGTGCCAACGGTCCGCTGCTGGAAGTCAAGAACCTCCAGGTCGACTTCACCACTGATGATGGCCAGCCGGTACATGCGTTCGCAACTCCTCTTTCAGCGTATACCCGGGTCAGTGGGTGGCTATCGTTGGTGAGTCCGGCTCCGGCAAGTCCACGTCCGCTATGGCGGTGCTTGGTCTGCTTCCGGGCACAGGCCATGTGGTCGGAGGATCCATCAAGCTTGACGGCGAGGAAATCTCCGGTTACAAGCAGAGGGATTTCGACAAGTTGCGCGGCAACAAGATGGGTCTTGTCCCGCAGGATCCGATGAGCAACCTGAACCCGGTGTGGCGTATCGGTACCCAGGTGAAGGAGGCTCTGGCCGCCAACAATATGGATATCGCCCATGAGAAGCGTTCCTCGCTGTCGAAGGCTCTCGCCGATGCCGATGTCGAACTTAAAGGCAACGACGATGAAACTTTCCTTGGCTCCAAGGAGCTTCCTGAGCTGTTGTCCGCGGCGAAGGAAGCGCTGTCCAAGATCGGTAAGACCGGCGACGACTTCGACAAGACCGTGGCGTACTTCGAGTCGGAGTGGGTCCCAGGATCTGAAACGCGTTGGCGCGTGGCCGACGACCTGATCAAGGTCGGCGTGGCCGAGGATGACGCTTGGTACATCGCCAAGAAGTATGTAATCGGCTCCACCATGGATGACCGCATCGCAGGTCTTCTTTCTGAGGCTGGTCTGCCGGATGCCGCCACTCGTGCACGCCAGTATCCGCACGAGTTCTCCGGTGGTATGCGCCAGCGTGCGCTCATCGCCATCGGCTTGGCATGCCGTCCGGAACTGCTGATCGCTGACGAGCCGACCTCCGCGCTTGACGTGACCGTGCAGAAGAAGATTCTTGATCATCTCCAGATGCTCACCGATTCGTTGGGAACCGCAGTGCTGTTCATCACCCATGACTTGGGTTTGGCGGCTGAGCGTGCGCAGCACATCGTGGTTATGTACAAGGGGCAGGTCGTTGAATCCGGCCCGTCTCTGGAAGTGCTGCAGCATCCGCAGCATCCATACACCAAGCGACTGGTGGCGGCGGCGCGTCGTTGGCCTCGCAGCGCATCATCTCCGTCAAGGAGCATGGTGGCGATGCCAGCGGCGTGATGGAACACAAGGTGAATGAAGATTCCCTGAAGTCCGGCGAATCCATCATCACGGTGGATCATCTGACACGCGAGTTCAAGCTGCCGCGCAAGAAGGAAATGTTCAAGGCCGTTGACGATGTGAGCTTTTCCGTCAAGAAGGGTACCACGCTGGCAATTGTGGGCGAGTCCGGTTCCGGCAAGTCCACGGTGGCAACATGGTGCTGAAGCTGCTTGAACCGACCTCAGGCACCGTCACTTATGAAGGCAAGGACATTTCCGGCTTCCAAGGCAAGGAATTGCTTGACTTCCGCCGCCACGTGCAGCCGGTGTTCCAGAATCCGTATGGCTCGCTTGACCCGATGTACTCCATTTACCGTTCCATCGAAGAACCACTGCGTATCCACGGCATTGGAGACAAGAAGAGTCGTGCTGCCCGCGTGCGTGAGTTGCTCGATATGGTGGAACTGCCGTGGTCCGTGCGTTTCCGCTACCCGAACGAGCTTTCCGGTGGTCAGCGTCAGCGCATCGCCATCGCACGAGCCATGGCTCTCGATCCGGACGTGATTGTCTGCGACGAGGCCGTATCCGCTTTGGACGTGCTGGTGCAGGATCAGGTGTTGCGATTGCTCAATGACCTGCAGACGGAAAAGGGCCTGAGCTACCTGTTCATCACCCACGATTTGGCGGTTGTGCGTCAGATCGCCGATGAGGTTGTGGTGATGCAGCACGGCAAGCTTGTGGAGCACGCCACCACTGACGAGTCTTCGACCATCCGCAGAAGCAGTACACCCGTGATCTGCTTGGCGCCATCCCCGGCGGCAAGCTGCAGCTCGGTCTTGACTGATTTGATGCGATAACATCATCAAGATAAGCCTTCGGCATGTGCCGAGGGCTTTTCTTGTATGCAAGCTAGGCTAGAACGCTATGACGATCACTATCACGACTTCCAATGTGAACGGAATCCGAGCGGCAAAACGCAAAGGCATCGAGGAGTGGGCCGGACGCAACACACCTGACGTGTGGTGTATGCAGGAGGTGCGTGCCCCGCAAAACGAAATCGATCCTATTTTCGACGAATTCGGTTTCGAATACTCAACGGCGGGACGTATTTCCGATCAGAGCGAACTGCATCGTATGAACGAGATTTGCCGTATCAAGGGGCGTGCCGGCGTAGGTCTGTTGTCGGCATTGCCGGTTGTCGACAAACGATATGGATTGCCGGGACTTGAGGATGACGTCGATTCCGGCCGTTGGATCGAAGCGGACATGCAAACTCCACAAGGCTATGTCATTACCGTGGTTTGCGTGTATGTGCATGCGGGAAATACCGATGATCCGGAAAAAATGAAGCAGAAATACCGTTTCCTCGACACCATGCTGATACGCATGGAACAGTTGCGTGACGAGGCAGCACACGGCGGAAAACAAGCGGTGCTCTGCGGTGATTTCAACATCGCGCACACGCCGCTCGACATCAAAAACGCCAAAGCCAACGAAACGCATGCCGGATTCCTCCCCGAGGAGCGCGCATATGTCGACAAATGGTTGGGAGAACTGGAGTTTGTGGATGTGATGCGTAATCTCGCCGGAGACATCCAAGGACCGTACACATGGTGGAGCCAGCGCGGTCGTGCATTCGACAACAATGTCGGCTGGAGGATCGACTATCAGTTCGCAACACCGGAACTGGCGGAAACGGCCTGCGGATTCGTGATCGATAAGGCTCCGACCTACGACCTGCGCTGGTCCGATCATGCGCCGCTCAGCATTATGTATGACATTTAAGCCACTTTTTATCGTGAACAGACTGGGAATTGGAATATCACACCCCGATTCCAGCCCATATTAAGCATAGGTGCTAGGCTATTCACGGTTGCAACTGTTATGAAATGAGGAACATCATGGGATTGTTTGGATTCGGTAAGAAGAAGCATCAGAGCAAGGAAGCTCTTGAAGCGGCCGCCGGAGAAAACGAAGAGGCTGTCGACGCAGCTGAAAACGTTGACGAAGCTCAGGAAGTCGTGGCGCTTCCGGAGCCTTCCGCTGAATACGAGGGCCGCGGTGACGAGCATGGTCCGTGGGATGTGGAAGATGAGAACGTTCCCGACTACGACGAGTACCTCGATATGGGATCATATTATCTGCCGTTCCTGAAGGGCATTGAATTGCGAGTGAAGGCCAACCGTGCCACCCAGCAGGTTCTTGGCACCACCATCACCTACGGTTCCTCCAGTGTGGAGATTGAGGCATTCGCGGCACCGAAGACGCTCGGATTGTGGGATGACGTTCGTGCCGACCTGATTGAAGCCAACAAGGACGCGAAGGAAGTCGAAGGCGTATTCGGCACCGAACTGGCATTGCCGGTTACCGTCAAGGGTGGACGCAAGGTGCTTACCCGCATCGTAGGCGTCGACGGTCCGCGTTGGATGTTGCGCGGCATCTTCTCAGGCAAGGCTGCCACCGATCCTGAGGGTGAGGAAGCAAAGGCATTGAACCAGTTCTTCGCTGATATTGTGGTGGAACGAGGCGATGATCCGTTGGCGCCACGCGACCTTATTCCCATGCATCCGCCGGTCGCTCCGGCCGAACGCAAGGCTTGCGAAGGCAGCTGCGGAAGAGGCTGAGCAGAAGACTGAGATTCCCGGCAAACCGAAGTCCATTCGACTCCGACCAGCAGGTTGAGGTCAAGACCACGCTGTCTCGTGGACCGATGTTCTCCGAAGTGCGTTGAGCCGCTTGAACCGATAGCTAATACGTATGGCTGAAACCGAAGCGAAAAAACGAACTGGTCTTGGTGCGCTTGCCGACGCCGGTAATACTGACGATTTTTCCGTGATCGACGCCATCGGCGGTCCGAGAGGCGTTATCGAATCGATGCTGCCGGGCGTCGTGTTCGTGGCACTGTTCGTCATCACGTCCAATTTGCAACTGACCATCGGCGTGTCCGCTGCGTTGGCCGTGCTGCAGGTGATCGTGCGCCTGTGCCAACGACAGTCCGTCATGGGAGCGGTATCAGGCTTGCTGGCAGTAGGTATCTGCCTGATCTGGGCATGGAACAGTCACGAGGCACGTAACTATTACATGTTCGGATTCCTCACCAACGCCTTTTACGTTGTTTTGCTGACGATTTCACTGCTGGTCCGGGTGCCTGGCTTAGGATTGGTCATCGAGTTCATCCGAACGTTACCGACTGAACATTTCGTGCCTGGCTTGCCGATTGGCGAGGTGACAAGCGCTCAATCGCGCCTATACCATCATCACCGCAATGTGGGTTGGAGTGTTCGCGCTGCGTCTGATCGTGCAGGTGCCGCTCTATCTCGGCAATCACGTCGGCTGGCTGGGAACAGCGCGTCTGCTGATGGGCATTCCGTTCTGGGCGCTCGCGATTTGGGTCTCGTATCTGATCGTGGCGACGCCAATGCACCGACATAAGATGATGCAGGAAGTTTCTGAAGACGATGCTGAGGCAGCACAAACTACCGAAATGAGGGAAGAGCACTGATGGAATCGACCATCCGCGTTGAACGGTACGCCGACCAGGGTCGTTGCGTCGGTCATATTGACGGACGTGTTGTGTTCGTGCGATTCGCATTGCCGGGCGAACTGGTCCGTGTCGCATTGGACGAGCCGCATGATCGTGAGGATCGCTTCTGGACAGGCGAAGTGGTGGAAGTACTCGAAGCGAGCGAAGACCGTACTGATCCAATATGGTCGTTAGCTGGACCCCTTGCCATGGGCGGTGGCGTCGGCGGCGCTGACTTGGTGCATGTGTCGCTTGCAGGGCAACTGAAATGGAAAGTCACGTCGGTGGCCGAACAGATGGCAAGACTCGGCCACGTCGACGTGGAAGTGCCCATTGAGCGTATGTCGGAAGACGATGCGGAGCGAGGTTTGCATTGGCGTACTCGCATCGAGATGATTGCTGATGCTGATGGGCGTCCGTCGATGCACCGTCGAGGCACGCATGTGCGCGTTCCGATTGATACCATGCCGTTGGCCAGCCGTACGTTGCTGGAAGTGGCCGAACGTGAGCATGTGTGGGAAGGGAGCTTCGAACCGGGTTCCCAGATTCGTCTATCCGTTCCGGAACCTCGCGATAATGCGCCGATTTCAGACAATTACGCCGTGCTTGTGAACGGCGAGGTGGTTGCTGGAAGCCGTGAGCTTACGGAAAAGGTGATTGTCGCCGGCCGTGAATTCGAATACAACGTGGATGCAGGCGGTTTCTGGCAGATGCATAGGCATGCGCCGATCGCTTTGACCAACCATGTGATCGATTTGGTACGCGGCGAGCTTGACGGTGCCAAATCCGCATGTCTGTGGGATTTGTATTCCGGTTCGGGTCTGTTCACGCTGCCGTTGGCCACGCTGACGGCGGAGCGCACTCGCATGTTGAGCGTCGAAGGCGGCAAAACTGCGGTAAGGAACGCGCAACGTAATTTGAGGCACATTCATCTGGGTAATGTCGATGCGCGTGTGGGCGACGTGGCGAAAACACTTGCCAACGTGCGCAATGATCTCGCCAAGCCAGATG
>ENA-OQHA01000818-OQHA01000818.1-human-gut-metagenome-genome-assembly--contig:-NODE-818-length-14176-cov-3.190049_pt1 | contig 14176 bp, 22 predicted proteins | sample MGYA00242558_ERZ504707 | MGnify/ENA primary metagenome ERZ504707 (study PRJEB26092, sample SAMD00036197) | human gut metagenome | host: Homo sapiens | study: EMG produced TPA metagenomics assembly of... | reverse complement strand
GATTTCTTCATCTGCAAGGCGGAGGAATGAGGCGTAGCGGTGGCTACGACGATTGACGACAACGCAGCAGATGAAAAATCAGACAAGTCAATATGGCGGTTACTTAATATTCGCTGTACTAGAATCGAAAGGAAGTGGAGCGGTGATATGAAACTGGGACTGATCATGCTGGCAGCAGGAAACAGCCGGCGGTTTGGAAGCAATAAGCTGCTGTACGGGATAGACGGAATGCCGATGTACAGGCATATCCTCCTGGAACTGAAAAAAGTGAAAGCAGCACTGGAGGAACAGGGGCACAGGTGTGAGATCACAGTTGTCACACAGTATGAGGAGATCGCGCAGGAAGCAGAGAAGCTTGGCACGCGGTTTCTTTATAATCTGCATCCGGATGAGGGGATATCTTCTTCACTGAAGATCGGGCTGCGGGTCAACCGGGAGATGGATGCTTGTTTGTTTACGGTGCAGATCAGCGTGGTTGCGGTGGGAGACGGTTTTTGGACTGGTGGATGTGTTTTTGAGAGATGGGAAGGGGATTGCCTGTGTGGAGCATGATGGGAAGACGGGGAATCCCTGTGTTTTTCGAAGAAGTATTATGGGGAGCTGATGGAACTTTCCGGTGATGTCGGAGGGAAGAGGGTGGTTGTGGCACATCGGGGGGATGTGGCTGTGATGAAGGTGGAAGATGGACGGGAGATGGTGGATGTGGATTTGCGGACGGACGCCGGTGAGGTACCGTCTGGTTTGGGCTGGGGCTTCGTCGGGGGCTGGCTTCTAAGGCGTGGAAATCTGCTAAAACCGCTGAAAATCCAGAACTCGCTCCTGCGTCGCTCAAACAGCTGGATTTTTTCCAGCAACGCAGATTCCCACCGCCTAAGAAGCGCACCCCTCCTGCAGAGCCAGCCCAAACCAGACGCTACCTCGCCGGCTGACGTGCGAAAGGGGAGATAGGCTAGAGTGAAAGTGTGAAGTTTGTAGAAGCAGAGCATCGATGATGAAAGCACCGGCTGATGTGTGAAAGCACCGTGTCTGAGGCAATTTTCACGCATACAAAAGCCAGCAGGGAACCGCCCTGGCGTGGCGGGATGTTCTGCAGGAGTCCTGCTGATTCTTAGGTGCTGTGGTTTCTGCGTTATTCCAAAAGTTCTGCTGTCTGAGCGTCTGGACGCGAGTTCAGAACTTTTTGGAATGGTTTTAGCAGAAGCCGCAGCACCTTAGAAGTCAGCGGACGACGAAGCCCTTCCCGCTACGCCAGGGCGGTTCCCTGCGTACGTTCGTTATAATTTATAATTATAAGGTAGACAAAGCTCAAATAAAATGATTCTTAGCCGCTTCTTCCTCAGCCAGACGAACCGTCTCACCGGAAGGATTGGAGATCACTGCTGAAGCTACGATCTCACAAGGCGGGTTTCCCTTTACACTGTCAATGGCAGCTGTAACGGCAGAAACATCACCGGTCAGAAAAACAGTGGCATGTCCACCACACTTTGTCTGCCAGGTAAGAAAAGAAACATCAGAAGTCTTCAGCATCTGGTCGATCACCAGGATTGCATTACTGCTGCCAACAACCTCAACTAAACCAAAAGCACCATAATTCATAAATCCGTCGCCCCCTTTATTTATTGATCGTCATCTTCAGTGCAATCTCAGTATCCTCAGAAGGAGAAGCGATCACAGTATGAGAAACAACCTTACCAAGAGGTTTGGCTGCCTCCAGCGCAACCTCCATAGCTGCATTAACGTCAGAAACAGAACCACGCATCTTGACACAGGCGCCACTCTTCAGACGGTTACGCTCAACACTTTGGATCCTGACATTGGCTGCTTTGGAAGCAGCATCAAGAGCAACAAAACAGGCAACCAGGTTATCAAGCTCAAAAACACCTACAGCCATGCCCTTATAATTATTATCCATAAAAATACCTCCATGCGGAACAGATTCCCAGTGATGTGGTTTTTTGACCGATTTTACGTGGAATCATTACCGTTTTTATGGCTTTATTATAACTTTTTTAGACAAAAATAGCAAGAAATAAATACACGGATAATCAGATAGTTACTGTCCATTCCGTTTTCAGCAACATGCTTCGCGATGTACAGAATTTATGCTGATCGCATAAGTTCGCGCGGTATGTCTCGGGTTTTCTGTGATCTTTGCTCACAAAAAACACCTTGCGGGATATTACAGTGAACAAACAGTAACGTCTGATATTTCCACAGCAGCCTTACAGGGAAATATTTACTTTGCATATCAGATATAGTATTATTTACAATAGTAAAAAAGCAGGAAGGTGTAAAGAAATGCAGACACATCAGACAGACTTTTCAACAGGAAATGTCTATCGTAACATTATGGAGGTGGCTGTGCCGATGATCATTGCACAGATCCTGAACCTCCTTTACAACATTGTAGACCGGATCTATATCGGAAGGATTCCTGAGATCGGAGCCACTGCACTGACAGGAGTGGGACTGTGTTTTCCTATTATCACCCTGATCACCGCATTTACCTATCTTTTTGGAAATGGAGGAGCACCGCTTTGCTCCATGGAAAGGGGAAGAGGAAACCGGGAAGAAGCAGAAATGCTCATGGGAAACACCTTTGTGATGCTGATCGGCACAGGAGTGATCCTGACAGCCATTGGCTTATCTTTTACAGACCGATCCTCTATGCCTTTGGCGCCAGTGATGTAACCTTTTCCTATGCGGCAGACTACATAAGGATCTATCTTCTGGGAACCCTGTTTGTGATGATTACTTTGGGAATGAACCCGTTTATCAACAGCCAGGGCTTTGGAAACACAGGGATGCTCACGATACTGATCGGTGCTGTACTGAACATTCTTCTGGATCCCCTGTTTATCTTTGGAATGCACATGGGAGTCCGGGGAGCGGCTTTGGCTACTATCATTTCCCAGTTCTGTTCCGCCATCTGGGTCTTACGCTTCCTTACAGGAAAAAAGGCGATCCTGAACCTGAAAAAAAGCGCCATGAGGATCTCCTGGAAAAGAGTGGGCAGTATCGTAAGCCTGGGTATGTCCGGTTTTTTTATGGCATTTACAAACAGTCTTGTGCAGGTGGTATGCAATGCCACACTCCAGACCTGGGGTGGTGATATCTACGTTGGTGTCATGACAGTTTTAAATTCTGTCCGTGATATTTTCACTATGCCGGTCCATGGGCTTACCACAGGTGCCTCCCCGGTCATGAGCTTCAATTATGGAGAAAAAGCATACGACAGAGTCAAAAAAGCAATTAAATTTATTACAGCTGTCTGTGTGATCTATACCCTGGCAGGCTGGGGAATCCTGAAGCTGCTTCCGGAATTTTTTATCCGGATCTTTAACAGCGATCCCGGGCTTCTGGAAAAGGGAGTTCCCGCCCTTCATATTTACTTTTTTGGCTTCTGCTTTATGGCATTGCAGTTTACCGGGCAAAGCGTGTTCGTGGCACTTGGAAAGGCAAAAAAGGCCACCTTTTTTTCCCTGTTCCGAAAGGTAGTGATCGTGGTACCGCTGACGCTTCTGCTGCCTCATGTGAATTGTCTGGGAACAGATGGCGTGTTCTGGGCGGAACCGGTTTCCAACCTTGTAGGCGGCTGTGCATGCTTTTTTACCATGCTGGCGACAGTACTGCCGGAGCTGAATAAACGTAAGGCATAAGACGGGCCGGATAAAGGTTTGCGGGAAATTTTGATATGTGTTAGAATGGACGAGATGATTTTTTGCAAACTAAGCAGAAATCTTAAGAAGGGCCGGCGTATAGCCGGACAGGAATGAGAGGAAAACATAATGGCTTTATTTCAGGCATTTCGGGCAGTAAGACCTGCTTCAGAAAAAGCAGAAAGGTGGCTGCACTTCCCTATGACGTAGTCAGCAGAGAGGAAGCGCGAGAGATCGGGGAAAAAAATCCGGAATCTTTTCTCCATATAGATCGTGCAGAGATGGATCTGGATCCGGAAACCGATCTTTATGATCCGATGGTTTATCAGAAGGCAAGGGAAAATCTGGATCGTTTCCAGAAAGAAGGGATCCTGATCCAGGATGAGAAATCGAACTATTATCTGTATGAACTGATCCGTAAGGGAAGATCCCAGACCGGGATCGTAGGTGTCAGCTCCATTGATGATTACATGAATGGTGTGATCAAAAAGCATGAGCTTACAAGAGAGGATAAGGAGCAGGACCGCATCCGTCATGTGGATGTCTGTGATGCCAACACAGGCCCTATTTTTCTGGCGTGCAGATATCCGGCAGAGCTTCTTACTCTTATGGAAGAATGGAAAAATGCACATGCTCCTGTGTATGATTTTACTTCCGATGATGAGATCACACATCGTGTATGGGTCGTAGATGAGGAAGAAAAGATCCGGACTATACATAGTCTTTTTGGCGGGATCTCCTCTATCTATATTGCAGATGGCCACCACAGAGCAGCCTCCGCAGTAAAGGTTGGACAGAAGAGAAGAGCGGAGCATCCGGACTACACCGGAAAAGAAGAATTTAACTTTTTCCTGTCGGTGGTATTTCCGTATGACCAGCTGACCATCCTTCCGTATCACAGGATCGTAAAGGATATCAAGGGTATGGAACCCAAAGCCTTTATCGGAAGCATGAAGTTTAATTTTGAGCTGATGGCAATGCCGGGATTTCCATGTAAACCGGTGGAGAAACACTGCTTTGGGCTGTATGTAGACGGAGAATGGTTCCATCTGAAGGCATATCCGGATATCTATGCGGGTAAAGACAGCGTAGGTCAGCTGGATGTGTCTATTCTTCAGGATAAGGTCCTGGGTCCGGTTCTGGGGATCAGTGACCCGCGTACCGATGAAAGGATCCGCTTTATGGGAGGAAACCACCGGCTGAAGGATCTGGCAGCAGCTGCAGATGAGACAGGAGGAGCTGCCTTTGCCATGTATCCTACATCTATGGAGGAGCTGATGACGATCGCAGACGAGGGGAAGCTTATGCCGCCAAAGAGCACCTGGTTTGAACCGAAGCTCCGCAGTGGTCTTTTTATCCATAAGCTTTCAGACTGATGCCGGAGACTTTATAGAATTTTAATAAAATCGTCAGGAAAATCTTAGGAAATTAATACAGATCGCTCACATTTGTCAGGTAATATACAGTATATGCTGAGCAAATGAGAAAGAGAGGTTTTCATGACAAACGAACAGTATTACGATTGCATCCAGCCATACCAGAATGCATGCCAGATCATGCGCGCCAAGCTTGAAGTGCTCAACGGAAGTCTGTATCAGAAGTCTGCCGTATCTCCGATCCACAATATCCAGGAACGGATCAAATCCAAGAGGAGCATCGAAAAAAAGCTGGAGAAGCTGGGACATTCGGACAGTGTGCAGAACGCCAAGGATCATCTCCGGGATATTGCCGGAATCCGTGTGATCTGCTACTTTATTGATGATATATATAATCTTGTAAATGCGCTGAAACGGCAGAGTGAGCTGATCTTTATCAGGGAGAAGGATTACATACAGAATCCAAAGCCCAACGGATACCGCAGCCTTCATGTGATCATCGCAGTTCCGGTATACTATCTGGATACCATGGAGTATTTTCCGGTGGAGATCCAGCTGAGGACGATGACTATGGATCTCTGGGCAAGCATGGAGCACCGTGTCTGCTACAAGAAGCTTCCGGAACACAGGGATGAGCTGGCAGAGGCTTTCTGTCAGTACGCAGATATCCTCGGAAAGATCGAGGAACAGTTTGAAGCCTACAATGAAACAGGAATGCTGGAGGAGATCACACCAGCCCAGATTGCTGAGAATCCGTCGGAGGGATAAAAATGGAGATTGAAGAGGAATTTGTATCCGGTTTCTGCCGTACCATGAACGGGGGCGAAACCGTCTGCTGTGAGTATACACGGCAGGAGGACGGCAGCAGGAAGCTGACTTTTATGGACTGCGCGCATGAGAGATGTGTAAATACAGGCGCCTGTGAGATCTTCAAACAGGCTCATGAACTGGAGCAGAAATAAAAGATCAAAGAAAAGAAAACGGCGAAAATGCTATAATGATCAAAATAATAATGATAAAATAACAATTATAAAAAAATCACAGAAAACAGGAGGAGTAGGTATGAAGCACACAGTAGATGCGATGGGAAAGCAGTGTCCGATCCCGGTGGTGATGACCAAGAAGATTCTTGACAAGGCAGAGCAGGGAGACGAGATCTTAATCCTGGTAGACAACGAAACGGCGGTAAACAACTTAAGCAGACTTGCCGGAAGTACCGGATGCAGCTTCGTATCCAGAAAAACAGAAGGTGGTTACGAGATCAATATGACAGTAAAATCAGATTCTTCTTCAAGAAGCCAGGCAGAGCCTGAGATCGTCTGCACACCGGCTGTTCCGCAGGGAGATTATACCGTTGCCATCACTTCTGATAAGATGGGAGACGGAGATCCGGAGCTTGGCGGGATCCTGATCAAGGGATTTGTGTATGCGCTGACACAGCTGGAGACACCGCCGTCAGTTATGCTGTTTTATAATGGCGGAGCTAGACTTACCGCACAGGATTCACCATGTATCGAAGACCTTAAGACCTTACAGGAGCAGGGAACAGAAATCCTGACCTGCGGAACCTGCGTGAACTTCTATGGACTGAAGGAACCGGCAGTGGGAACCGTAACAAATATGTATACCATAGCGGAAAAACTCACAAAAGCAGGAAAAGTGATCCGCCCGTAAACAGAGAAACATATAGAAACAACAAAAGTATATAGAAACTTACAGAAGCAGACAAAAACATATAGAAGCAGACAGAAACAAATAGAAATACACAGAAATGCCGCAGAGCCATTTTGAAGCCTGCGGCATTTCTGACATCCAGTTGGTATCTGGTTGATATCCACTTAATGTCTTCTATGTGAAAAGATTTTAAAGAGAAAATGCACATCCTACGCAGATAACATGACAATTTCATGCAAAGCGAAAGGAGACACCATGAAAATCGAATACACAAAAGTGGGAGACTATTATTTACCGAATCTTTACTACCCGGAGGAAACCAGACCGATTGGCTTATGGGGAATGCTTCGGAAGGAATATCTGAAAGAACATAAATCTGGAACTTATACATATCTTCTTCTGACCGCCAGGCTGGACAGTTATTTGGCAGATCTGAATGAACAGGCACAGGAACGCTTTGAATTGATCGAAACTCAGATGCGAAGTGCGGAGGGAGTTTCCGAGGAACTGAAGAGACAGAATCCTATGGAATGGCTATGCCACTGTAACAATATCCGCAACCGGGCTGCTGAGATCATCAAGCAGGAACTGATTTATGTATAAGGGGGATTCTAGATATGAGAAGAGAACTGATTGAAAGTTATTATGAAGAATACCAGCGGGAGCTGGAAAGATTTCTTGAATCTGACCCGGAGATGTTCACTCTGGAAGCAGAAATTCATCATTACATAGAAATACTGGAACCGGTCCTCAGAGATGGCGGACAGGAGATGTGGCAGACACTGGACAGGATTATTTCAGCGAAAAATGCAATGGAGGGAATTGTGGCAAAAGAAATGTATATCCGGGGATTTCTGGATTATGAAAGACTGGTGTGTGAAAAGACAGTAAGATCTGAATAATCAGAACATAGACTATATATAACGAGGCTTTTATTGTATAGACAGTAAGAGCCTCATTTAATATAGTTTTCATAATAAAAAACAGGTGGTAGTACGTATTTGCTTTGTGTTATATAAGAATTGGTCTGGCTGAACAATGGTGAAAATTTACTATGATTTTACTTAAATCTGATTGAAGGATGAAAAAGTGATGATATCATATAGTGGGTTGATAGGGTTACAGAAAATGTATTCACAGAGGCAGAGAAGAAATAATGAAAGTAAAAAATGCAGATGAATTTTATAAAATATTAGAAAGAAAGGCTATATATCCGGTATTTCAGCCGATTGTAAATTTACAGACTGGAGATGTGGCAGGATATGAAGCTCTTAGTCGTATCGACAGGCATGATACGACTCTTATGATTTCAGATTTGTTTGTGATTGCTGAACAGGTAGGCTGTGTTTGGAAATTGGAAAAATTGTGCAGAAATAAAGCATTGAAGGCAGCGGCGAATAAACCAGAACATGCAAAATTATTTCTTAATGTAGATGGTAATATCATTCAGGATAAATCGTTCATACAGGGATTTACAAACCGTAAGGCTGCGAAAGCCGGAGTACCGTCCTGTGACATTGTATTTGAAATAACGGAACGGTCGGATATAGAAAACTATCAGATTCTGCAACAGATTATGAAGCATTATGCAGATCAGGGATATGAAATAGCTTTGGATGATGTTGGAGCTGGATATTCTGGTCTGAACCGTGTAGTAAATACATCGCCAAACTACTTAAAAGTTGATATAGAACTGGTCAGAGATATTCAAAAACATAAGAAAAAGGAAATTATGATGGAATTTCTGTTGCATTACTGTAATGAGACAGGAGCAATTCTGATTGCAGAAGGGATAGAAACAGAAGCAGAGTTGGAGTGTCTGTGTAGATTAGGTGTTCATTACGGACAAGGATATTTTCTTGGAAGACCGGACAGAACGTTCAAAAATGTAAGGAATGAGGCGATGTTGGTATTACGTAGACTGAATAATAAATCGTAATGAAAACTATATGTCAGCAGGTGAAAAATGAATAAGTCAATTATAACATTATAAAGATTTCCATTGATTTTTACACCTATTTTACACAAGCACTCACATAGATTTGATTTCTGTCTTCTATAATTGTATAGGAAAATGTAGATCTTATATAATAACAGGAGAGGAAAGAGAAATGAACGAGAATGTGAAAGTGGTTTTTGGTCTGATCGGTGGCCTTGCCTTGTTCCTTTATGGAATGAACAGCATGAGTGATGCACTTCAGAAAGCCGCAGGAGAACGAATGAAAAAATCCTTGGATTTCTTACAAGAAATCCAATTATGGGAGCACTTGCCGGAGCACTTGTAACAGCTGTATTGCAGAGCAGTTCAGCGACGACAGTTATGGTTATCGGTTTTGTCAGTGCGGGACTTATGAGTCTTCCGCAGGCAATTTCTGTTATCTTTGGTGCCAACATAGGAACCACTATGACGGCACAGCTGATGGCATTTAAAATCAGCAATTATATTTATCCAATTATCTTTGTTGGATTTATTCTGAACTTTGTTAGCAAAAAAGAAAAGGTTAAAAATATCGGTATGGTAATTTTTTCATTCGGACTTTTATTTGAAGGAATTGAAATCATGGGTGAAGTCATGAAACCTTTGGCGGGAAGTCCGGTCTTTGTTGATCTGATGGGAAAAGTTTCATCCATTCCGGTTCTTGGTGTTGTACTGGGAGCGGTCATGACATTGGTTGTGCAGAGTAGTTCAGCTACGATTGCAGTTCTGCAGAATTTTGCATCACAGGCAGGACCGGACGGAGTAAGCAGTGTAATAGGCTTACCGGTGCGATTCCGATTCTTCTTGGAGATAATATAGGTACAACGATCACAGCACTTCTTGCATCAATTGGACAATCTAAAAATGCAAAACGTACAGCAATTGCGCATAGTATTTTTAATATCAGTGGAAGCTGCGTTTTTATTTTCCTGGTTCCGTGGTTTGCAAAATTTGTCCAGTTTATTTCACCAAAGGGAAATGAGATTGATGTGATTTCAAGACAGATTGCAAATGCACATACAACGTTTAATATCGTCTGTACACTGGTCTGGCTGCCACTGATTCCGCTGATGGTAAAAATTGTTACAACAATCATCCGTGGAAATGACAAAACAGAGAAAGCAGCTTTTGAACCCAAATATCTGGATATGAAAGTGATTGAACAGCCGGCGGCTGCTATGGTTCTGGTATCTAAGGAACTGAACCGACTTGGAGAACTGGCAGAATCTCTGTTAAGTGATTTAAAAACGGCGATTGTAGCAGATGGAGACTCAAAAACTCATGGTTCGTTTATAGAAAATCTGGAGATTGTACATCAGTTACAGGACAGTGTGACAGAATATATTACCAGATTATTCGCAAGCGGAAACCTTACAGAACAACAGTCTGAGCAGACGGCAGGGTTACTGTATGTAAACAATAGTATTCAGAGGATTGCAGACAGATGTGAAGATATTGACCAGATATGTGAAAAAGTAAATAACAATGGAAAAAGACTGACCAGTGAAGCCTCCTCAGAAATGGAAGACTGCATTGATATTATCCAGCAGCTTTTAAAGAAAGCAATGGAGGCAATCCGTAAGGGTGATGCTGTAGTGGCTGAAACAGTTTTTAAAAATAAGAAAAAAATGCATAAAGCAGAGAAAAAATACAGTAAGGCACATTTAAACCGTGTAAAAAATGAGGTTTGTGATGCGTCTATGACAAGATATTTTTCTGGGATCATGTATAATTTTGACCGTATGGCAGATAATTGTGTCAGCATTGCAGAAGAAGCCTGTGATAATGTGGCTTTTATAAACCTTGATGAAGAGACGGGAAAATCAATGATGGAAAGAGGTGCAGTATAAAATGGTAAAGAAAAAAAACATCCGAAAATCTGCACTTCTGCTGATAATGATAATGCTGGCAACGGGAATAACAGCATGTGGAACCGAGGAAGAGCCATTGCCGGATCTGTCTGCTATGGGAGCTGTCACAGCTGTATCACGAGAAGAAGGGTCAGGAACCAGAGCAGAATTTGAGAATCTTTTGAAACTGCCTGAGAGTGATACAGGAATAGTTGTTGATTCTACAGAGAAAGTTCTGAAAAGGTGGAAGAAGATAAAACGCAGTTGGTTATGTCGCATATAGTTCCGCAACAGATACGAATGGAAAAATACTTCAAATCAACGGAGTTCTTCCTTCTGAGAAAACAATAGACAATAACAGTTATCCTCTTTGCAGGGATTATTATCTGGCTTATAATGGAGAACTGACAGATGTGGAACAGGATTTCCTGACTTATGTAAAGAGTAAAGGACAGGATATTGTGAAACAATATTGTATTCAGGCTGACAGTACAACAACATTCCTTTCTGACAAGTCAGAAGGAAAGATTCTGATTGAAGGATCCACTTCAATGGAACCAATGGTAAAAGCACTGGCAGATGACTATCAGAAACAAAATCCAAATGCTGAAATAGAAGTAAAAGCAACAGATTCTTCAAGAGGGATTACGGCGGTGATAAGTGGAGAGTGTGATTTCGCAATGTCATCCAGAGAATTAAAGGATTATGAAGCAGAGCTTCTGGAAACAAAAGTCATTGGAAAAGATGCTATAGCTATTGTGATAAATGAAGAAAATCCACTGGAAAATCTTACAATAAAACAACTTACAGGTCTGTACAATGGAACATATAAAAACTGGGATGATCTTTCCTGAGAAAAACGAATATAATATCTTACAAGCACTGACTATAACGGTCGGTGCTTCTTTTTTGGATTTTTTCAAAATTATCTGACATTCTTCAAATTCCCACGTGTGATTAGTGGAAAAATAATTTTTTCTGCAAAAGTACCGTCCAAATGCCCTCTGAAACTTGCTATTAGTGAGGGAATATTTCATTTATGCGAAAAAAACTTGCAAAAGGGGGTTGGTAAATACCGCTTCCCAGGCTTTATAGGTAGAGGAACAATTATTTTAAAAATTTTACCCCAAAGATGTCCGCTTTTGCCTGTCTCAGTACAGAGTATGTGAAGGGACTAACAAAAGTAAAAGAAAAAATGATAAAAATGCAAAAAAATATCACGAATCTTTTGCATCTTGCGAAGTCATTTGACTCTAGTAATCAGAGGACGTTTTGGAATGTTCCTTCGATGAACCTTGACAACCGATAAGTGCACCCTGGAAGCCTAACAGGAGTTATGCCATGACCTTTCTTTTTCTGAGAGCGAGCGAAATTATAATGACACTCCCGATGATGGGCGGCTGACCGAAGCCTTATGGTCAGTGACCTGCTGATGCAGGCAGAGGCAGTCTGAGACGCTGCAGGTGACAGGGAAACGCACGCCAGACCGCCGGACGAATGAAACTGATGACAATGTTTACAGGGCAAAATGCCCGGAAAGGAGCAGTTTATGACAGAACTGAAAATGAAAGAAATGCAGTTGATTAACTGGTTTGGATGCCCGAATCTGATTTATACAAGGGAGAGAATCCATCTGGTTGCCATGCTTACAACAGATGAAGAAATGAAAAAGAATCTTTACAGGGTATGCAGATTCCTTGCAAGAGAAGAAATCGCATATCGGTATCCGATCATGTATGAAATGATCCGGAAAATATTTTCACCGGATGATACCAATCCACCGGAAGCATGTGCAATGTTTATGCCGGACGATGAAACAGATGATGAAGAATATGCAATGGCAGCGTAGCTGCGGAAAGGACAGTAACGATTATGAATAAAGTGGTTTTAATGGGAAGACTGACAAAGAATCCGGAGATCAAATATGCCGGAAAAGATAATGATATGGCAGTAGCAAGATATACACTGGCGGTAAACAGAAGATATAAACGTGACGGTGAACAGGAAGCGGATTTTATTTCCTGTGTCACATTCGGAAAGAGTGCAGAGTTTGCACAGAAATATCTTCACAAGGGAATGAGGATTGTGATTGGCGGTCGTATCAGCACTGGCAATTATAAGGACAAGGACGGGAAAACAATTTATACTACAGATGTGATCGTGGAAGAACATGAATTTGCCCAGAACAAGGATAATGGTGTTGGAGCTGATTCATCGGAAACACCGAAAACAGATAAGGACGGATTTATGGAAGCACCGGAAGGTGAGGTTCCATTCGACTAAACCGAAGTAAATGGTTGGAGAGGTTGCCCTTTGTCGGGGCATCCTCTTTTCCATTTTACAGAAGACATCAAAAATTACAGGTATTCAACCTAACGAAATCGTGATATAATCAAAATATGTTCAGATGAAAAATATGGAGGTTGCTTATGGGCGTAAGTTATAACAGATTATGGAAAATGCTCATAGATAAAAATATGAAGCGGATAGAGATGCAGTACCTCACCGGGATCAGTGGAAATATTCTTGCCAGGATGGGAAAAAACCAGTATGTATCAATGGAGACGATTGAGAAGATCTGCAAGAAGCTGGACTGCACCGTTGATGAGATGCTGGAATTTACAGATGATGAGTAACAAGAGCAGACATGTCAAATTATTAAAACTGGAAGAATGCTTCAGAAGTCGAAAAAAGAAATTGAAAAAAGATAACACGCCGGATACGGCATAAATCTCTTAGCAACGCTAAGAGCGCACTTCTATACAGGCAATTCCATCTGCCTGTATCGTGCGACCTGCGGTGCTGTTCCCGATTTCAAGAAATCTCAAACCGGGAAATACAGCGAAATCAGAGATTTCGTACAAGGGGAAGATCCCCTTGCGGCACAGATGCCTATCCCTGATAAAGTTTGTGACTGAATATTTCAGATATAGACATATAAGGGGAAAGAAAGTGTGAAATCAAAATTTGTGGAGAGATTTTATGATTAGAAAAGCAATACTAAAAGATGTTAATTCGATTGAAGATACTTACAATGAGCATTTCCAGTATGAACTGAATCATACAGCCTTTACTGTATTTAAGAAAGGGGTTTATCCAACGAAAGATGATGCAGAACGGGCTATTTATGCTGGTGCTTTGTTTGTATATGAAGAAAACGGAACAATTGTTGGAAGTATCATTATTGATAAAGTTCAACCAATAGAATATGCAACTATTCCTTGGAAAGAAAAATTATCTGAAGATGAGGTAATGGTAATTCACCTTTTAATGGTACGTCCGAGTATGTCTGGTAAAGGAATTGCATCATCACTAATAAAATTCGCTACAGAATTAGCACAAAAAAATAGTTGCAGGGCACTACGTTTGGATACAGGAAGTCAAAATATTCCTGCGCTATCTTTGTATCAAAAAAATGGATTTGAAATAATTGCTAGTGCTTCTAAAAAAGTTGGAGATGTAATTGCACACAAAAACCATCTTTTTCTCGAAAAGATATTGTAGTTCGTAAATTCCAGTTGTGCGCCCAGCTAAGGGTGTGTAGTCAAGCCGGTGGGATTCCGGTTTATCCAAGGTTTAGCCAACCAGATAATAGCGAGTCTTGGGATGATGCCGGTAACGGCATCTGACAAGCGTAGA
>ENA-OQHA01000816-OQHA01000816.1-human-gut-metagenome-genome-assembly--contig:-NODE-816-length-14206-cov-2.639818_pt1 | contig 14206 bp, 12 predicted proteins | sample MGYA00242558_ERZ504707 | MGnify/ENA primary metagenome ERZ504707 (study PRJEB26092, sample SAMD00036197) | human gut metagenome | host: Homo sapiens | study: EMG produced TPA metagenomics assembly of... | reverse complement strand
TAAAAATTACGCTTTTAAGGTATGGTTTTATACCCTAATAAGCTGCCGGAAAGTGAACGGGTATGCTCCGGAATATGTATGAGTTTTAAATAAGATAATTTGATTTTCAATAAATTGATAAACAAAGACAAGTAATTTTTTCCAATAAATTAGAATACTTCAATAAAATAAACTAAACACCCAGTTGATAAATATGATAAAAAACAAAATGTTAGCCACTCCATCCACTGACTAAAAATCAATTGTCGACTTTTATGTTTAATTAATTCTGATAAAAGTAGTTTGTAGGATATTATAAAACTTTAGAAATATCAATAAATAGAACATATCAAATAATAAAAGCTATCTTAGAAGTCTATTTGAAAAGATTAATTTCAACAATAACAAAAAAATTTCCTTTTCTCTATTTTAACAATACACTAATGATGTAATACAATTAAGAATAAAGAAGCCATTTCAATAAAATTGTTTAATAGACAAAATCTTCCAAAGTAAAATTTACATAGATATGTTTTGTACTTTTATTATATTCACCCGTTTTTTCTGCACTTCTATACTCCGTACTTCCACCTTGGTGTATTTGCATAAAAGCTGAAACCGTATAAGTTCCATTTTCCTTCTTTCGCTCATAAACGTAAATATTATTCGTATTTTATAAATTTGATTATCATCAATAAAAACAGAACAAGTAAACATAGCCATTGTTTGAGGAAATGAAACATGAATAAACAATTGCTCCACAAATGAACCACCCTCATTCATGATAACCATTCCAGAACGTGATACCATAGTCCATTCTGTATACATAATATTATCATAACCAGGATCATAATATTGACCTGGGTATGCCATATGTAATAATCTATACCGTATTCCAATTTTACCTTTAGGTAAACAAGCCGCATCAATATCCACACATCGACTCGGTGATTTTTCTTCTATTATACCATTTTGATATTTCCCTTTTCCATCCCCTAGCCACTTCCACTCAGATTCCGGTATAAACTGAAGATATTCATCCCCATCAGAAATTTTTCTATATTGAACTTGCAATCTATGGTAATACTGCCAATCATAAGAAAATCCCCATGAGTAAACCAAACTAACATATCCTGCACATGTATCAATCGTAGCTACATCATATGGAGTATCTCTATATCCACTCCAATATTCACTGGGGGCAGGCAATCGCTCTGTAGAATTCCACCAAGTTGGTTCATAACCAATGGACCTTGATTTGGGTATACTTTGTACCTCCTCTAAAATATTAGAGGAACAAGAAGAAATAAAAGCAAATAAGCACAAATAGATAAACGATTTTTTCATAATATATATAATTAACGTGAATTCGAAATAACAATAAATATATTTCACTGATAATTAAAAATATATCAATAAAAGCATTAAATTTATAGTGCTGAATCATTACATTTAAACGATTGCCGTCATGTTTCTAAGTGACTTAAATTTACAAAAAATTATTGTATATCCAAAGATTTTATAAGGAATTTACATTGCAACAGGAAAAATATATGATTTAAGGATAATAAGACCAATCACCGTAATAAGCCCAACCGTATAGTAATGTTGATATTATGGTTATTCTTATCCTATTTCATTCTGGTAGTTTCCGCTGTTTCAAGCATTACTACAAGGAATATGTGTGCAAATATCTGAAAAAACTTTTTCCACGTTTGGTATCCTATAACCGTTTAGTAGAATTAGAGAAGGAGGTATGCTTTCCTTGACCATTTTTATCAAGAAAGCATTGCTGGGACCTGTACAGGCATCAGTTTTGTTGATTCAACTCTCTTACATGTGTGTCGTAACCCAAAAATCTTGATTCATAAGATATTTGAAGGGCTTGCCGAGCGTGAAAAATGTTCTATGGAATGGTTCTTCGGATTCAAACTGCATCTAATAATCAATGATAAAGGAGAGTCCTCAATTTCATGTTCACTCTTGGAAACGTGGATGACCGAGAACCTTTGAGGCTGGGAAAGCTCCTAGAGAACATCAAAGGAAAATTATGTGCTGACAAAGGATATATCGGTCAGGCTCTGTTTGAGAACCTTTTCCTTAATGGCATACAGCTTGTCACTAAAGTTAAAAAACAATAGTATGAAGAATTCACTGATGAGTATTGCCGACAAAATTCTACTCAGAAAAAGAACCTTGATTGAAACAGTCAATGATGAACTGAAGAACATAGCACAGATAGAACACTCCAACATCGTTCATTCAATAACTTTATAGCCAACTCCTTTCGGCTATAGCAACATACTGCTTGTTTGAAAAGAAGCCCGCCATTGAAGTAAACTTTGTTAATGACAGGCAACTGTCTATTTTCTAATTTTATTTCACGTTATATTAGTTATTAAATCTAGAAATAGCCGTATCACAGACTTTGTTTTTAAGTTATGATACGGCTATTATTTTTATTACGTCACAGAACACCTGTATTACACTTCTCGTCCGATCAGTCAAAACTAACCACTCCTATTTTCTTCTTACCATTCATCTTGACAGCAAGCGGCTTATCGAAATGTACCCAGCGTAAATACTTGGTTTCTTCCACAGCCGGCATACTGTTCAGCAATTCCTGATTATACAGTCCGTCGTTCATATAAGCATTTATCGTAAAATAACCGACACCGAAGGATGTCAGATTCTGGAAGAAATGAGTACCCTGACTCGGATCGACACGATAATTGGTGAGTCCAGCCTCTACAATGACACGTGCAGCCGATATATTAGGCCATTTTACCGGAATACCCAGCCATGTATCACTGCTTCCCCAGCGTCCCGGACCAATAAGAATATAATGCTTTCCTTCATCCAGGAAGCGTTTGTTAAGTTTCTCTATATCATAGGCAATCAGCTGATTATTGGAAGCGGAATATCCTTCGGTCTTTACATATATTACGTCTTGAATATCGTCCATAATACCTTGTCCGAGAGAATTTACACTCTTCAGCAGGAGCTGGTCTTCGGGGATAGCATCCAAATCTTCATTCAAATCGGCTTTCATATCTACCATCGGACGTATCTGTAACAAATAGAATACTCCTTTCTTCTCTGCTGCATTCAGATTTACGGCAAACTCAATCTCTACGGGACGACGCATTTCTCCCTGTCCATATTTTTGAACCAATTGAAGAATACGTGCCAATGGAAAGACATCGTGCTGAAGAATATTGGCAAAAGTTATCACTTTACGTCCACCCGGATAGATTCCGTCGCGTATTACCATATCATACGGATCGTATGTTGAAGCTATATAATTCAAAGAGCCATCGTTTTCGGCTTCCTTCACAGGAAGCTTTAACAGGTTAAAACCATCATCGAGTGAAAAATTTTGCCCCATATTTTTCAAATCGAGGGCATAAAAACGCGTCTGAGTTTCACGCAAAGCCATTTCCATCTCACTTGTCTGGAGCACTTTATCGGGATGGTAAGGACAAACTCTCAACGTAAGTCCTCCATCGACAATATATTTTCCTAATCCCAGAGCAAGACTTACAGTTCCCTCTTCTGCCAGTTCATCGTTAATCGGATAATAATTGATAGAACGTGCTACTCCTGAAATAGAAGGATAAAAACGGTCACCGTATTGAGTACCTACCACTTCCTGTAAAATAACAGCCATCTTTTCCTGATCGATAACGTTGCTGGTAGCTTGCATATATGACTTACTGTCTTTGTAGTAAACCGATGCATAAACACCTTTTATCGCATCACTCAGCATGCGCAGCATCTCATATTTATCTGTAAGGTAAGGAATCATATAAGTAGAATAGATCCCAGCAAATGGCTGATAATGAGAATCCTCCAGCAAGCTAGACGAACGGATAGCAATAGGTGACTTCACAACATCGAAGAAGGCGAAAAAGTCTTCAACCAGTCTGTCGGGCAACTTGGCTCTTAAAAAAGCACGTAATATGGTTTCATCATCAGCATCACTCAGTGCCACCTGATACAGCTGGTTCATATCCATGAATTCATCGAATATATCTGTACAAAGTACCACCGTCTTAGGAATCACAACTGAGGCATTTTCAAACTCTTCGAATTCGGCATGCCTCTTTACCATATTATCAATAAAGGCAAGTCCTCGTCCCTTTCCTCCCAGCGAACCGTCACCGATACGGGCAAAGTTAGAATAACGGTCAAAACGGTCACGCTGGAAAACAGCTACAACTCCCTGATTTTTCATTTTGCGGTACTTCACAATCGCCTCGAATATAATCTGGCGATGAGCATCGATGTCTTGCAAAGACTCCCAGGTTATTTGTTTCAAGAACTCTGCAACGGGGAATATGGCGCGCGAATATAACCAACGCGATATATGATTACGACTGATGTGATAAAGGAATGATTCGGCCGGTATAGAGAAAATGGCATTTTGAAGTTCCTTCAAATTATGCACACGTACCACTTCCTCCATCGTATTCGGATTGCGGAAAATGAAATCACCAAAACCAAAATTTTCGGAAACAGCTTCGCGCAGGTCGATATTCATTTTCTTCGAGTTCTTATCGATAAACTGAGCACCGCAACTAAGGGCAAACTCTTTGTTGCTGACTTCTGCCGATTGAAGAATCAATGGAATAAATGGATCACGACTTCTAACTTCGGTAAGAAAACGAATACCTGCATGCGGATCAATTTTACCCTCACGCGGATAACGGGCATCCGATATGATACCCAACGTATTATTCTGGTATTTATTGTATAAGTCCATCGCCTCTTCGTAAGAGCGGGCCAGTACTATTTTAGGACGTCCGCGCATACGCAACGTACGCTGGTGCTCATTCAATGCTTCGGTGGCAAACTCCTGACTTTGGCGAAGCACGAACTTATACAGATTAGGTAGTACAGACGAATAAAAACGGATGGAATCTTCTACAAGTAATATCATCTGTACACCCACCTCTTTTATATCGTGTTCCAGATTCATCTTGTCTTCTATCAACTTTATGATAGATACCAGCAAATCTGTATTTCCCAACCAGCAGAACACGTACTCGAAAATACTCAGGTCTTCATGCTCCATTCGTTCTTTAATACCATGAGAGAAAGGTGTCAGAACAACTAATGGTATATGAGGATATTTTTCCTTTATCTGACGAGCAATGTCGAACGTATCACTATTGTCCGATCCGGGCATACAGATAACCAGGTCGAACATTGTATTTCCCAGTTGCTTCCATGCATCTTCCTCAGTAGACACTTGTGTAAAGCGAGGAGGATAACGAAGACTGAGATTCATGTATTCGATAAATATCTTTTCATCAATGCGACCGTCATCCTCGAGCATGAAAGCATCATACGGATTTGCCACAAGAAGTACATTAAAGATGCGTTTAGTCATTAAACTGACAAACTGGGTATCTTTAAAATAAAGTTGGTTTAATTTTAACTTACTGAGCATAGCTTCAAGGTTTAAGCTTTATTTGTTTAACAAATAACGTGATTTCTATTGATTTGTGCAACTTAGCAGCAGATAAAAATTACTTTCAGACAAATGTAGCACCTTTCAGGCTTTAACTTTTTATCACTTTTCACCCGCAAAAACATTCTGAAATATTTTGATGTTCTACATAAAAACCTATCTTTGCAGTAACAAACAATTTCATTTTGTCAGACCTTAAATTAAAAATGTCATGAACATTAACCAGATTATGTCATCTCTGGAAGCTAAGCATCCGGGTGAATCAGAGTACTTGCAGGCGGTTAGAGAAGTTCTACTTTCTATTGAAGATATTTACAATCAACATCCCGAATTTGAAAAAGCATCACTGATAGAGCGTTTGGTTGAGCCAGACCGTATCATAACATTCCGTGTACCTTGGGTGGACGACAAAGGCAAAGTACAAGTAAATTTAGGTTATCGTGTACAGTTTAATAATGCCATCGGCCCGTATAAAGGTGGTATCCGTTTCCATGCATCTGTAAATCTTTCTATCCTGAAATTCTTAGGTTTCGAACAGACATTTAAGAACGCATTGACAACTCTTCCGATGGGTGGTGGTAAAGGTGGTTCTGATTTCTCACCACGTGGCAAGAGTGATGCTGAAGTTATGCGCTTCTGCCAGGCATTCATGCTTGAATTATGGCGTCATGTAGGTCCAGACATGGATGTTCCTGCCGGTGATATCGGTGTAGGCGGCCGTGAAGTTGGATATATGTTCGGTATGTACAAAAAGTTAACACATGAATTTACAGGTACATTCACTGGTAAAGGTTTGGAATTCGGCGGTTCATTAATCCGCCCAGAAGCTACTGGATTTGGTGGTTTGTACTTTGTAAAACACATGCTCGATAAGAAAGGTATAGATATAAAAGGAAAGACTGTGGCTATTTCCGGTTTTGGAAACGTCGCATGGGGAGCAGCAACCAAGCTACTCAATTAGGCGCTAAGGTAGTTACTATCTCTGGTCCGGACGGATACATTTATGATCCAGATGGTATCAGCGGAGAAAAGATTGACTATATGCTTGAACTGCGTGCTTCTGGCAACGATATCGTAGCACCGTATGCCGACAAGTTCCCTGGCTCTACTTTCGTAGAAGGACGTCGTCCATGGGAAGTAAAAGTAGATATTGCTCTGCCTTGTGCAACCCAAAACGAATTGAACGGAGAAGATGCCATGAACTTGATAAATAATTCCGTACTTTGCGTTGGAGAAATTTCTAATATGGGATGTACTCCAGAAGCTATCGATGCATTCATCGAACATAAGCTAATGTATGCTCCGGGTAAAGCTGTAAATGCCGGTGGTGTTGCAACTTCAGGACTGGAAATGAGCCAGAATGCAATGCATCTGAGCTGGACTGCTCAAGAAGTGGACGAAAAATTGCACCAAATTATGCATAACATCCATGAACAATGTGTAAAATACGGAACTGAACCTGACGGATATATCAATTACGTAAAAGGTGCCAACATTGCAGGATTTATGAAAGTAGCACATGCTATGATGGCTCAAGGTATTGTCTAAAGAACTAAAAAACAAAAGAAAGAATAGAAATTGCAATTTTCTTGTCCTCAAATTTTTATTTGTGGTTTCTATTTCTTAATTTTACAATATATCTCGTTTAGTTGTATTTGTATTTTGTATTGTAGCTTGCGCTGCCTGCCTGAGAAGGTTCGGCAGCATATTTTTTTCCAAAAAAGTACATAAATTCTAAATATGGCGTTATTCTTATAAAAAGTCAAGTTGAAATAATGCCATGAAATATATATCAACAATCATAATCTTATTTACAATATTAAACGGATGTACATCCTAAAAGCTTTCCGAACAGAAATTGAAGCAGGTAATCATCACAGGAAAAGAATATGCCACTTTTGAAGAAAAAGAATCAAGAAACGATATTTCCGGACAATTGGAAGAAAACAGTATAATCTCTTTTTACAGCAGAGGAGGTATAAGTGCAGAAAATATACCGCTTACTTACACGCACGGAGTATGGAATTATACTTCCGAACTACAATGGAATACTGATCAGTCGGACGCGGTTGTCAGTGCCTATTACCCTTACATGGAGAGTGATAATTTTACGGTATATGAACCTGACGGAAAATTAAAAGACATTTTATACTATACAGGAAATACCCGATACGGTTCTCCTATTCTTTTAAAATTCAGTCATTTATTCTCTCAACTTGTCTTTCATGTTGATCCGCTTCTAAACAAGCAGCTCCAAGAAATACAGTTTACTCCTTCTGTTTCAGTACACTCATTCGATCCTTTTTCTGCTGAAATGGAATACACAGAGGAGCACCCTTATCCCCAAGTATTTACAAAACAAGAAAATGGTATATATACGCTGCTTGTTCCTCCAGCTCCAGAGATACGGGTAGATATAAGTATCACAACTGAGGAGGAAACATACACAGCATCCGTTCATTCTTCAGCCTTTCAAAGCGGATATCGGTATAATTATAACATAAAATCATCAAACGACGGATGCGGAATCAGTACAGCTGAAGATTTTATCGCTTTTACTTATCTCATTAATGGAGAAGCGTATGGCGACAGATGTTTAGAAGAGTTCGGAACATCTGTCAATGGAAAAATGACTTATTATCTATTAAATGACATTCATTTTACTCCCGAAGAGTGTGCACGTTTGCAAAGTATCGGACATTATAACCAATCAGGCTTCGAAAACTCAGGATTTATAGATTGCCTGGACGGACAAAACCATACACTATACGGACTAAAATTAGAACCTAAAAGCAATATGGATTCATATGCTTTGTTTTCTTTTGTTGATACAGCTGGCATTATCAAGGATTTAAATATTGAGAACGTATCATACTCCAATGCCGGATATACCTGTAAATATGAAGCTATTCTTACAGGTAGAAACAATGGTACAATAACAGGATGTCATATCAAAGGGAAGAATTCTTTTACAGGAGAATCGGTTAAGCAGGCTGGCGGTATTGCCGGAATCAATAAAGGATGCGTCATTAACTGTTCTTCAGAGAACATTGATTTTCAACTGCCAAACGCTCAGGCTTCCGGTATATCTTTCAGTAATTTCGGACAACTGTTAAACTGCTATATGGCAAGTTGTGATTTTACTTATACACTGAGCAGTGGAGGTATCTGCTATACCATGGAACCAAGAAGTGAAATGAAAAATTGCTACACATACAAAACGATAGGATATCCATCAAAAAAGAAATATGGATCACTGGTATATAAAAGCAACAACTGTACGATAGAAAGCGGACTTTACTGCGATGTAGATGTCAGAGGAGTATACGACACCTACCAAACTACCCCGAAACAGATATACACATACGATGAAAACACGATGAAAGCAGAAAATGATATACCAGTTATCGACATACTTAACAACTGGATATCAGATAATGCACAGCTTTATCCGGAAAAGATCTTTTACCAATGGATTAAAGGAGATATTCCTCCTATAATACTGGAACTCCGCTAGATTTTGTTTTTTTTAGGCTAAAGGACGATGCTTATGAGTAAAATATTGTATTTTTGCCACAAAATCAGTTTTCATGGAAAAAATAAGAAATTAATCATCGTTATAGCAGCATTGATTGTTGTAATTGCTGGAGTTTCATTTTTAGCGTTCAATGAATTTCGCAAAAATAAAGAAATGACTGAAGTATTCGCCGTCGAAAAAGAAGAGATGGAAAACGAATACAGCACTTTTGCCACTCAATATGACGAGCTTCAGGTACAAATAAATAATGACTCTCTACGCGAAAAGCTGGAAAGTGAAAAGTTAAAGACTCAACGTTTGCTCGAAGAACTCCGTCAGGTAAAAAGTAGCAATGCCGCTGAAATCATACGCTTGAAAAAAGAACTGAAAACTGTTCGTGCCGTATTGAGAAGTTATGTCATGCAAATCGACTCACTGAATCGAATCAATGCTGCACTGATGGAAGAAAATCAGGAAGTGAAAAGTAAATATACAGCAGCTACTGCACAAATCAATACCCTAGCCGCTGAAAAGAAAAATCTTAATGAGCGAGTATCACTGGCAGCCCAGCTTGATGCAACGAATATATCTGCTCTTCCAATGAATAAACGAGGTAAAAAAGCACGTAAAGTAAAGGACGTGAAGAAAATTGCTATCTCGTTCACCATCGTCAAGAATATTACAGCCAAAACGGGTAATAAAACTCTATATATCCGTATTGCCAAACCTAACAACGAAATCTTATCAAAAGGTGATACAACATTCCCATACGAAGATCGTCAGATACATATTCCATTAAGAAATATATTGAATATACTGGTGAGGAACAAAGCGTTACTGTATATTGGGATGTAGAAGAATTCCTCCCTGCGGGAACATATACTGTATACATCTTTGCTGATGGCAATATGATCGGTCAGAACTCATTCGAAATGAAATAAAACTTTATGAGAAAATACTTAATTTATTTCATACTCAGTTCCATTTTTCCAACGTTTTTTCTATCGTCATGCGGAGAAGACCGTTCTGGTGAATACTATGCCTTAATTGCAAGTAAGACATGGATGTATGAAACCATGCAACAGAATTATCTGTTCTATGAGGATCTTCCTGCTGAAGACGGACTGGATTTTTTCGATAAGCCGGCAGATTTTTTAACATCGGTGGCATCTGATCGTGACCAGAAAAATGGTGTTCTTTTCTCTCACATCGATTCTGTTAAAATATCCCGTGTGCAAAGCAGTTATCCTACATTCGGCATCGAAGGAAGTTTGGTTCGCGGTGTAAGCGGAGACTATTATTATACAATATTATATACTCAACCGGATTCTCCGGCCAGTGAAATGGGATTGAAGCGTGGCGATCATATTTTTATGGTCGACAGTCAGAAAATTACGAGCAGCAATTATACAGAATACTTCCAACGCCCAAGCAAAACTTACTGCTATCAGGTTGCAAGAATGAATGACAACGGAACTCCAGACAGTCTGGAATTTACGACACCTGCTCCACGAATCGTTGAGGAACCAAGTGTATACTTAACACGCAATTTTACAACATCGGGCGGAAAAAAGTTTTCTATATCATGTATAACAGTTTCGAAATAACAGAGGAAACTGAGCTGAAAAGCAAATTTGCAGAAGGGCTAGCCTCATCACCCAATGAGATTGTTCTGGATTTAAGATACAACCCCGGTGGCTACGTTTCTACAGCTTTGCTGTTGAGTACCATACTTGCTCCTGCTGATGCAATGGGAAAACATGTTTCAACCTGATATTTAATGATAAACTGAATAAAACAGAAAATTATGTGTTCGACCCAGCTCTTCTGCAAGGAGTATCCAATGCTTCGTTCGACCATCTTTATGTGTTGACAACAGGAAATACAGCTTCAGCTTCAGAAATCATAATCAACTGCCTGCGCCCATATTTAGGTGACAAATTAATTCAGGTAGGAGAAAATACATTTGGTAAAAATGTAGCTCAAAGTTTATTCACCAATTCAGCTCATCCGCAACTAGAATTCTGGCTAACTACTTCGTACATAAGTAATTCAGAAAATTATTACGATTATTATACAGATGCCTAAAGCCCGATTATGAAGAAAGTGAGGATCTTACCGGATATTTGGGAGAACTGGGAACAGAACAAGATTCCTTGATGGTCCCTGTATTGTATCACATAGAGCATGGCAATTTCCCATCAACAACTCCTAGTGAAACTAGAATAATGACACGTTGGTTTGGTGTAAACTCTACCCCACAAGTGGTTTCTAATTCTATTGCTAATAAACCCAAACGTTCTAAACTGACCAGTTTCTAATTTTTCAAAAAGACAGTTAAGCTAAAAAAGCAAAAAAGACACAGAAACGCTCTTCCTTTTCAACCTTTTTACTTGGTGATTTGTTTATATTATAATACATTTGCAATGTTGCATAAGCAACTAAACACTAAAGAAAATTGGTAATGAAAAGAATTTTAAGTTTCATTTTATTGTTCGGGCTGGTTCTAAATGGTTATGCCCAACGAATCTTAAATTTGGACAGTTGCCGTGCACTGGCTCTCGCGAACAACAAAGAACTACGCATCGCGCAAGAAAAAATAAATGCTGCTCACTACCAGCAAAAAGCAGCATTTACGAATTATCTCCCAAAGATAGATGTGACGGGAAGCTATATGCGTACCCAAAAAGAAATATCTTTACTAAGCAATGACCAGAAACAAGTCATTGGCAATATGGGAACCAGCGTAGGAAACGAATTACAGCATTTGGGACAAGAATTGCAACAAATAGCAATGCAACATCCTGAATTGCTTCCCCTCCTTACCCCTTTAAGTAATGCTATGGGAAAAATTCCAGGAGCATTAAACAATGCAGGACAAAGTATTATTGATGCATTTCGTACTGATACCAGAAATTTATATGTAGGAGCTGCTACCCTTACCCAGCCTATTTTATGGGAGGAAAAATCGTAGCATATAATAAAATAACGAAGTATGCAGAGCAGTTGGCACAATCACAACATGCTACAGGCATGCAGGATGTAATATTAAGTACGGATCAACCTACTGGCAAGTCATCTCTCTGGTCAATAAAAAGAAATTGGCAGAAAAGACTTCCTGAAACTTGTTCAAAAGTTAGACTCTGACGTGAGTAAAATGGTTGCCGAAGGAGTTGCCACGACTGCAGATGAACTCAGTGTAAAAGTAAAAGTAAATGAAGCAGAAATAACACTTACTCAGGTAGAAGATGGGTTAAGTCTATCTAAAATGGTACTATGCCAGCTCTGTGGCATCCCATTGGATACAGAAATACGACTGGCAGATGAAGAAATTAAAGATTTGACATTACCCAATACATACACGGAAAGCAATGTAAATACCGCATTTGCAAACCGTCAGGAACTTAAATCGCTAGAACTTGCCGAAAAAATTTACAGACAGAAGGTAAATGTTGCTCGTGCCGAGTTTCTTCCTTCAGTCGGATTAACAGCAAACTACTTGTTCACAAATCCTTCACTGACTAATGGATTTGAAAATAAATTCCGAGGAATGTGGGGAATCGGTGTTGTCGTAAAGATACCGGTATTCCATTGGGGAGAAGGTATATACAAAGTCAAAGCTGCCAAAGCTGAAGCCAATATAGCACGCTACCAACTGGAAGATATAAAAGAAAAGGTAGAACTTCAGGTCACACAAAGCTCGTATAAAGTTAATGAAGCTGTGAAAAAGCTGACCATGGCAGAAAAAAACATGGAAAAAGCCGAAGAAAATTTGCGATATGCCAATCTGGGATTTAAAGAAGGAGTCATACCTGCAAGCAATGTATTAGAAGCACAAACGGCTTGGTTGTCAGCACAATCTGGCAAGATTGATGCACAAATCGATCTGAAAATGAGTGAAATATATTTGAACAAATCAATGGGAACATTAAAATAATAAATCAATATGACTGAAAAATCTCAACACAGCAATATCATGCTGGCATTTTTTACACTTGCTGCAGTAATTGTCATTGTAAGTATCATCGGATTCTTTACTCTCGGAAAGGGTCCTGAAATTATTCAAGGTCAGGCAGAAGCAACTGAATATCGCGTTTCGAGCAAAGTGCCAGGACGTATACTTAAATTTTTAGTAGATGAAGGAGAAAAAGTAAAGGCTGGAGATACACTTGCTATACTTGAAGCTCCGGATGTACAGGCTAAATTATCTCAGGCACAGGCAGCAGAACAAGCTGCACAGGCTTTAAATGAAAAAGCAATCCGTGGCACTCGTTCAGAACAGTTGCAAGCAGCATTCGAAATGTGGCAAAAGGCAAAAGCTGGTCTGGACATCGCAGAAAAATCATATAACCGTGTAAACAGATTGTATGAAGAAGGAGTTATGTCTGCTCAAAAAAGAGATGAAGCAAAAGCTCAATATGATGCTATGGCCGCAACAGAACGGGCTGCCAAAGCACAATACACAATGGCTAAAATGTGCACAACGTGAAGACAAAGCAATGGCAGCAGCTCAGGTAGAGCGTGCGAAAGGTGCTGTGGCCGAAGTTACTTCATATATAAACGAAACTTATCTGATAGCGTCTGCCGATGGAGAAGTTACAGAAATATTCCCTAAAGTAGGTGAACTGGTAGGTACTGGAGCTCCAATCATGAATGTTGCTCAGCTAGACGATATGTGGGTAACCTTTAATGTACGAGAAGATTTCTTGAAAGATTTTACCGTAGGAGGGGAAATTACAGCTTATATACCTGCATTAGAAAAAAAATGCAACTTTCAAGGTCACATACATGAAAGATTTGGGAACTTATGCAGCATGGAAAGCAACCAAGACAACCGGACAATTCGATTTAAAAACTTTTGAGGTAAAAGCCAAACCCGTACAAACAGTAGAAAATTTACGCCCCGGCATGTCGGCTATTATTGAAAAATAAAGAATAAACTATGTCAATTACTGTCCATAAACGCCTGTTACAAATTGCGAAACGAGAAGTTATACGCATCGCAACCAAGCCGATGTATCTCTTTTGCATGGTAATAGCTCCGATTTTCAGTTATATTTTCTTTACTACGCTAATGAGCAGCGGGCTACCTACCAATATGCCTGCAGGCGTAGTGGACCTTGACAATACTTCAACTACACGTACAATCATACGTAATCTGGATGCTTTTCAGCAGACTAAAATCGTAGCCCACTACGGTAGTTTCAACGAAGCAAGGGAAGCCATCCAGCGCG
>ENA-OQHA01000815-OQHA01000815.1-human-gut-metagenome-genome-assembly--contig:-NODE-815-length-14218-cov-2.740473_pt1 | contig 14218 bp, 23 predicted proteins | sample MGYA00242558_ERZ504707 | MGnify/ENA primary metagenome ERZ504707 (study PRJEB26092, sample SAMD00036197) | human gut metagenome | host: Homo sapiens | study: EMG produced TPA metagenomics assembly of... | reverse complement strand
CGCCGATATCATCAACGCGGCCAAGCGCCCGCTGGTTCTATTTGGCGGCGGCGTGCGGAGCGCGGCTTCCTGCCAGCCCCTGCGTGACCTGATCCACAAGGCGGAGATCCCCGCCACCTATACCCTGATGGCCGCAGGCGTTGTGCCCTACGGTGACCCGATGAACATCGGCATGGTCGGAATGCACGGCTGCTACACCTCCAACCGGGCGGTCGCGGACTGTGACGTGCTGATCGCACTGGGCACCCGCTTTTCTGACCGCGTGGCCCTGAACCCCAAGACCTTTGCCAGGAACGCCACCATCATCCAGATCGATATCGACCCCAGTGAGCTGGGCAAGAATGTGGATGTGGATCTTGCCATTGCCGGTGATGTCTGCTACGTTCTGAGCGGGATGCTCCCCCTCATTGAGGAAAAGAAGCACCCCGACTGGATGAAGATGATCCACGAGTGGCAGGCGCAGGATTACCACCCCGTGTCCGACCCCACCCGCCTGATGCCCCATCAGGTCATCGGCGAGGTGTGCAGCCAGTGCGGCCCCGAGGCCGTGTATGTCACCGACGTGGGCCAGCACCAGATGTGGGCGGCCCAGTACATCCGCCACACCAAGAGCCGCGGCTTTATCACCAGCGGCGGCCTGGGCACCATGGGCTTTGGCTATGGCGCGGCCATCGGCGCGCAGATGGCACTGGGCCGGGAGCAGCGGGTGGTCATGTTCACGGGCGACGGTTCCTTCCACATGAACCTCAACGAGGCCTGCACCGCTGTCAGCTATGAGCTGCCCATCATCACGGTCATCTTCAACAACTCTGTGCTGGGCATGGTGCGCCAGTGGCAGACCACTTTCTACGAAAAGCGCTACTCCCAGACCGACCCCCACCGCCGCACTGACTTTGTCAAGCTGGCCGAGGCTTTGGCCTGAAGGGCTACCGCTGCACCAACCTCCCCGAGTTCCAGGCCGCATTTGCCGATGCCCTCAAGCAGAAGGGCCCCACCTGGATCGAGTGCATCATCGACAAGGACGAAAAGGTCCTGCCCATGATCCCCGGCGGCGGCGACATCAATGATATCATCATGGAATAAGGAGGACTGACCCATGGAATCCAAACGCAGAGTCATCAGTCTGCTGGTGGACAACCAGAGCGGTGTTCTGGCCCGGGTGTCCAACCTGTTCTGCCGCCGCGGCTTCAACATCGACAGCCTGACGGTGTCCGCCACCAACGACCCGGCGGTCAGCCGCATCACCGTGACCATCACCAGCGATGAAAAGGCGCTGAGCCAGCTCATCCTCCAGACCGAGCGGCTGGAAGTGACCCGGCAGGTGTTCGTGCTGGACCACGAGAACTCGCTGGAGCGGGAGCTGCTGCTGCTCAAGGTGGCTGCCGATGTCCACAACCGCAGTGAGCTGCGGGAGATCGCCAGCATCTACAAGGCAAAGATCATTGATTTTTCGCCCGACAGCATGGTGCTGGAGCTGACCGGCCGCCCTGAAAAGGTGGACGCATTCCTCAAGATCCTGGCGGACTACAAGATCCTTGAGCAGTGCCGCACCGGCGTGACCGCCCTGGAGCGCGGCGGAATGCACCAGCACATGCAGAAGCCCCCGCAGGAGGTGCGGGCAGCCCAGCTGCCCTTGCCCGGGACCCGCTGCCCGCAGTAAGGCATAACCCCTCAGTTTTCCATAAAAATCAAAATATAAAAATAAAACAGGAAAGAGTAAAAGGAGACTACTACCATGGCGATCAAGAAATACTACGATTCCGACTGCAACCTCGGTGTGCTGGACGGCAAGACCGTTGCTGTCATCGGCTTCGGCAGCCAGGGCCACGCCCATTCCGAGAACCTGGCCGAGAGCGGCGTGAATGTTGTTGTCGGTCTGCGCAAGGGCTCTGCCCACTGGGCAAAGGCCTCCGAGTTCGCTGCCACCCACGACAACTTCAAGGTCATGGAGGTCGAAGAGGCTGCCAAGCTGGCGATGTTGTGATGATGCTGGTGCCCGATGAGCTGTGCGCCGATATCTACAACACGCAGGTCGCACCCTACATGACCGAGGGCAAGGCTCTGGCCTTTGCACACGGCTTCAACATCCACTTCAAGACCATCACCGCTCCCAAGAACGTTGACGTGATCATGATCGCTCCCAAGGGCCCCGGCCACATCGTCCGCCGCCTGTACACCGAGGGCGAGGGCTGCCCCTCTCTGATCTGCGTGGAGCAGGATTACACCGGCAAGGCAAAGGACATCGCTCTGGCTTACGCTTCCGGCATCGGCGCTGGCCGTGCAGGCATCCTGCAGACCACCTTCAAGGAGGAGACCGAGACCGACCTGTTCGGCGAGCAGGCAGTTCTGTGCGGCGGTGTCTGCGAGCTGATCCACGCAGGCTTCGATACGCTGGTTGAGGCTGGCTACGAGCCCGAGATGGCATACTTTGAGACCTGCCACGAGATGAAGCTGATCGTTGACCTGATCAACGAGGGCGGCTTCTCCAAGATGCGCTACTCCATCTCCAACACCGCTGAGTACGGCGATTACCGCACCGGCAAGCGCCTGATCACCGAGGAGACCCGCAAGGAGATGAAGAAGGTGCTGACCGAGATCCAGGATGGCACCTTTGCTTCCGAGTTCCTGACCGAGATGAGCCCCAAGGGCGGCCGCAAGGTCCACTTCCTGGCTGAGCGCCGGATGCAGGCCGAACACCCCATCGAGAAGGTGGGCGCAGAGCTGCGCAGCATGATGAGCTGGCTGAAGAAGTAAGGTGAGGATATTATGAGAAGCGATAATGTGACCAAAGGCTCGGAGCGTGCGCCGAACCGCAGTCTGTTTTATGCACTGGGTTACACCCCCGAAGAGCTGGAGCGCCCGCTGATCGGCGTGGTCAGCGCTTACAGTGAGATCGTGCCCGGCCACATGAATCTGGATAAGATCGCCGATGCCGTCAAGGCCGGTGTGGAGATGGCCGGCGGCACCCCCATCCTGATCCCGCTATCGGTGTCTGCGATGCATCGCCATGGGCCATGTGGGCATGAAGTACTCCCTGGCCTCCCGCGAGCTGATCTGCGACAGCGTGGAGACCATGCTGATGGCCCATCAGCTGGACGGCCTGGTGCTGGTGCCCAACTGCGATAAGATCGTGCCCGGCATGGTCATGGCCGCGGTCCGCATGGATGTGCCCGCGGTGGTCTGCTCCGGCGGCCCATGCTGGCCGGCAGCTACGGCGGCGAGGAAGTCAGCCTTTCCAAGATGTTCGAGGCCGTGGGTGCTTACAAAGCCGGCATGATCACCGACGAGCAGCTGGAAGACTGCACCTGCAACTGCTGCCCCAGCTGCGGCAGCTGCTCCGGCATGTACACCGCCAACAGCATGAACTGCCTGTGCGAGGCCATCGGCATTGCCCTGCCTGGCAACGGCACCATCCCGGCGGTCTACTCCAAGCGCCTGCAGCTGGCAAAGCACGCCGGTATGGCCATCATGGACATGGTCAACAAGGGCATCACCGCCCGCCAGATCATCAACGAGCGCTCCATCCGCAATGCACTGACCTGCGATATGGCGCTGGGCTGCTCCACCAATACCGTCCTGCATCTGCTGGCCATTGCCTACGAGGCTGGTGTGCCCATCGACCTGAAGCTCTTCAATGAGATCAGCGCCAGGACCCCCAACCTCTGCCATCTGGCCCCCGCAGGCCCCACCCACATGCCCGACCTCTACGCCGCAGGCGGCATCCCCGCCGTGCAGGCAGAGCTGGCCAAGAAGGGCCTGCTGGATCTGGATGTGCCCACCGTTACCGGCAAGACGCTGGGCGAGAACATCAAGGGCGCACACATCCTGAACGACAAGGCCATCCGTCCCATCGACAACCCCTACTCTGAGAACGGCGGTCTGCAGATCCTGTGGGGCAACATTGCCCCGGACGGCTGTGTGGTCAAGCGCAGCGCCGTGGCCCCGGAGATGCAGAAGCACGCAGGCCCGGCCCGTGTGTTCAACAGCGAGGAGGAGGCCATTGCCGCCATCTATGCGGGCAAGATCGTCCCGGGCGAGTGGTGGTCATCCGCTACGAAGGCCCCAAGGCGGCCCCGGTATGCGTGAGATGCCTGAACCCCACCTCCGCTCTGGCCGGCATGAAGCTGGACAAGACCGTGGCCCTCATCACCGACGGCCGCTTCTCCGGCGCAAGCCGCGGCGCAGCCATCGGCCATGTCAGTCCGGAGGCTGCTTCCGGTGGCCCCATCGGCCTGATCGAGGAGGGAGATACCATCAACATTGATATCCCCAATGCCTCCATCACGCTGGAGGTCAGCGACGAAGTTCTGGCCCAGCGCAAGGCAAAGTATGTTGCACCCGAACCCAACATCAAGACCGGCTGGCTCAGCCGCTATGCACGCATGGTCACCAGTGCAAATCTGGGCGCCGTGCTGAAGTAATTTGATGATCTAAGCAAAAACAGAGGGACGACCCCGCGTCGTTCCTCTGTTTTTTGTTTCCTAAAGGCTATCTGTAAAAAAATCGGCAAAGCCCGCAGCTCTGCCGATCTGTGATCCGAATTATTCTCCGTGGCCGAACAGCACCGCACGGAAGGTTGCAAAGATGATCTTCCAGTCTACCAGAAAGCTGCGTTCCTTGACATACTTCACATCCAGCGCCATCCACTCCTCAAAGCTCAGCTGGTTGCGGTGCGGGGCGATCTGCCAGTAGCAGGAAAGGCCGGGCGCGGGTCATCCTTCATCTTGAACACCGGGCCGTCCATCTCGTTGTCCTTCAGCATTGAGCAACAAAACTGCACATTTTATTGTAATATCATGCATCCCAGTGGATTGCAAGCAGGATGCGGAGTTTTCAACTGATATACCGGCAAATGTGAAAAAATACAGGGGGGGGGGAAAAGTTGCACTTTACCCGAACAGGCTCTTTGTGTTGTGCATATAGACCGACAGCACAAGCCCCACGCAGATATACAGCATCAGCACCGAGCTGCCGCCCGCAGAATAAAAGGGCAGGGTGACGCCGATGACCGGCAGCACCCGCAGATTCATGCCTACATTCACGCGATCTGAGCCATCAGAGCACCGCCGATGCCGGCGCAGATATAGCTGCCCAGCAGGTCCTCGCTGCGCGCACCGGTGGCAAAGGTCTTGATCACCAGTGCCAGCAGTGCCCCCAGCACGATGCACAGGCCCACAAAGCCAATGACATTGCCCATCCAGCTGAGAATAAGTCGTTGTGGGCATTGGGCACGCTGTAGTACCGGCCGCTGAACAGGCCGTTGCCGAAGATGCCGCCGGAGCCGATGGCGATCTCGCCGCGCTGCTGCTGGTAGATGATGTTTTTCCAAGTGGCTTCGTTGGGTGCCCAGCCGGTGGAATTCTCCGGGTCGATAACGGCCAGAATGCGGTACACTGGTAGCCCTTGCCGATCTTATCGCTGAAAAAGGCAAACGCCGCTGCCACGGCCACAGCTGCTGCCGAGATGGCACCGATGATATACTTCCAGCTCAGGCCCGCTGCAAACATCATGCAGCAGCCGATGATGGCGTAGATGATGGCGGTGCGTCGTCGCCCTGAATGTGGATGATAAGGATGGGCACGGCCAGATGCAGCAGAAGCTTTACCAGCTCCTTTGGCTCGTTGATGCGGCTGCGCACATTGTTCAGGTGCATGGCAAAGGTAAGGATAAAGCTGATCTTTGCCAGCTCCGTGGGCTGGAAGGTAAAGCCGCCCAGCTTGTACCAGGAGTAGTTGTCGGTGTCACCGGCATTGAAGCCGATGGTCAGCGGGCCGATGGCCACATTGCGGATGAACAGCGTGGGCAGCACCAGACCCCATGTCAGGGCTACATGCACCGGCCACACCTTGACAAGGCTGCGGTAGTCGATGCAGGAGAGCAGCAGCGCGATCACGATGCCAAGCACCGCCGCACCGGCCTGCACCAGCGCGCGGCGGTAATCGCCGATGCCGGTAATGGCACCAGTGATCTCGTCCGTGGCAAAACCGTTGCCCTGCTTTGCGGCCCAGGAGCAAGAGCCACCACCGCCATGGTGCTGCTGAAGATGCACAGCAGCAGATAGATCTTATCCGTTCGTTTAAAATATTGTCGAATGCTTTCCAAGAAAGCACCACCTTTCGTTCCCAGATGCACACCGGGTTTTGCCGCTGCAGCGGGCAATACCAACCCAGTTTATCCTATTATACACAGCCTGCACACCGTTTGCAATCCACCGGGTGTGACAGCTTTGCAAAATCCGCACGAATGCTTGACAAAGCAGACCGCACCATCTACAATGAAGGTGCAGCAGAAAGCTCCTTTGCAGAGCGCCTGCCGCGCAAAGAAAATGGCAGGAAGATGCCTGCTGGAAAAGGGCGGCGTGCCGCATTGGGCGGCAGATATGCCCGGAGGAAATGGGAATGGAACACGATATGCTCCGCCGTTTTGGGTGTGCACTGTGCGCTCTGGCTTTCGCGCTCACAGCGCTGCCCACAGCGGCTTTTGCACAGCAGCCGGAAGAACAGGCGGCTGTGCAGCAGAGCCTTTCGGCCACAGATGTGCGCGAGATGCAGCAGGCAGATGCTGCTGTGACCGCACTGACCGGAGGCAGCGACTATGCACAGATGACCGAGGACGAGCGCACAGATGCTGCTTTGCAGCAGCTGGATGCGCTGACCGCACAGGGCCTTGTGAAGCAGGGGTCTGTCTACACCGATGCCGAAAACGGCATGATCAGCTTTACCTACAGCTGCGGCGCGCTGGGCGGCATCTTGCTTACCGACCCGGAGGAGGAGAACACCGCAGCCCTGCCGGAGCTGGACGAGAGCCGGCTGCAGGAGCTGGCAGAGAACAAGCGGGTGGGCACGGCGGCGATCTATTATGCGTTTGACAACACGATCAACAGCACCCGCTACCCGTATTATGCCTACATGCAGACCTATTGGGATTCGGTGGGCCTGCAGACGGATCTGGATACCACCGTTACCGTATCCGACCTGCGCAGGATGGGCCGTTACGACCTGTGCATCCTGAGCACCCACGGCGCGTACTACACCTATGAATACGGCTGGCTGTTCAAAAAGACCGCCACGGAACCGCTGATCCTGCTGACCGAGAGATCGGATTTCTGGAGCGATCTGCGCTATGGCTTTGACCTGCTGGCCCACCGCGTGGTCAAGGTGAACGGTATGTATGCCGTCAACGGCGATTTCTTCCGCAGTGCCTACCGCGGCAATGGCATCGTGCTCAGCGAGACCTGCGAGTTCTACGGCAAGAACGGCCATGTGGACACCTCTATGGCAGACGGCCTGCTGGCAGGCGGTGCCAAGGCGGTGATGGCTATGTGAACAATGTCTACTCGGTGTATTCCCGCAGTATGCTGTGGGCCGCTGTAAACCGGATGATCGAGGGCGAAACGCTGGAACAGGCCGTGGACTATGCCAAGAGCATCTACGGCACCGATGATATCATCTGGTACAACGAGCAGGGCGGCAGACGGCCCCATGCGGCGGCATCCTATGCGATGCTCAGCGGAGACCGAAGCGCTGCACTGCCTAACCCCTACACGGCAGCGGATGTGGATGCGGCGGCGTAAGCAACACACGGCATTGCACTTTTGCACAAAGTATATTATACTAAAGGACGGCAGAGCATTCTGCCGTCCCTTTTGCTTTATAAAATGAGGTAAGCTTCATGTCAGAATATATCACCCACTCCCGCGCCGAGACGGTGGCGCTGGGTGCCCGTATGGCCGCAGTGCTGGCACCGGGTTCGCTGGTTGCGTTCACCGGCGGGCTGGGCGCGGGCAAGACCGCCTTTACCGAGGCCTTGCCGAGGGCCTTGGCTGCACCGACCCGGTGTCCAGCCCAACCTTTGCCATTGTGAACTACTACCGCGGCCCAAAGCCGCTGGCGCACTTTGACCTGTACCGTATTTCCACTGAGAACGACCTGTGTGCTGCAGGCTTTTACGATTATTTGGATCAGGGGGCCATTGTGGCAGCAGAGTGGAGCGAGAACTTTGCAGACCTGCTGGCACTGGAAAACCCCATCCGGGTGGATATCCAGCGCGTGGACGAAAATACCCGCAGGATCACCATTGAGGGGGTAACGCTATGAACATCTTAGCTGTGGATACAGCGGGTAAAACGGCTGGTGTGGCTCTTTTGCAGGATGATCGCCTGCTGTACGAGGTGTATCTGGACGCAGGCATGACCCACAGCGAAACGCTGATGCCCATGATCGACACCTGCCTGAAGATGTGCGGCATGACCTGTGCAGATATTGACTTGTACGGTGTCAACGCAGGCCCCGGCAGTTTTACCGGGCTGCGCATCGGTCTGGCGGCGGTCAAGGGTCTGGCCTTCCCGCGGGAAACGCTGTGCGCACCGGTCTCCACGCTGGAAGCATTGGCCGCAGCCCACACGGGCGAGGGCACCGTGCTGTGCGCACTGGATGCCCGCCGTGCGCAGGTATACAGTGCCGCGTTCGACCTTGCCACCCACAGCCGCCTGCTGGAAGACGATGCCCGGGCGGTGGCAGATCTGGCCGATTTTGTAGAAAATTGCAAAAAGCCCCTGTTTTTTGTTGGTGATGGCGCATCTCTGTGCTATAATAAATACGGCAGTGTGCCGGGCGTGCTGCAGGCACCTGCGGCCCTGCGCGGCGGGCGTGCTGCTGCAGTAGCCTTGTGGCAAAGCAGATGGCCGAAGCCGGAAAGGCTGTGCTGCCGGAGGCTGTGCTGCCGGACTACCACCGCCTGAGTCAGGCCGAGCGGGAGCGCGCAGAGCGCCTTGCAGCAGAAGCTGCAGCCAATGCCGCCCAAAACAAGGAGCAGGCATAAAACCCTGCGTGACTGAGAGAAAGGAACATTTCCATGGCAAAACCCATTGCACTGGCCGCTGACCACGGCGGATTTGAATTGAAAGAAGCTGTCAAGGCGCATCTGAAGGAGCTGGGGCTGGAATACATCGATTTTGGCACCCATAGCACCGACAGCGTGGATTACCCCGATATGGCCGTGCCCGCCTGCGATGCAGTTGTGAGCGGCGAGTGCAGCAAGGCACTGCTGTTCTGCGGCACCGGCGTGGGCATCAGCATGGCAGCAAACAAATCAAGGCATCCGTGCCTGCTGCTGCTCTGACAGCTTCAGCTGCGAGTATACCCGCCGCCACAACGACGCCAACGCCTGTGTATGGGCGGCCGCGTCGTGGGTGCAGGCTTGGCCTGCCAGCTGGTGGATCTCTTCCTGAATACGGAGTTTGAGGGCGGCCGCCATCAGCGCCGCATCGACAAGCTGACCGCATTGGAGAACCGCTGATCATGGCGAAGCGTATGCGGAGCTGTTTTAAATCGTAATCTTGGACCCGATAGAGTTATCTATTTAAAATAAGGAGCGTGTTTTTATGACCCCGATGATCGTTGAGCATCCGCTGCTGCAGCACAAGCTGAGCATTCTGCGCAACAAGCAGACCGGCACCAAGGAGTTCCGTGACCTCGTTGGCGAGATCGCGACCCTGCTGTGCTACGAAGCGACCCGTGACCTGCCTCTGGAAGAGGTGGAGATCGAAACACCCATCACCATGGCAAAGACCAAGGTGCTGGCTGGCCGCAAGCTGGCTCTGGTGCCCATCCTGCGCGCAGGCATGGGTATGCTGGACGGTATGCTGACCCTGCTGCCCGCTGCAAAGGTGGGCTTCATCGGCCTGTACCGCGACGAGGAGACCCTGCAGCCCGTGGAGTACTTCTGCAAGCTGCCGCAGGATATTGCAGAGCGTGACGTTCTGGTTCTGGACCCGATGCTGGCTACCGGCGGCAGCGCCATTGATGCCATCACCCAGATCAAGAAGCATGGCGCAAAGCGCATCAAGTTCATCGGCCTGATCGCCGCTCCGGAAGGTATCAAGGCCCTACACGAGGCACACCCTGATGTGGATATCTACCTCGGCGCACAGGACGACCACCTGAACGAGAACGGCTATATCGTTCCCGGTCTGGGCGACGCAGGCGACCGCATCTACGGCACCAAGTAAGAAACTGCATCACGGAAGGGCAGCTGGGAACAGCTGCTCTTTTTTGTGCAGACGAAAAGGGGAACGACGGCTGTCGTTCCCCTTTGTGCGTTATGGAAAAACTCAGATCTCGGCCAGAATGGCATCGCCCATGGCGGTGCAGCCAAGGCAGGTGCAGCCCTCGCTCATGTTGTCGGCGGTGCGCAGGCCCTTGTCCAGCACCTTGTTCACGGCGGTCTCAATGGCATCGGCCTCCTCGGCCATGCCGAAGGAGTAGCGCAGCATCATGGCGGCAGACAGAATGCAGGCGGTGGGGTTCACGATGTCTTTGCCCGCAATATCGGGGGCCGAGCCGTGGATGGCTCATACAGGCCGCGGGTGCCGTCGCCCAGAGAGGAGGACGGGATCATGCCGATGGAGCCGGTGATCATGGAAGCCTCGTCCGACAGGATGTCGCCGAACATGTTCTCGGTAACGATCACGTCGAACTGGGCGGGGTTCTTGACGATCTGCATGGCGCAGTTGTCCACGAACATCTCGCTGTATTCCACATCCGGGTATTCGGCCTGCAGGCGGTGCATCACACTGCGCCACAGGCGGCTGGTGTCCAAAACGTTTGCCTTGTCCACGCAGCACAGCTTCTTGCGGCGCTTGCGTGCGGTCTCAAAGCCGATGCGGCCGATGCGCTCGATCTCGTGCTCCGTGTAGGGCATGGAATCGATGGCCTGCTTCTCGCCGCTGGCGAGGGTGTGGGTCTCGTGATTGCCAAAGTATACGCCGCCGATCAGCTCACGCACGATGATGAAATCGATGCCCTGTGCCACAATCTCGGGCTTCAGGGGGCTGGCAGGAGCCAGCTGCGGCCAGATCTTGGCCGGGCGGTTGTTGGAGTACAGGCCCATGCCTGCACGCAGGCGCAGTAGGCCCTTCTCCGGGCGCTGCTCACCGGGCAGGCCCTCCCACTTGGGGCCGCCCACGGCACCCCAGCAGGACGCTGTCCGCGGCAAGGCACTTGTCCAGCTCGTGCTGGGGCAGCGGGTCGCCGTACTTGTCAATGGCTTCGCCGCCCATGGCAGCGTCGGTGTAGTGGAAGGTGTGGCCGTACTTTTCGGCCACCTTGTCAAGCACGCGGATGGTCTGCTTGACGATCTCCGGGCTGGAGCAGTCGCCCCAGATGACAGCGATGTTTTTTTCCATTGGGAAACTCCTTCTATCGGTTTGAACCCTCTCAGCCAATGCCTATGGCATTGCCAGCTCCCCCGAAGGGGGAGCTTTTCAGGCGGGTAAGGTATTGCTTGTTGTTTATCCTAGAAGAAAATACATTCGGGAAGATGGCAAAAAGCTCGCCCTTTGGGAGAGCTGGCGCGAAGCGCCTGAGAGGGTTACTGCTGCTTCGCCTTGATGGACTTCATCAGTCCACCGGCCGAGATGATCTCCTGGATGAACGGCGGGAAGGGCTCGGCGTGAAACACCTTGCCGTTGGTCTCGTCGGTAATGATACCGGTGTCAAAGTCCACGCTCACGGTGTCGCCCGCATTGATGGCATCCACAGCCTCCGGGCACTCCATGATGGGCAGACCGATGTTGATGCTGTTGCGGTAGAAGATGCGGGCAAAGCTCTTGGCGATCACGACCGAGATGCCGGCGGTCTTGATGCACAGCGGTGCGTGCTCACGGGAGGAGCCGCAGCCGAAGTTCCAGCCTCCTACCATGATGTCGCCGTCCTTCACCTTCTTGACGAAGTCCTTGTCGATGTCCTCCATGCAGTGGCTGGCCAGCTCTTTGGCATCCTGCGTGTTCAGGTGGCGGGCCGGGATGATGACATCGGTATCCACGTTGTCCGGGTATTTGAAAACAGAACCTTTTGCGTTCATTGTTGTGCTCCTTTCCGATCAGACCGTGCGGGGGTCGGTGATGCAGCCGGTCAGTGCGCTGGCGGCGGCGGTGGCGGGAGAAGCAAGGTAGACCTCGCTCTTCACATGGCCCATGCGGCCCACAAGTTGCGATTGGTGGTGGAAACGCAGCGCTCGCCCTCGGCCAGAATGCCCATGTAGCCGCCCAGGCAGGGGCCGCAGGTGGGGGTGGACACGATGCAGCCTGCATCAATGAAGGCAGTGGTCCAGCCGCGCAGGATGCATTCCTTGTAAACGGCCATGGTGGCGGGGATGATGATGCCGCGCACGCCCTTGGCAATGTGCTTGCCCTTGAGCACGTTGTAGGCGGCTTCCATGTCCTCCAGACGGCCGTTGGTGCAGCTGCCGATCACAACCTGATCGATCTTGATGTCCTTGCCCTCGCTGGCAAGGTGGGTGTTCTCGGGCAGGTGGGGGTAGCTGACGGTGGGTTCCAGCTTGTCCAGATCGATCTCAATGGTCTTTTCGTACTCGGCATCCGGGTCGGCCTCAAAGAACACCGGCTCACGCTGGCTGCGGCCCTTGAGGTAGCTGCGGGTCACATCGTCCACAGGAAGATGCCGTTCTTGGCACCGGCTTCGATGGCCATGTTGCAGATGCACAGGCGGTCGTCCATCGTCAGGCTGGCAATGCCCGGGCCGGTGAACTCCATGGATTTGTACAGCGCACCGTCCACACCGATCATGCCGATGATGTGCAGGATCAGGTCCTTGCCGGAGACGCGGGGGCCGAACTTGCCCTTGAGCACGAACTTGATGGCAGAGGCACCTTGAACCATGCCATGCCGGTGGCCATGCCGGCAGCCATATCGGTGGAGCCGACACCGGTGGAGAAGGCACCCAGTGCACCATAGGTGCAGGTGTGGCTGTCCGCACCGATCACGCAGTCGCCTGCGGTCACGATGCCTTTTTCCGGCAGCAGAGCGTGCTCAATGCCCATCTGCCCACATCGTAGAAGTTAAGGATGTCGTACTTGTTGGCAAACTCGCGGCACTGCTTGGACTGGGTTGCGCTCTTGATGTCCTTGTTGGGCACAAAGTGGTCCAGCACGATGGCAATGTGTTCTTTGTCGAACACACCGTCAAAACCGGCCTTTTCAAACTCGTTGATGGCAACGGGGGTGGTGATATCGTTGCCCAGCACGATGTCCAGCTTTGCATTGATGAGCTGGCCTGCCTTGACCTCGGCAAGACCGGCATGTGCGGCAAGAATTTTCTGCGTCAGGGTCATTCCCATGATGGTACTCTCCTTTTGATACTCTCTATTGGATAGGCGGCTTGCCTCTCAGCTTCGCTTCGCTCAGCAGCTCTCCCAAAGGGAGAGCCTTTGGCAGTCCACGTAAACTTCATCTCTTTGCCAAGGCCTCTCCCTTTGGGAGAGGTGGCACGGCGTAAGCCGTGACGGAGAGGGCGAGGACGCTGCCCTCTTTTTAATTATTTATTATTGATGGCGCTCACCAGTGCTTGATGCCGGCCACGATGATATCGGTATCCGTACCGGCACCCCATGTGACGGTGTTATCGCCCCAGACAAGGCCGACATAGGAGGCAGCGCGGGAGGTGGAGCTTCGTCCAGACTGTGCTCGGAGTAGGTCTCGAGGTGGAACTCCATGCCGGTGGCGCTCTGGATGGCGTTCGCCACAGCGTCCAGACGGCCGTTGCCCACCGAGGTGACCACCTTGCGCTGACCGTTCAGCTCCAGCGTGACGGTGGCGGTGATGCCGCCCACCTGTGCAAAGTGGGCTTCCAGAACGTTGAGCGGCTTGCAGCGGTTGAGGAAGGCATCCTCGAAGATGTGCAGCACCTCGTTTGCGCTCAGCTCCTTGTGGCTGTGGTCGGAAACGCTCTTGACCTTGTAGCCCAGAGCCTCGCGCATTTTGGGCGGCAGGTTGTAGCCGAAGTTCTGCTCCAGCACAAAGCCGATGCCGCCCTTGCCGCTCTGGCTGTTGATGCGGATAACATCGGCATCGTAGGTGCGGCCGATGTCGTGGGGGTCAACGGGGATGTAGGGGCAGGTCCAGCGGTGTTCGCCATGCTCCTTGCGGTAGGCCATGCCCTTTGCAATGGCATCCTGATGGCTACCGGAGAAGGCGGCAAACACCAGCTGACCGGCGTAGGGGGTGCGCTCGTAAATGTGCATCCGGGTCACACGCTCGTAGGTGGCGCAGATGTCCGGCATATCGGAGAAGTCCAGCTTGGGGTCCACGCCGTGGCTGTACATGTTCATGGCCAGCGTCACCGCGTCCACGTTGCCGGTGCGCTCGCCGTTGCCGAACAGGCAGCACTCCACGCGCTGGGCTCCGGCCAGAACGGCCATTT
>ENA-OQHA01000814-OQHA01000814.1-human-gut-metagenome-genome-assembly--contig:-NODE-814-length-14224-cov-1.957296_pt1 | contig 14224 bp, 18 predicted proteins | sample MGYA00242558_ERZ504707 | MGnify/ENA primary metagenome ERZ504707 (study PRJEB26092, sample SAMD00036197) | human gut metagenome | host: Homo sapiens | study: EMG produced TPA metagenomics assembly of... | reverse complement strand
ATAATAGCCGCATTTGTGTTTTCATGAATGCTAATCTTTCTTTTGTCAAACCACTCGGTTTTATATCAATTTTAGTATAAACCTGTCCTACTTTATGTGTAGGACGCTTAATATTTACGTATGAAAATATAGATGTATTTAGTCGTCTTTTCAGTGAAATATGCCGCATTCTCCGTATATTTGTACAATGAAATATATTTATGTTGCCATTGGTTCCATATCTTTACTGCTGGGAGTTATAGGAATATTTCTTCCTATACTGCCTACTACGCCTTTCTTGCTGCTTTCTGCCGCATTGTTTTTCAGAGGCTCGCCACGTTTATACACCTGGCTGCTGGAACATAAGTATTTGGGACCGTATATCCGCAGTTTTCGTGAGGACAGAGCCATTCCGCTCCGAGCTAAAATTATCTCTGTTTCATTACTTTGGATTACAGCTATTCACTGTGTGCTTTTTTTATTTCCATATTGGTGGCTCAAAGGAATAATGGCCGTAGTGACTATCGGTGTTACTATTTATATTTTGTCTTTTAAAACCCGTTCTCCCCGATGAACAAATTAACTTTTTGTAACCGCAATGAGGCTATAGCCCGCATGAACCGGTTGGGAAAGGAAAGAACCCGATTTTTCTTTCTGATTAATTTTGATGAAACGGAATGTCTGGTCTCCAAACTGGATGATATCCCTGCCGGGCAACTGGCTTTTATTTTTCCTGAGATAGCGAATGTATGTTCTGTATCAGAATTGAAACCTGAAAATATTTTCTGGAAGGCTTATCCGCAGCCGTATGAAGAATACTTGCGTTCGTTTGATATTGTACATCGTAATTTGTATGCGGGAAATTCATTTCTGACAAATTTAACGTGTGCCACTCCGGTTGAAACGAATCTTTCTTTATATCAAGTATTTCTTCACGCTACGGCACGATATAAGCTTTGGTATGATGATCGCTTTGTTGTGTTTTCACCTGAAACTTTTGTCCGTATAAAAGAGGGCTATATTTATTCCTTCCCGATGAAAGGAACAATTGACGCTTCGTTGCCCGATGCGAAGGAAGTATTGCTGAGGATGAAAAAGAAGCGGCAGAGCATGCTACGATTACAGATCTGATACGAAACGATTTGAGCCGGGTGGCTAGTGAAGTGACGGTTACGCGCTACCGTTATCTGGACGAACTGCATACTCATTGTGGAAGGTTGCTTCAAATGAGTTCTGAAATCAGAGGGCGTTTACCTGAAAACTATCACGAAAAGTTGGGGTCGTTGTTCTTCGAACTCCTTCCCGCCGGTTCTATTACCGGTGCTCCCAAGAAGAAAACGGTGGAGATAATCCGTGAGGCAGAAACATACGACAGAGGTTTTTATACCGGAGTCATGGGATATTTTGATGGTAAGAATCTGGATAGTGCTGTCATGATCCGTTTTCTGGAACACACAGATGGTGGATTCGTGTATAAAAGTGGGGGAGGAATTACATTCCGCAGTACGGCCCGAAGTGAATATGAAGAAATGATACAGAAAATATATGTGCCGATTTATTGAAACAATTCGTATAGAAGGTGGAAAGGTGTGGAATCTGTCCTATCATAATGCCCGTATGAATACAACCCGAAAAAGGGTGTGGGGCAATTGTCCCGCACTTTCTTTGGAGGATATTCTGAAGCCAGAACCTTGGCAGGAACGGACACGCTGCCGGGTAGTATATGGAGAGAACATAGAGGAGGTTGTATATATTCCATATACGATAAGGCAGGTTTCTAGCTTGAACTGGTACCTTGTGATGACATCGCATACGAACTGAAAAGTGCAGACCGTAGCATGCTGAACAAGCTTTTTGCCTTGCGTGGAGAGAAAGATGATATACTGATTGTGAAGAATGGCAGGATTACCGACACATCGATTGCCAATGTCGCCCTCTGGAACGGAACAGAATGGCATACCCCTTCTTTTCCGTTGCTGAAAGGAACGCAGCGTCAGTTTTTACTTGACAGAAAGCAGATAATAGAAACAGACATATCCGTAGAAACCTTTCTTCGTATTCCCGGATATGTCTGTTTAACGCCATGATTCCCTTTGGAGAGATAACGCTCGGTTGTGAGGAGTTGGACTATTAGATAGGCCAACCTTCTTCTTTCAGCGCTTCTTTCAGTTGTAAAATTTTCAGCTTCCACATCGTTGTCGATAAATTTATCGAAGTTTGCGATGTTCATAGCAGCCAAGTCTTGCCTTTTTCCACTTCTGTGTCTGGAGCAAACGAAAGATATAATTTCATCGCTTTCTGATAGTCACCTTCCAGCATCCAGTAATGTGCCCGGTAACTGATAACGGCAGGCAGCTTCTTAAACTGTTCGGGCAGACATTTATAAATCATATCGGCAGCTTCCGACTGCGAAGCCAGTACGGCATAATACATACCGTCTATTTGTATATCAATTCCCTTGCGTGTCGTGACAAAAGCATCATAAATCTGAATGCTTAATATCTGGTTGATAATAAATATCCGTGGAACGGGAGTGTGTGGCGCACATGGCCATGATGTGGTCAGTATCTATTTCACCATCGAACATATCACGGAATATTTTTCATAAGGCAGTCTGACACTGGATATGCCTTGCGGTTGGAAGCAAATCCAGTATAAATTGCGTTCTGAGATTCGTCCGTTTTTGTCCCGATATGTGATGTGAATAGGGTGATAGCAGCAAATAGCCATAAGCAATGCTTCTGCAACTTCTTCTCCATTACCTTCTTCCGAGAAATCGCATGTCATGACGTCTGTAGCGAAAGGTGTTTCCAGACCTTCTATTTTTGCTATCTCGTTGTATGGGATAAAGTGATTTTCTTCTAGCACCACTTCTTTCCCTTCTACTCCCCAGATGAACAACTCTGCTTTTAATTGCAGCGTACGTGATTCGTAAATATACTGACAACCGTTTGTTTCTGAAGTAATTCGGGTATATGGATAGTGCAAGGTACTTTCTTCCAGCCGTGCTTTCATTTCCTGATAAGCTTCCAGTATATCCGAAGAATGAGGCTGTTGCTCTTCTTCCTTTTGAGGAGTTTCCGGTTCGGCCGTTACTTTTTCATTCTCAGGTTGAGGAAGAGGTTGTTCTTCCTTGTCTGATTCTGGCTGAGCGGTTTGCATCTGTTCCTTTTCATGAATCAGTTGCTCTTTTTTCTCTAATAAAAGATGCATCTTTTTCTGCAATTCTGAAAGGTTGGCTTTCAAAGTTGAATTCTCAGATTGGATAGCATCTAATTTTTCCTGAGTTTCGGAAAGTTCTCTTTGCAAGGCTGTATAGTTTTTTGCAAGATCTTGTGAAGATTTTTCAGATTGTTCTTCCAGTTCCTTTTTATTAGCCTCGAGGATTTCTTTTTGTTTTTCTACTTCAGCCAGTTTTGCTTCCAGCTCTTTCTTGCTGGCAGCGATGGTTTCTTTCTGTTTATCTGCTTCGGCCAGTTTTTCTTCCAGTTCTTTCTTACCGGCAGCAATAGTCTCTTTCTGTTTTTCCGCTTCAGTCAGTTTGGCCTCTAGTTCTTTCTTGCTGGCAGCAATAGTTTCTTTCTGTTTATTTGCTTCAGCCAGTTTTGCTTCCAGCTCTTTCTTATCAGTAGCTAGAACTTCTTTCTGTCTTTCAGAATCGGCTAGCTGATTTTTTAATTGTTGAATATCATTATCTCGTGAAACAATTTCCTGTTCAGAATATTGCATTTTCTCCAATCCGGTTGCTTTGTCGGATTGAAGTCTGGATATTTCAGTTTGGAGATGTGAAATCTCTTTCTGATGTTCTGCAATTGAGGTTTGTAATTGGGTGAGTTCAGTTTGTGCAAGTGATAACTCTTCCTGTGTTTCGGTTAGCTGAGTACGTTTATAAGTTGCTTCTTTATTAGCATCTTTGACTTCAAATGAAAGTTGCTGATTCTTTATTAATAGAGCTTCGTTGTCGTTTTGTAATTGTTCAATATCAATGCCTGTCAGCTTTTTGATCAGATGAAAAGTGAATTTACCCATAACTGTGTAAAAAGATAATTTGGTTAATGAATGTTGCAAATTACGTAAATATTTCTGAATGTTCAGTATAAATGCGGTTTAAATTGTATCTTTTTGCATGAAAAATCCAATCTTATTTCAATCTTTATCATTAGTTTTGTACTTCATTTTAGAAAAATAAGAAAAATGCAAGACTTTATAACACACAATGAATATTTAACTGGAAATCGGGCGAATAGTTTGATTAATCGCAAAATGATATTCCGTATATTGGGTATTTTATTGTTTATAGAAGGTGGGCTGTTTTTATTATGTGCAGGTGTTTCCCTGTGCTATCAGGAACATAGTTATATTTATTTCCTTTATTCAACCTTATTAGCCGCAGCTGTCGGTTGCGTGCTGTTGTTCCTTGGTCGTAATGCAGAAAATAAGCTTTCTCGTCGTGATGGCTACTGTATTGTTGCATTTACATGGCTTTTATTTACTACGTTTGGAATGCTTCCTTTCTACCTCAGTGGCGAAATACCTTCTGTTACCGATGCTTTCTTTGAAACGATGTCAGGTTTTACAACCACAGGTGCAACGATTCTGGATGATATTGAGTCACTGTCGTATGGAATGCTTTTCTGGCGTAGCTTTTCTCAGTGGATTGGAGGTTTAGGAATTGTCTTTTTTACGATAGCGGTATTACCGATATTCGGAGTCGGAAATCAGGTTCTGTTTTCTGCTGAAGCGACAGGGGTGACTCATGATAAGATTCATCCGAAAATCAGTATAATGGCTCAGTGGCTGTGGACTGTATATTTGCTTCTTACAATAACGGAAACGATATTGTTGATGTTGGGAGGCATGAATTTGTTTGATGCAGTCTGTCATTCATTTACAACTACTGCTACGGGCGGATATTCTACTAAACAGGATAGTGTGGCATATTGGAATTCTCCTTTTATAGAGTATGTGATAGCGATTTTTATGGTCCTGTCGGGAATAAACTTTTCATTATATTTTATGCGCCTGAAAGGAAAATTCTTCAATCTGTTCAAAGACGATGAATGTAGATGGTTCTTGATGTCTGTAGGTATAGTAACTTTACTTATCACAGTTCCTTTGGTCATGCAAAACCATTATGGATGGGAAGAAGCTTTTCGGAAGGCATTTTTTCAAGTAGCAAGTATTCATACATCTTGTGGGTTTGCTACTGATGATTATAATGTATGGCCTCATTTTACATGGATGCTTTTGATTTATACAATGTTTGCAGGAGGTTGTACCGGCTCTACTGGCGGGGGAATAAAGAATATGCGTTTGCTTATTCTTTTCCGTAATATGAAGAATGAGTTCAGCCGTCTGATTCATCCTCGTGCTGTATTACCCGTAAAGGTAAATCAGCAGGCACTTTCTCTTTCTACTATCTCTACTGTAAATACTTTATTTTATTGTATTTGATTTGTATTTTGTAGGCTGGGTAGCTTTAATGTTTATGGGACTTGAACTTACAGAGTCTTTTGGACTGGTAGTTTCTAGTTTGGGTAACGTTGGACCTGGTTTAGGTGCATATGGACCTGCCTTTTCGTGGAGTGCTCTTCCTGATCTTGCTAAATGGTTACTGTCTTTTATGATGTTAATAGGAAGATTGGAGCTATTTGGCATTCTGCTGATGTTTTCGCCTGGTTTTTGGCATAAACGTTGACCTTTTATTAGGTATCGAAAAGTCTTGTATAGAGAAGTTTAATACTGATTATTGCATAAGATAAATAGCCGTATCATTACTTAAATAAAGTTTGATACGGCTATTTTTTATTCTAAAAGTACTATCCTATACTTTCTGGAATGCTTATTTAATTTTGAGGCACTCTCATGTTTGTATTAATTATAGTTCTGAAGCTAGAACGAAAATTTGTTAGTCGATAAAGCGTTTGGTCAGTTCATCAAATTCGTCTATTCTTCTATCACGCAAGAATGGCCACCAGCGACGAACATTTTCGCTTCGGTTCATATCTATCTCTACTACGAGATTTTCTTCTTTCAGATTGCTTGCTTGTGCAAGAATTTCTCCTTGTGGTCCGGCTACGAAGCTATTTCCCCAAAATTGGATACCATTGGTTTGTCCAGAAGGATCAGGTTCAAGTCCTACTCGGTTTACGGCGATGACAGGAAGTCCGTTTGCGACGGCATGACCACGTTGTACTGTTACCCATGCTCCAAGCTGACGCATCTTTCATCTTGTGTATCACTGCTTTCCCATCCGATTGCTGTTGGATAAATAAGTAGCTCTGCACCTTTTAATGCCATCAGTCTGGCTCCTTCTGGATACCATTGATCCCAGCATACTTGAACACCTAGTTTACCCAGACTTGTTTCTATTGGCTCAAATCCCAGATCACCTGGAGTGAAATAGAATTTTTCATAATAGGCAGGATCATCTGGTATATGCATTTTACGATATTTTCCCGCAATACTTCCGTCAGAGTCGAATACAACGGCTGTATTGTGATAAAGTCCGGGTGCACGACGCTCAAATAGTGAAGTAACCAATACTATATGATAAGCTGCTGCTATTTCACTATAAAATCCGGTTGACGGTCCGGGGATAGGCTCTGCCAGATCAAATAAAGATGTATCTTCTGTTTGACAGAAATAGGGGGTATTATGTAATTCCTGTAGAACAACAAGTTGTGCACCGGCTTGTGCAACAGAAGCAATATTACGGTGCAATTTTTCCAAATTTATTTTCAGGTCATTCGTACATGCTTGTTGTACGATTACCTACTCGAATGGTTCTTTTCATATCGGTTAAAATTTTAATGTTTGCTGTTTTTTACACTTTCCGGATATTGCATGGTAACGCAATGCAATGAGCCATGTTGCTTAATTAGTGGGCAACAATCTATTCCTACAATATCTTTTTCAGGAAAAGCTTGTGCTAATATCTGAGCAGCCTTTTGATCGTTATCCGGTTGGTTGTATGTCGGATACAATATGGCATCATTCATTATCAGGAAATTGGCATATGTTGCAGGCAGACGTTCACCTTCTTCATCATAAATAGCTGTTGGCATAGGCAGAGGAAGCAAGCGGTATGGTGTATTCTCCAGTGTACGGAACGTTTTCAGCTGTTCTTCCATTTTACTGAGTTCATCATAATGTTCATCTGCGCTATCTGTACATTGTACATAAACAATAGTGTTGTCCGGACAAAGTCTAGCCAATGTATCTATGTGGCTGTCAGTATCATCACCTGCAAGGAATCCGTGATCCAGCCATAAAACTTGCTGAAGATTAAATCTTTCTTTTAAGTATAGCTCTATGTCCTCACGCGTCATTACGTCGTTCCGATTAGGAGCGAGGAGACAGGTAGAAGTTGTAAGCATGGTTCCTTTACCATCACTTTCGATAGATCCTCCTTCAAGTATAAAGTTACGACAGTTTGTATAACTCCCTTTTAACAGATTGCTCTGATATAAATTCCAGTTTATCAGGTTATCTTTATTTGCTGCAAACTTCATTCCCCAACCATTAAAACAGAAATCTAGCAGCAGGGGAGTCCCGTCATTTTGGAGCAATGTGATAAAGCCGTGATCGCGTGCCCAAGTATCGTTGGTCGGGCATTTTACAAAATGTATATTGTCTTTATATTTGAAGTCTTTTAATTTTTCTGGATATTCAGGGGCAATCAGTAAAAGAGGTTGCCGGGAAGCTATTTCACTGGGCGAGGTTGAAAAAAACATGTTTTCTACTTCATCTAACATGTAGTTCCAGTCGGTTCCGCTATGCGGCCACGTCAGCTGGATGTAGCTTTGTGGATGCCATTCGGCGGGTAAGAAATAATTCTTTTCCATAATGAGATAGTTTGTTTTATAATGTTGTTGTTCTTTTCTTATTGGCTGTTACGCTTGCTGCGACGTTTTAATAGAATCCAGTCAAATAATTCGCGCCAGTTCGTAAAATCTTTTTTATACATTAAACCTATTCCTTGTGTTGTCAGAGTAGATTTTGTAAAGTATCTGTCGTTGGTTTGGTTATATCCTTTCAGACGGAAATCACCGTTTTTAGTCAGTAGCCACATTGCTTCAAAATCTCCTACGAAGTTGGTGTTACGCATAGGATTATCGCGGTAACCGAAATTACCATTAATAATTAATCGGTTGTTAAGCAGTCTTCCTGAAAGAATAGCTTCTGCCTCTACGTCAGTCCACCCTTTATCGCCTGTACTTAAATTGGTTCCCACGTTCCAGTTCTGGCTGTCTATTACTTGAGAAAGCATATTATTTAACTGTCCGGAAAGTGTGCTGAAAGCCAGTGAACTTGTTGCATCCGACTGATTGGCATTGTTGGCATAATCAAAGGTATAAAACTTCCAATACTCAACAAATAAATAATTTGTGTATTCATTTGCTCTTCTGTACTGGTTAAACTTCGTACCAATTCCCGGTCTTCATCGCTAACGGTCGGCAAGTCCAGGTCGAATTTTAATGTAGGAGCCGTCAGGTTACCTCTCAGATTCAGTAAACAGTTTACCTTTACAGTTCCTTTGGTATTTGAAGCATCAGCCACTAAATCATTTAATGAAGCAGAGTTAACGGTATAAACAGCTTGTACATCCAGATTGGCTTCTCGTGGATTTCCGTTGAATGAAACTGTTCCTCCTGATTGCAGGATGAAATCTTTATGGATAACATTCTGCATGCTCATTTTGTATATTCCTTCTTCGATATTGTAGTTACCGAAAATCTGGAAATCTCCTTTATTATAATAGTTGATACGCAGGTTGCCGGTTCCGTTTGCAGAAATGTTATCTCTTGCTATAGGATCCATGACGATACGCATGGTAGCAGCCGGAGTTGCTTCTATCTGGAGATTAATGTGGGTATCAGTAGGAGTGTCTTCTTCCTCCTTATTATTTGTTTTGTTTAATGATGATATAATTCAGTCTGAATGTTTTCTTGCTGTCTTCGGGGAGTCTTATCCACAAATTTTATGAATTGTGTATTGGTTGCTTTAGCTGCTGTGGCGGTTACGTATGTAAACTTTGTTTGTGGATCAGTTCGTAATGTCCCGTCCACAGTAAGTGTATTGTTTCCTCCGCGCAGCAACACTTCTCCAGTTGTATATATTTTACCATAGAAAGGAAATTCAGGTGTTTCCTTTTCCGTGTGATATACCAGCATATTGTTTGTGTTGAACCGGAAATCATACATCAGGTTCTTTAGTTTTGTATGTCTGAGTGCGCCATTAACTAACCCTGTATGTCCTCGGGTCTGTTACTTGTATGTTGTCGAAGGCAAAGTGCCCTGAGCTTATACGGAATGAGTCTGCATGAGCGGTGAATGATGTATTAAGGATATTTACTTTCATGCTGGCATCTGCTTGAGCACATCCCTCCAGGTCAAGTCCGGAGAAAGGGCCGTATAATCGGACGCGTCCAAAGACTCTTCCCTGCATATTTGTAAATATATTCTCTACAAAAGGTTGCAGGAAGGAAAGATTTGTACCTCCTGCCTGAATATTTAAGTTTAATCCTTTTTCCTTAGGCGAAACATACCCGGTTACATTAGTGAAGTAATGGTCATTCTCTTTTATGTCGGCATGTAAGCGTACTCCTCCTAATTCATTGTCCCATTCACCTCTTATATCTCCCTGACCTAATAACGCATCGTTCAGCGAAAAGTCTTTTACGTTGAGTCGGGTATACATCACCGGATTGTTAAGTACATTATGTAAGTGGACACGTCCAGTTACTAGACCATTGAATTTAACTGCATGAAACTGAATTATATCCATTACATATTGTAAGTCGATATTACTCAAATCCACCAGACAAGAGTCTGTTGTTTCCTTTCCAATACGTCCGTTTGCACGCACATATTGGTTTTGATGCTCAAATAGAAAGTTGTCGATTTCTATCAGGTTTTTATCAATGGTTATTTGTGATGGATGTATTTTCCATATCGTATCATTTAAAATAATTTTGCTTGGACGCAGGTCTATCATCGTCGATAAGCGATTACTTTCTTCTGATTTATGGAAACTTGTAATAGCTTCTACCATACCGCTAAAAGTGGAAGGAACATTATTTCCCCAATGGATGGTAGTTTTTAATTTATCGTCGCTGACCCGAGAATTTACAGCCAAATTAATCATTGCACCTTTTTGCAGACGTTTGTTTATACGCACTTGGCATTGCAGTTCATCTGAAGTGTTATTACACAATAACGTTCCTGATTCGAAATATGAGTCGTTGTAAACAAATGCTGGAAGATAACCTCTAATTTGCAAGCGTGTACGGTTATCATCAAAATATCCGTTTAATGTAGCCGGCATGTATAGTTCAACAGGGATTTTGAATACCTTTGAGAATAACTCTGTATCTTCCAACTGGAAATTGAACTGAAAATCATTGTTTGTTTCAGGCAATTCCTTGTTGAGAACGAGTAATGACGGAATGTACCGTTGCAATGTCTTCAGTATACTTGCTGGAAGAGTACGGTAAGAATAGTTCCCTTTGACAAAGCCATTGAGGAAAGGAGAACGGATTTCTATTTGTTTTTCCTGACTATTACTTACGTTTCCGGCAAATATGCTTAAGTTTTTTAAGAAATAACATTGATCTTTTTCTGGAGCGTTGACCTGTACGCTGTCAATACTGATTTTCCCTGCATGTCATCAATGGAGTGTCCGCTGAAGTCGGCAGTCAGATTCAGTGACATATCTGTATCTTTATATTGGTCTGTCAGATTCAGATCGTTAGGACGGAAGTTACGTACCACAGCTTTTAGATTGAAATCAGGCACAGCTTGTCGTGTTGCAACATGTCCGTTTATTTCAATGTTTGCATTGCTGTCGTCCAAAGATAATTTTCCGTTAAATCCTCCTGGAGTATATTGTCCGTCAAGCATGATGTTGCGGTATTCATACTGCTTGTATGTAAACGAAGAAATCACTCCCTTAATATATGATTCAGCTTTGCCGTCATGATATTTGAAACCTTGCAATTCTATGTCGAATGTTGTGCTTCCCAGTGTCTTTTCCTGGTTTAACAAGGTCCCTAATTGTAATTCCGGACTGATTATTTTTCCAGAATAAGAACGTAGATGGGTTAATGTATCGGAGTGCATGGTTACATTGGCCCGAATACTTCCTACATCTGTAAGAAGTGTGCCATGTGTTGTTAATTGATTCAGATAACCGGAAATATCTCCGTTGAAACTTATGTCCCCAATCCGTTTCAGAATATCGGGAACATTGTTTTTGCCACTTAGGTTATAAAGTAACCAGTTAATACCTTCTTTATCTACTTCCAGTTGCGACAGGTTACCAAAAAGGAACATATTATTTTTTTCGTTCCAGTGGTTTATCATAGCTTCTGCTTTCAGCAAAAGACTTTGAGTATTGTTTGATATATAAATGTCTATACACTTGGTTTGATATCCTTTTCCGTCCAACGACATGCGCAGGTTTATAGCTTCATTGAAATGAGCTAGTGCAGGTACAAACATGGCAAAGTCAGCCAATGTAATACGAGCTCTCATATGAGCCATATACCGTGTGTCATTGTTTATTACAGGAGCAGATGAAGCACTGTCGTATGTTGCAGCAAGCGTATCTATATTCAGCTCACTGTTAGGAAAAGAAACCTCAATATTGTTTGCCTGTAATCCATGGTGATTGGCTGTAATTTTCAGTGCCAGTTTCTTTAATTTGAATCCACTCTGTTCATTGAAACTTATACGTTTGATTTGCGCATTGAGAGAATCAGGCGTTAAGGCTTTTAGTGAAAGTGTTGCTGAAAGATTCTGTATGCCTAAATGGTTTGAATTGAAACGTCCAGGAGTTTGAGCTTCGGAAAGTAAGTCATAGTAGACCTGTCCGCGACGAATCAATACGGAATTAATACGCAAATCGATGGTTGATTTTTTCTTGATTGTATCTTTTGAGGCAAATGCATCAAGTACAAACTGGAAATTAGTCTTACTGTCAGGGGTCGGACGGTTGAGGTGAGCGTTCAGACCAAAAAGCTGTACACTGCTGATGCGTATTTTGCCGTGTAATAAAGACGATAACTCCATCTTAGCAGATAAACGGTTTATTTTCAGCAGCTCCTTGCCAGACTTGTCTTCCAGATATACATTCTGTATAATGACACGGTTCAGCAGTCCTAAATCGATATTTCCGATTCTGACCTCAGTCTGCATGATACGGCTGAGCTCTTGAGCCGTAAAATCGGATAGCCGTTTTTGAATAAAAGGAATACTCAAAACGGCGATAATTCCGAAATAGCATACCAAAGCTAATATGATGGTAGATCGGACAATATGTTTTATACTTCTGAACTTGCTCATGGGTATGACTCAAAAATTAATCAAAATTACAAATATCGCTCGAAGTAATCTATATTTTACCTTCTTATTTTATTATTTTTAAAATACAAATTCGTACTTTTGGCACATTATTTAGAAACTAACACATTTAAGGTATATGAAGAAGAACATAATGTTAGCATGCCTGATGGCAATGGCACTGGGAGCACAGGCTCAACAGGGGGAATTACACAAGACATGTTGAACCAAATTAAAAGCAGCTATAAGCATACGCCGGCAGATAAGGCTATTTATAATGCCATGGCTGAAACCAGTATAGCAGTACTTGCGAAAAATCATGAAAATCTGGCTAATTTCGATACTAACTTCACCAATAAAGTTGTTTCACATGGCATAACAGACCAGCAGCAGTCTGGACGTTGCTGGCTTTTTACCGGATTGAACGTATTGCGTGCTCAAATGATGGCTAAATATGGTCTGGACGAAATGGAGTTCTCTCAGAACTATTGCTTTTTCTACGACCAGTTAGAGAAAGCTAATCTTTTCTTGCAGGGATTATTGACACGCGTGAAAACCAATGGATGATAAGATGGTAGAGTGGTTATTCCGCAATCCTATAAGCGACGGAGGACAATTTACTGGTATTTCAGATGTTATAGGTAAGTATGGAGTAGTTCCGTCTTCGGTTATGCCAGAAACCTATAGTAGTGAAAACACATCACAGATAGCTCGTCTGGTTGGCTTGAAGTTGAGAGAGTTCGGTCTGCAATTACGTGATGAGGCTGCAAAAGGAGTAAAGGTTTCTGCACTTGAAGCTAAAAAGACAGAAATGCTTTCTACCGTTTATCGTATGCTTGCCTTAGCATTCGGTGAACCTGTGGAACGTTTTACCTGGACTATGAACGGTGAAACGAAGGAGTATACTCCACAGTCTTTTTATCAGGAATATTTGGGAAATGACTTAACCAATAATTATGTCATGCTGATGAACGACCCAGTCGTGAATATTATAAATGCTACGAAATAGATTTGACCGTCATGTTTATGATGGAAAGAACTGGACTTACGTCAATTTACCTGTTGAGGATATAAAAGCAATGGCTATTGAATCAATAAAGGATAGTACAATGATGTATTTCTCTTGTGACGTCGCGAAATTCTTAGACAGTAAGCGTGGTACTCTCGATTTAAAGAATTTTGATTATGAATCACTGATGGGTACTACGTTCGGAATGAATAAGAAACAGCGTGTCCAGACCTTTGCCAGTGGATCCAGCCATGCTATGACTTTGATGGCTGTAGATTTGGATAAAGACGGTAAGCCGAAGAAATGGATGGTTGAAAACAGTTGGGGAGCAGAGGCTGGTTATAAGGGACATCTGATTATGACCGATGAGTGGTTTGACGAATATATGTTCCGTCTGGTAGTAGAAAAGAAATATGTACCAGAAAAGGTACTGAATATTTTGAAGCAGAAGCCAATCCGTCTGCCGGCATGGGACCCTATGTTTGCTCCAGAAGAATGATGAGCAGATAAGTTTGTTTATATATTTTTGTAGACGTCCTGATGTTTTCTGAAAATACAGGTTTTCAGAATAAACATCAGGACGTTTATTTTTGGCTTTAGGGTTGTTTTTCTCTTCCTTTTTGCTTAATTTCGTAATTATCCTTAATTTAAAATCTGATTCTTATGAAGAAATATCGGAAAGCAAAATCGAAGTATATTGCTGTCTGTTCGTTAACCTTATGGTTATATCAGCCTGTAAATGCACAAATAGAGATTACAACTCTTCCGGATAGTGTGATAACGGTTGGATACGCTCGGGGTACACTGAAGAACATATCCGGTTCGGTAGAACAAATTACCGAACAGCAAATGAATAAAGAGCAAATAACTAATCCGCTGGAAGCGATTCAGG
>ENA-OQHA01000812-OQHA01000812.1-human-gut-metagenome-genome-assembly--contig:-NODE-812-length-14262-cov-2.195614_pt1 | contig 14262 bp, 16 predicted proteins | sample MGYA00242558_ERZ504707 | MGnify/ENA primary metagenome ERZ504707 (study PRJEB26092, sample SAMD00036197) | human gut metagenome | host: Homo sapiens | study: EMG produced TPA metagenomics assembly of... | reverse complement strand
AAGAAAGTATGAAGACATTAGAAAAAAACATGAAATTATTATAGATTTTTTATGTAAAACTAATATATATAACAATGAGATTTTATGGAATATAATAGCAAGCTGTAAAATAAGAGGTGACTGATAAGTGAAACAAACAAGTTTGAAAAGTAATTTTCTATTTAATTTGATCTATCAGATTCTTGCAGTTATAACACCTATATTCACGACACCTTATATTTCTCGTGTTTTGTCAGCTGATGGAATCGGAAAATATAGTTATGCTTTATCTATTGTGACATACTTTGGAATATTTGGATGCCTTGGAACTGCAACATATGGACAATTAGAAATTGCCAGAAATAGAGATAATAAGAAATTGTTGCATAAAACTGTGAGTGAAATATTTTTTGGGCGTTTAGTTACATTAATGATAAGTTTATTAATTTACTTTGTTGTTATTTTAAAAGCATCAAACAATATAAACTGTTGTATAGTGTGTTAAGTCTCTATATATTAGGTCAAATGAATGATGTGTCTTTTATTTACAGGACTTGAATGGTTCAAAATGCTTGCAATGAGAAACATTATAATAAAGTATTAAACATAGTATTGATTTTGCTTTGGTAAGAGAACATAATGATTTATATATATATGCAATAATAATTCATGGCATAACCTTGATTGGTAATTTTTCTTTGTGGCCTCAAGTAATTAAATATATTAAGCCTAAAAAGCTTTTAAAAAATATGAATATTATACAGCATTGGAAGAAAAGTATGATATATTTTATTCCTACGGTTGCAACTATGGTGTATACGGTTTTGGATAAAAGTATGATAGGATGGATTACAGGATCGGAATTTCAGAACGGATATTATGAGCAGGCATATAAAATTGAACAGATATTATTGGTTTTTGTAACAACTGTTGGAACTGTTACATTTCCTAGAATGGCATATTTTTTTGAAAATGATAATAAGGAAGAACGTAAACGTATAATGGGAATTACAATGAAATTTATTATGTTGATTGCATGTCCGATATGTTTTGGTACTATGGCAATTTCAGAGAATTTAATTCCTGTTTTTCTAGGTAAAGGTTATGAAGAATGTATACTCTTATTAAGGATTTTTAGTTTTTTAATTATAATTATTGGATTAGACAATACGATAGGTAAACAATGTTTGATTTCAGCAGGTAAACAGAAAAGAGTATAATATTGGAGTTATTGGAGGAGCAATTGTAAACTTTGTGACAAATATTTTACTCATTCCTAAATTAGGAGCATGCGGAGCAGCGATTGCTTCGGTTTTTGCTGAAAGTGTTATTTTAGTAGCGTTTATTATATATAGTAAAGTTGAGTTGAAAATTCCTAAGCTTTCGATGTGCTTTTTCAAATACTTTATTTCAGCTATGTGTATGTCTATAATGGTTTGGAGAATAGGAATATTAATTTCAAATAAAATGGTAGCTTTAAGTGTACAAATATTTGTTGGAATTATTTTGTATGGGCTCTTTCTCTTGCTTATGAAAGATGAGTTCGTAATGGAGAGTATAAGAAGAGTCAAATTAAAAATATGATAAGCAGTGTAAGCTGTTATGTGATGTTATTAAGTAAACGTAAAATAGCGAGTACCTCATTACACCATCCAGCAGAGACAGATGTGATTTTGGAGCTGGGTTTTATATGGGGACAGAACCATTGCAGCCATTGACTTTGATTTGCGATTATGATGAATCGGTATTCTATATAGTTTCAATAGATGAAAATGAGTTAAAAAAAAATTGAAATACCAGCAGATATCGAATGGGCCATGTTGATTGCTTATCACAGGGGAAAACTGGAAGAAATAGCAGGGACAGAATTATATGCTAAGTATGCGGTGACACAGAAAGCATGTGATGCAATCCGGATTGAAAGGAAAATTCCGCTTCTTTGGATGGAAAGACAGGCGTTAAAGAAAGTAAGTGGCCGAAATCGAAAACAAGGTATTTCCTTGGCTAATCGGAAGAGTACTTATTGGAAGAGTTTGCAGATGAATGCCCGGAAGTAAGAAAGATGGTATACAGTATGATAAGGAAGTATGTATTGGGCGGGATATGTGTATCGATACTGGCATTATGTAACAGGTGAATCAAGCAGAGAGATTTATCGTCAGGCTCCGGCAAAAACCATGAATGTAAATTACCTGATGTTTCACACGATGGATCCGGAGATGGCGGTGGAGGATCTTAAGGAAATCTACAGGCAAAAAAGTGGTGTGTAAAATATGGGTGCATCGCAGATCGAGCAATATAAAAAAATTGATGCACTGCTGATAAAAATCAAAAAGCTGACAGAAGTAACGAACCTGTGTCATTGTAAAAGCAGGTTTTATTCTGTCAGCTTTTTTATGTAAGTATAATTCGAGTGGCAGAGAATGCTCTGTGAAATTATACCAGTTTATTTAATTTTTCAATAATTTTTGTAAGTTCTTCTCTGGAATACCCTCCGAAGCTTACCAGTGCACGTAATGGCATGGAGTCAGTCATGGCTTCTGTCATTTCTTCGGTGACAGCTTCGGAAGCGGCTTCAGAAGAGGACTCTTCACCAACGTTCATGGCTGAGATATATTTTGCTGTCAGTTCTTTTGCTGTTTCGCTTGTTTTCGGGTTGCGGAACAGTTCGCCCAGGGTAGTGTTCATATGAACATGCATCGGAAGCTCCTGACTGCTGTTCAGATGGATCCTGCTTTCAAGATGGATATCTCTGGAAGATGTACCGACAAGGAGCTTATATTCGCCGCTGGCTGCGAACCAGTCGTGAAGCTCTGTATTGTACCATGCGAAGCTTCTCTTGTCCAGCTCCATGGTTACTGTTTTGGTTTCGCCTGGATTCAGGAAACCTTTTCGAAGCCCTTGAGCTCTTTTTCCGGACGGATTGCGGAACTGGTACAGTCTTTGACATAGAGCTGTACGACTTCTTTTCCTGCCATATTTCCTGTGTTTGTTACATCAACCGAAACGGTGATGGTGTCTTTGTCTGTAGGATTTTTATTGGAGATCTTCAGGTCGCTGCAGGCAAAGGTAGTGTAGGAGAGTCCATAGCCAAACGGATATGCTACATCCATTTCTTTTGTATCGTAGTAGCGATAGCCTACGAATACGCCTTCATGGTATTCAACCTTTTCACCGCCGCCGAAGTTCAGGTAAGATGGATTGTCGGAGAGCTTGAGCGGCATTGTCTCGGCAAGCTTGCCGCTGGGATTTACTTTTCCGTAAAGGTGTTTGCGACAGCGGTACCGCCTGCCTGACCGCCGAGGTATGCTTCCAGAAGTCCTTTTACATTATTGAGCCATGGCATCTCCACGGGGGAACCGTTGTGGAGGACGATCACGGTATTCGGCTGTACTTTAAGGATCTCAGAAATGAGACGGTTCTGGCATTCAGGAAGCCTCATGTGGGAGCGGTCGTATCCTTCAGATTCAAAGCTGTCCGGAAGTCCGGCGAAGATCACAACCTTGTCAGCGGCGGCAGCAGTTTTGATCGCTTCAGCAGCAAGTGTGTCATCGTAGAGATCTTTGTCTGCAGGAAAACCTTCTGCATAAGTAACCTGTGCATCGGAAGGAACGGAATCCAGTGCATTTGTGATCTTGAAGCAGTTGATATGAGAGCTTCCGCCGCCCTGGAAACGAGGCTTCTTTGCAAAACCACCGATGAAAGCAATTTTCTCGGATGCTTTCAGAGGGAGGATCTGCTCATCGTTTTTCAGAAGAACCATAGATTCTTCGGCAATGTGGCGTGCTTCTTCATGGTCTTTTTCCATGGTGAATTCCTGCGGTGCCCGGTTGTCTGCATATTCAAAAATTATGCGTAGAATGCGTTCAACAGCCTGGTCAAGAATGTCTTCCTTGAGGGAACCGTCTTTTACGGCCTGTATGATGAGGGAATCGTTGACTCCATTGGAGGAGGGCATTTCCAGATCAAGTCCTGCCTCAAGGCCTTTAACGCGGTCATTGACTGCGCCCCAGTCAGACATCACATAGCCCTTGAAGCCCCAGTCGCTGCGGAGAACATCTGTGAGAAGCCATTTATTCTCAGATGCGAAAGTGCCGTTGATCTGGTTGTAGGAGCACATGAAGGTGTATGGCTGAGCTTTTTTTACTGCAGTTTCGAATGCAGGGAAATAGATTTCACGTAAAGTGCGCTCATCAGCCTCGGAAGAGTTGCTCATGCGGTGATATTCCTGGTTGTTTGCTGCAAAGTGCTTGATAGAGGTTCCTACATGCTGGGACTGTACTCCGTTTATAAAAGCGGCTGCGATCTCACCTGCAAGATATGGATCCTCGGAATAATATTCGAAGTTTCTTCCGCAGAGAGGAGAACGTTTGATGTTTACGGCCGGTCCGAGAACTATGGATACATCGTTGGACTGAGCTTCTTTTCCGATAGTTTTGCCCATTTCTTCCATCAGCTTGCGGTCAAAGGAGCAGGCGCTTAAAGCGGCCGGCGGGAAGCAGACGGCTTTGATGCTGTCATTCATTCCAAGATGATCGCCCTTGTCATCCTGCTTACGAAGTCCGTGAGGGCCGTCGCTGACCATTACTTCCGGGATCCCCAAGCGTTCCACATGTTTCAAATGCCAGAAATCAAGACCTGAGCACATGCCGGCTTTTTCTTCCAGTGTCATCTGGCTTACGATTTTTTTCAGATCACGTTTCATTAAAAATACCTCCGAAATGTTTTTCTTACTATGAACTATAGCATGTTTTGATGGTAAAATATAACAAAAATTTGTTAAAAATAAAAAATATTGTAGTTTAGCCGAATTAAGTAAGTCCCCTGCTTCAATTGCGAATATCCCTTGCCTCTCACATTTTCAGGAATATAAAACGATATGCAGGTCGATTGACAGAGCGGTGAGAGATATCTTTTTCTGGCTTTTGTGGGAAGAGTGTAGTAATATAGGTAGGAATAATGACAGAGCTGCCGGACAGAAGAATGGTCGACTGTCTGGCTTATGTGAAAGGACTTATAATGAAAGACATCATATCAAGTATTATTACAAGTGTACTGACAGCTTTGTACCAGCCATTTTGGTTTTCTGTGATCCTGTCTGTGATGGTACTGTTTCTTTATCTCTTTGCCTACCATAATGAGACAGGTGGAAGGGGAATCAGGGGAGCTTTTTCCGTGTGGTGGCAGTATTTCAGAGGAAATGCTTTTTTTCGGAAGCTGTTTTTTCTGACCTTTTATACAACCATGATCTTGTTTCGCACGCTGCTGAACCGGGATATGTGGATGAATCCCCTTTCGGATGTGATGGCGACTGGTGGATCTGGAAATATGGAGAGGATGGTACCAGATATCTCACAACTGAGTGTATTGAGAATCTGATGCTGTTCATTCCGTTCACGATCCTGCTGTTCTGGACCGCAGGAAAGAAAATATTGAAAAAAACAGCATTCTTGAATATTGTGTGGACTGGACTTAAGATTACCTTTGTATTCTCCCTGTCCATTGAACTTCTGCAGCTTTTCCTGAGGCTTGGGACGTTCCAGGTTTCTGATCTGACATATAATACTCTTGGAGGAGGTATTGGCGGGACTGTGTACTGGATTGGTCATCAGCTTTCAGTCAGGCGGGGAGCCGAATAATGTCTGCCGCAGATAGCAGGAAGACAGAGAAACGGATCAGCCGGATTGCTGTTCGTGAGTGATGCACTGAAATTTTTACGCGGTGCATCGTTAAAATTTCGTTGACAAATCCTCTATAACGTGTTAACCTAATACCAGTTTCAAAAAGAAAATGCGTAGATGAGGAATAGTACACAAGGGAACGGAACACAGAGAGCTGCTGGCCGGTGAGAAGCAGCGGAAGGGATTTGTGGAACTCGCCTCGGAGCATCTGCCTGAAATCTTTATGTATTATATAAGAGAGTAGACGCAGACGGTGTCCGCCGTTATCCGGAGAGGATATAAGGATGTATATACATTCCGTATCTGTCAAGTGTGTGAATTTTTATTCATGAAATAAGAGTGGTACCGCGTAGGGCAGCAGTTGTCTTTCGTCTCTTGCAGAATCTGCAGAGTCGGAAGATTTTTTATGTCTTTATATCAAAAAACAGAAAAGAAGTGGAGGAAAACAAAATGATGACACCATCCAAGTACAAACGTCAGTATTACATGCCGCCGATGAAATGTATGAAATGGGCGGAGAAAGAATATGTGGATAAGGCCCCGATCTGGTGCTCTGTAGACCTTCGTGACGGAAATCAGGCACTTGTGATCCCGATGAGTCTGGAGCAGAAAGTGGAATTTTTCAAGCTTCTTGTAAAAATCGGTTTTAAAGAGATCGAGGTTGGATTTCCGGCTGCTTCTGAGACAGAGTATGAGTTTCTCCGTACGCTGATCGAGCAGGATCTGATCCCGAAGGATGTAACGATCCAGGTGCTGACTCAGGCAAGAGAGCATATTATCCGTAAGACTTTTGAAGCTGTTAAAGGCGCCCCAAAAGCGATCGTTCATGTATACAATTCCACATCCGTATCTCAGAGAGAGCAGGTATTCAAAAAATCAAAAGAGGAGATCCTGAAGATCGCAGTAGATGGCGCTGCACTTCTGAAAAAACTGGCTGATGAGACAGAAGGCAATTTTCAGTTTGAGTACAGCCCGGAGAGCTTTACGGGAACAGAGCCGGAGTATGCACTGGAGGTGTGCAATGCGGTTCTGGATGTATGGCAGCCCACTGCAGATAACAAAGCAATCATCAACCTGCCTGTTACGGTTGAGCATTCTATGCCGCATGTGTATGCAAGTCAGGTGGAATATATGTGTGATAATCTGAAATACCGTGAAAACGTGATCGTTTCTCTTCATCCGCACAATGATCGTGGATGTGGCGTTGCAGACTCCGAGATGGGTCTTCTTGCAGGTGCTGACCGAATTGAGGGAACTTTGTTCGGAAATGGTGAGCGTACCGGTAATGTGGATATTGTAACGCTTGGTATGAATATGTATTCCCAGGGTGTGGACCCGAAGATTGATTTTTCTGATATGCCGCATATTTGTGAGGTTTATGAGAAATGTACCGGAATGCAGATCTATGAAAGAAGTCCATACAGCGGAGCTCTTGTATTTGCTGCATTTTCCGGATCTCATCAGGATGCCATCGCAAAGGGTATGCACTGGAGAGAGAACGGAGATCTGGAGCACTGGACTGTTCCGTATCTGCCGATCGATCCGACAGATGTGGGAAGAAACTACGACGCAGATGTTATCCGTATCAACAGCCAGTCCGGAAAGGGCGGTGTAGGCTATATACTGGAGACAAAGTTTGGCCTGAACCTTCCTCCGAAAATGCGCGAGGCTATGGGCTATGCACCAAAGCAGTGTCCGATCACAAGCACAAAGAGCTTCATCCGGACGAGATCTTCAGTCTGTTCAAATCTACCTTCGAAAATGTGGTTGAACCATACAGCATCAGTGAGGTTCATTTCCAGCAGAAGGAAGACGGCATCGTAACACGGGTTACTTCTACATTCCGTGGAAAAACCATCGTTACAGAGGCTTCCGGAAATGGTCGTCTGGATGCGGTAAGCAATGCACTGAAGAAAGCTTACGAACTGAAATACACACTGGAGACTTATCAGGAGCATGCTCTGGAGCAGAGTTCTTCCTCCAAGGCTATCGCTTATGTGGGAATCCGTAAACCGGATGGAACGCTTGCCTGGGGAGCGGGTGTTGATCAGGATATCATCCGTGCCTCTATTGATGCACTGGTAACTGCGATCAACAATCGATAAGCATCCGGTTCCGGATAGGTTTACAAAAAATGAGAAGCTGCCATAAAACGCAGCTTCTTTTTTTGCCGTGCAGATGCTATAATAGTGCGGAATGTGAAAATAACAGTGAGTAAGAGGGATATTATGAAAAATAAGAAAAAAACAGAAGCTCATACAGCCTGTCTGCAGAGCTGAAAAATACTCTGAAATATCTGCTGATATGGGGAATGATCCTGATCTTTTCCGCATATCTGCTTAGTGATTCGGAGATCCTCGGAAATGTAAAGCAGCAGGCAAGACCGGATACCTGGTCTATGATCGGTGCGGGAGGAAGCTTTGAAGAGGAGTTTACCTGCAAAACGAACCGTCTGTCCGGTGTGGAGCTTTTTCTTTCTACAGAGAGTGCATCGGTTGCTGGAACGTTTCAGGTAACGCTGTATCAGAATGAAAGGGAGATCCAGAGCTGGCAGGCCAGCAGACTGACCATATCGTCGGGGGATACCACGTATTTCCGGCTTGACCAGAAGCTTACGGAATGTAAGGGGCAGAAATTCCGGATCGTTTTAGATGGCGCAAAAGGGGATACCGGAGTGGCAGCAGGGTTGGTGAGCCAGAAGGATGATACACAGACACTTGCCTATCGGATCATTTCCAGGCCATTTCCAAAATCACTGGTGTTTCTGGTGATTGGAGCGGCGGCAGCTGTGATGCTGGTGATCTTTGCATTTCTGAAACGCAGACAGCTCCGGGCAGAAGTGGTGTTTGTCGTTGTTTATATTTTTATGAGTATCTGTACGCTGGCGGCGGTTCCGGCCTTTAATTCGCCGGATGAGTACAGCCATTATCTGAGAAGCTATGAGGTTTCCAGAGGATATCTGACGTCGGAAGGCAACGGAGGAAACGACTTATTCTCATATGGAAGGACGTTTAACAGTGGTCTGGTTCCGGAATTTTCCGCCAAGGATCATGTATCATTATGGGATATCGGAGAGAATGCAGACCAGCGTATCGACGGGAAAAACACAGTTTTACGGATTTGGAAATACAGCCTTGTATGCACCTACTTCGTATCTTCCCCAGGCAGTAGGGATCCGCATTGCAGATCTGTTTACGGACCGGCCGATGGTTCTTGCCTATGCGGGAAGGATCGCCAATATGCTTATGTTTGGACTGTTCTTTTTCTTTGCCATTCGTCTGACGCCTGTTGGGAAAAATTTCCTCGTACTTCTGGGACTGGTACCTGTGAATATCCAGTCAGCAAATTCCATGTCAGCAGATGCCCTTGCCCTGGCTCTGACGGTTGCTCTGGCTGCCTTTGTACTGGCTATGCGATATAAACAAAAGAAGTGATGAGTAGAAGACAGCTGATATGGATGTACGTGCTGACCGGATTCCTGTGTCTTTGCAAAGTGGTTTACATGCCGTTTTGCCTGCTCCTGTTCCTGATTCCGAAAGAACGGTTTAAAAGCAGAAAAAATTATTGGTTTCATGTGGTCTGTGCAGGAGCTGTGATCCTGATCTTAAGTTTCGGCTGGCTGGCCATTGCGTCCCGATATCTCTGTGAGTCACAGCCAGGTGTGGATACAGCTGCACAGCTTGTGGGGATTCTGAAGGATCCGGCTGCCTTTGTCCTGACTTTTGTGCGGAGCTGGACAGCTTTGGTGTGACCTATCTTACAGAATGATAGGAAGTAATCTTGGATGGCTGAACATTCCTGTCTGTGCCCTGCTGGCAATGGGATATCTTCTGATCCTGGTCCTTCAGGTTTCCGGGAATGATGATATGTTGGGAATCCGTCTGGATCTTCCGGCAAAGGGTATTCTGGGAGGAGTTAGTCTCCTGGTATTTGCGCTGATCTTTGTCACGTTATACGGACAGTGGACAGCCTATGGCTACGATAAGATCCTGGGCGTTCAGGGACGGTATTTTCTGCCGCTTCTTTTTTCGCTGATCCTTGCGCTGAAGCCCAAACGATTTGCCGAAGGAGCCGGGGAAACACCATGGGGGCTGTTTCTGGGAGCCTGGAGTATCGATCTGTGCGTTTATGCGACACTTTTCGTGCAGGCATTGTGCCGTTTTGCATAAGGTGTCAGATCTGGTCGAGCAAAAATCCTTGACTGGATGAAAACAAAATATTATAATCAAATCCGTAGATAACAGAAGAAAAAACTGTTCTGAAAAAGGATAAACAGGCAGATAGAAGTACGATTCCGGAAAGTGGGTGTACAACATTGGACGGAGATGGAGACGCTATCTGTCTTTTTTTCTGAAATGAAATATGGCATGGGTGTGGATAACTCCGCGATTTTATGTGGATTTAATGTGGAACACATGTGGATAAAGTGTGGATAAAACACAAATACCGCCGTTGAAGCGTTAAATACGGGAAAAAGCTTGACATATTCAATATTATTAAATATAATTTTCCCATACATTACAAAAATGTTACAAACATGTAAAGGAAATCGTAATGATCCGTAAATATCCGGGAAGCGATGATAATGGGGGGTGTGATATCGCATCGGAGGATTATGGGCTGTTACAGAAAATGAAACGCAAGGAATGAGATTATGAAAGTTGAGAAAGATTTACGTGAGGCTGACGGAGTGCAGGATGAACGTAGAAATGGAAAAACCGGAGGAAATTCCGCGCGCAGTTTTGCAGTGCTGACATTATGTGCAGTTTTGGCGATGGTTATTTCTCTGGGGACAAGGACATTTGCAGAAAGTGAAGGAGGCAGGGTTTATGCAGCTTCAGATGGAGGAGAGGGCTCTTCCTATGAAGAGGTTGCTGTTCCTACCGGGATCGCAGGTGTGGTTTCAGGAGTTACGGATACACCATTATCCGGAAGCACGGTTACAAGGATCGGAAGCTCCTGTGAGCAGGTGATCGTAGGCCAGAGAGTACAGAAAGTAACCAATACTGCTGCAGATCTTAATGTAAGCTCCTCTATGGAAAACAAAGTAAATGAACTTGATGCAAGATCGATCACACTGGCAGAAAATCCCACACTGATGTCAGATGAAGATTATGATACACTTCTGAGGATCGTTGAGGCAGAAGCAGGAAGTGAAGATATCAAGGGCCGTGTTCTGGTGGCTAACGTCATCATGAACCGTGTAAAAAGCGAAGATTTTCCGAATACGGTGACAGAGGTTGTCTGGGATAACAGTGACGGCGTTCCGCAGTTTTCACCGACCTATGATGGCAGGATCAATGAAGTTGCAGTTTCCGATGAAACAAGGGAAGCGGTCAAGCAGGCGCTGAAGGGTACGGATTATTCTGAAGGTGCACTGTTCTTTATCCAGAAATCTGCAGCAGAGGAACATAATGTGAAATGGTTTGAAAAGGACCTGAAGAGGCTCTTTAAATACGGGGTCCATGAATTTTATACATATAAATAGGAAGAACTGATGCAGTACAGAAGGAACCAACCGCCGGCAGAAACAGACCGGCGGTTTCTTTTTATCCGAAAGCTGTGAATATCTGTCTGATTACAGGGTGGGATTGGGCAAGACAGAATTCTTTTTTAAAAGTGGTGGCATTTTCCATAATTCCATGCTATAATGTGATAACGTTGAAAAGAAAACGAATATCTTACAATAGAAAGGCGGAACACCAATGCAGGTATTGTACAAGAGCACCAGAGGAAAAGAGCAGGCAGTTACAGCGTCTATGGCCATACTTAAGGGCCTTTCTGAGGACGGCGGACTGTTCGTGCCTGAAAGCATTCCACAGCTGGATGTACCAATGGACAAGCTGGCACAGATGACCTACCAGGAGACAGCATATGAGGTAATGAGCCGTTTCCTTACAGATTTTACCGAGGATGAGCTTAAGAACTGTATCAACAAAGCATACGACGGCAAATTTGATACAGAAAAGATCGCGCCTCTTCATGAAGCGGATGGGGCATATTTCCTGGAACTGTTCCATGGCGCGACCATTGCATTTAAGGATATGGCACTTTCCATTCTTCCGCATCTGATGACAACTGCAGCGAAGAAGAATAATGTTAAGAATGAGATCGTGATCCTTACCGCAACATCAGGAGATACCGGTAAAGCTGCATGGCAGGCTTTGCAGATGTGCCGGGAACGAAGATCATTGTATTTATCCGAAGCATGGTGTCAGCCCAATCCAGGAGAAACAGATGGTAACGCAGAAGGGTGCCAACACTTATGTGGTAGGTATTACCGGCAACTTTGATGATGCCCAGACTGCAGTTAAGAAGATGTTCAATGATCACGAGCTGGCAGCAGAGCTGGATCAGGCAGGCTTCCAGTTTTCTTCTGCAAACTCTATCAACATCGGACGTCTTGTTCCTCAGATCGTATATTATGTATATGCCTACGCATCACTGGTACGTGACGGCAGGATCAAAGACGGACAGGAGATCAATGTGGTAGTTCCTACCGGAAACTTCGGAAATATCCTTGCTGCATACTATGCGAAGCAGATGGGACTCCCAATCCACAAGCTGATCTGTGCATCCAATGAGAACCGTGTTCTTTATGATTTCTTCCGCACAGGAACCTATGACAGAAAGAGAGATTTCATCCTTACGACATCTCCTTCCATGGATATCCTGATCTCCAGCAATCTGGAAAGACTGATCTATCGTCTTACCGGAGAAAATGCTGAAAAATGTGCAGAGCTTATGAAATCCTTAAGTGAGGGCGGCGAATATACCATTACTGACGAGATGAAAGCACAGCTTGGTGATTTTTATGGTAATTTCTGCAGTGAAGATGAGACTGCACAGGCCATCAGTGATATTTACAAAAACAGCAATTATGTGATCGATACGCATACAGCGGTTGCAGCCGGCGTATATAAGAAGTATGTAAGTGAGACAGCGGATCATCTTCCGACAGTGATCGCTTCTACTGCAAGTCCGTATAAATTCACAAGAAGTGTTATGGAAGCACTTGGCGAGGAGCATAAAGATCTGGATGATTTTGGCCTTGTAGACGCATTAAGTGCGCTTTCCGGAGTACCTGTTCCACGTGCAGTTGAAGAAATCCGTACTGCGCCGGTCCTTCATGACAGGGTGGTAGATGCAGTGGATATGCCGGCAGCAGTAAAGGATATTCTTAAGATCAAATAATAATTGATAATAAAATCAGTAAGAAAATGTATTTTCTGTTGAAAAAGCACAAATACTGGTTTATAATAAAAACAACGAAAACCGAATCCTGGAATGTTCGATCCCCCTTTTCTTTTTGAACCTACATTGACATTTTGGGAATCCAAAATCGCAGGTTGGATGTCAGACCTCACGTGTGGTAGGCAGAAGACACTGTTGAGGATACCCACCTAGCATCTGCTAGGCGTCAAAAATAAGGGAACGGCATCCCGGGATTAATCGGTTAAAGACATAGAGCCGGTTAATGGCTCTTTTTTCATATATGGGAGGAATTACAGCATGAGTGTTTCTGAAAGGAAATTTGGGACACTTCCTACAGGGGAAGAAGTAAAGATCTATCATCTTGAGAATAAAAAAGGTGCCTATGCGGAAGTGCTTCAGTATGGTGCGATCTTGGTGAAAATGTGTGTTCCGGATAAGAACGGAGATCTGAAGGATGTGGTCCTTGGATATGACGATATCCGGGGATATGAGATTAATGGATGCTTTTTCGGTGCGATCATTGGAAGAAGTGGAAACCGTATCGAGAATTCCAGATTTTTTATTGATGATAAAGAAGTGGTTCTTGCAGAGAATGAGAATCATAACAATCTTCACAGCGGTCCGGATGGCTTTGAGAAAAAGCTGTGGGAAGTAAAAGAAATTTCCCAGGAGAAGAACAGCGTGGATTTCTTCCGCATCAGTCCGGATGGAGAGAACGGATTTCCGGGAGAATTTTCCATTGTTGTGAAATATGAATTCACAGAGGAAAACGAACTGAAGATTTTTTACAGAGGACGCTCTGATGCAGCTACCGTTGCCAATATGACCAACCATTCTTATTTTAATCTGAATGGTGAGGGCAGCGGAGATGTGCTTGACCAGGAAGTATGTATTCATGCGAAGTATTTTACTCCGGTAAAAGACAGCCAGTCCATTCCTACCGGTGAATATGCACCGGTGGCGGGAACGCCGATGGATTTCAATGTTTCCAAACCGATCGGCAGAGACATTGAGGCGGACTTTGAACAGCTGAAGTTTACAGGCGGTTATGACCATAACTATGTAACAGATAATTATGCAAAGGGCAATGTTCGTTCGATCGCTACTGCATACTGCAGGGAATCCGGTATCGGTATGGAGGTTTCCTCCGATTGCCCGTGTGTGCAGTTCTATGCAGGCAATTTTGTTAAGGATGAGAAGGGAAAGAACGGTCATGTTTATCATGAACGTTATGGATTCTGCCTGGAAACACAGGTGGAGCCAAATGCAGTCAATGTGGAGGATTTCCATTCTCCGATCCTGCTTCCCGGTGAAGAGTACAGCTCCGAAACAGTTTACCGTTTTTTTGTGAAATAACAGACAAAACAGAAAATAAAAAGAGGTGCGA
>ENA-OQHA01000811-OQHA01000811.1-human-gut-metagenome-genome-assembly--contig:-NODE-811-length-14282-cov-3.650088_pt1 | contig 14282 bp, 20 predicted proteins | sample MGYA00242558_ERZ504707 | MGnify/ENA primary metagenome ERZ504707 (study PRJEB26092, sample SAMD00036197) | human gut metagenome | host: Homo sapiens | study: EMG produced TPA metagenomics assembly of... | reverse complement strand
TGCAGGGGCTTTCCGCTGCCGAGCTTACCACGACTGATGGGCGCAAGTGGCGCACTGCTTACAGCAACCCTGCCAGCACCGAACGGGTGGGTCTGGACGACACCGTGTGGCCGGGGGCGTTTGAGCGGATGGCGCAGTTCATTCAGGATACCCACCTCACGGCAGACGATCTTGCGTTGAATTACGACGATGTGACTGGGATGTTCCGGAACGGAGAAGTTGCCATGTACTTTGGCAGCTCTGCCGGTGTCAAGATGTTTCAGGATGAGGCATCGACACGATCTTCCTGCCTTCTTACAGCCAGAACGGCGAAAAGTGATCATGACCACCCCGTATTTCCAGATCGCTCTGAACCGTGACCTCGAGCAGGACACCGCGCGCCGCGAAAAAGCCATGAAGGTGCTGAACGTCATGCTCTCCGAGGAAGCGCAGAGCCGCATTATCTCTGATGGACAGGACCTGCTGAGCTACAGCCAGAACGTCCCCCTGCGCCTGACCGAGTACATGAAGGACGTGCGCGATGTGGTGGAAGAAAACCACATGTATATCCGCATCGCCTCCAACGATTTCTTTGCCGTCTCCAAGGACGTTGTCTCCAAAATGATCGCGGGCGAGTACACAGCACAGCAGGCTTATCGTGCGTTCAATGCCAGGCTTCTTGCCGAAGATACGCCTGCCGATGACGAGATCGTTCTGACCTCCGAGAAGAGCTATTCCAATGTCTTCCACGCAAACGGCGGCAGCGCCTCCTTCTCCGTCATGGCGAACACGCTGCGGGGCGTTTATGGCACCGATGTGCTGCTTGCCACCGCAAACAGCTTTACTGGCAGTGTGCTGCAGGCGGATTATAACCAGAAAATGGCAGCTTCCATGATCATGCCGAACGGTCTGATGTCCCGCCAGCGCACCATGACCGGTGCGGAGCTGAAAGAGACCGTCCGCGCCTTTGTGGAAGGCTGCGAGGGCGGGTTTGTGCCCTTCAACCGCGGTTCTCTGCCAGTGGTCAGCGGCATTGCTGTGGAGGTAAAAGAGAATAACGGCAGCTATACCTGACCGGCATCACCCGGAACGGGCAGCCGCTGGGAGATAACGACACCGTTACCGTGACCTGCCTTGCAACGGAAAAGCAGATGGAAGCGCTGCTTGCGAGCGACAGCGGCACGTCTGTGGGCGAAGATACGTGGGTAAAAAACACATGGCGCGATTATATCTCCGGCGGCGCAGCGCTTGCAGAGCCGGAAAACTACATGACACTGAGGTGAGCGGAATGGCAGACGAAAAGCACGAATCCAAACGCAGCTGCTATTCCCGGCACAAGTGGCTTTCTGCCGCCGCTGCCACCCTTCTTTTGGTCTTTCTGGCAGCCGGTTTCAGCTTCCGGTACATCTCGTTTATGTCGCAGACCATCTATCAGGAAAGCACCTCGCATCTGGAAGAGGTACTGTATAAATCCAATAGTATGCTGAAAGAGATGGTGCGCAAAAACCTGACCTATCTGCATCTGTGCAACGGCTTTCTGAAAAACACCTCGAATGAGGATGAAATTCAGGCCTATATCGAGGAAGCACAGCAGGCAACCGGATTTGTTAACTTCTACTTTCTTTCCTATGACGGCAACTACACGACCGTGACCGGGGAAACCGGCTACCTTGGCCTGCAGACCAATCTGGACGAAAAGCTCTCCGATGGTGAGGATATCGTCGTGAATACGGCGCTGCCCGGCAAAGCCCCGATGCTTGCGTTCATCTGCCCCGAAACGCAGGGCAGCTACCGGGCTTTGCCTACGATGCCGTTGCCATCACCTATTATAATGATGCTGTGCTGAGATTGCTGGACAGCTCTGCTTTTCAGGGCAATGCCAGCAACTATGTGATCTACCCGGATGGCGGGTGGTGATTGACAATTCCGTAAACCGCAAGGAAATCATTTACAACTTCATTGCGATGCTGCGCGACCATTCCGACCTTTCCGAGGAACAGATTCTTGCCCTTTCGGATGATTTTGCGCAGGGCCGCAGCGGAAACCTGCGGGTCAAACTGGGCGACACCAGTTATTATCTGGTCTACGAGGATACCGCGGTCCAGAGCTGGACGATGGTGGGGCTTGTGCCGGTCAGCATCGTCAATGCCAGTCTGGATAAGCTGTGGTTCCACACGGTGCAGATCGTGGCGGGCATCGCCTTTGGCCTTGCTGTGCTGATCATCCTGCTGATCCTGCGCAGAAGCCATACGACCCTGCGCCGGAAGGACACTGAGATCCTGTACCGGGACGAGCTGTTCCAAAAGCTTTCGCTGAACGTGGACGACGTTTTCCTGATGCTGGACGCAAAGACCTCCAAGGTGGATTATGTCAGCCCCAACGTCGAACGGCTGCTGGGCATCCCGTGGAAAGAAGTGCGGCAGGATGCCCGTGCTCTGGCAGCGCTGCACCCGAAGGATGACCCGGATCGCGACAAGAACTTTCTGGAAGGACTGCTCAGCGGGCAGCAACGCGAATGGGATTTCGAGTTTGAGCATCGGCAGACCAAAGAGCGGCGCTGGTTCCATAACATCGCCATGGGCAGCGAGGTAGAGGGCAGGACCAAGTATATCCTTGTCTTGTCCGACCGCACCGCCGACAGGCAGGTGAATCAGGCACTTTCGGATGCCGTTGCAGCGGCCGAGACTGCAACCGCGCCAAAAGCACCTTCCTTTCCAATATGTCCCACGACATCCGCACCCCCATGAACGCCATCATCGGCTTTACCACGCTGGCACTCAGCAACATTGACGATAAAGACCGGGTGAAGGATTATCTTGCCAAGACCCTCGCTTCCAGCAATCATCTACTTTCCCTCATCAACGATGTGCTGGATATGAGCCGCATCGAAAGCGGAAAGATCCATCTGGAAGAAGTGGAAGTCAACCTTTCGGATGTGCTGCACGACCTGAAAACCATCGTCAGCGGGCAGATCTACGCAAAGCAGCTGGAGCTTTATATGGATGCCATGGATGTGACCGATGAGGACGTCTACTGCGATAAGACCCGGCTGAATCAGGTACTGCTGAACCTGCTGTCCAACGCCATCAAGTTCACCCCGGCGGGCGGCACGGTCTCGGTGCGGGTGCGGCAGCTTGCCGGAGCGGTGCGCGGCTGCGGGCAGTACGAGTTCCGCGTCAAGGACAACGGCATCGGCATGAGCCAAGAGTTCGCCAAAAAGATTTTTGAGCCGTTTGAGCGGGAGCGCACCTCCACGGTAAGCCGGATCCAGGGCACCGGCCTTGGCATGGCTATTACCAAAAACATCGTGGATATGATGAGCGGCACCATCGAGGTGCAGACGGCGCAGGGCAAGGGCAGCGAGTTTATCATTCGCGTGCCCATGCGTGCGCAGGCAGAGCACCGTCCGGTGGAAAAGATCACCGAACTGGAAGGCCTGAAGGCACTGGTGGTGGATGACGATTTCAACACCTGCGACAGCGTGACAAAGATGCTGGTCAAGGTGGGCATGCGTGCCGAGTGGACCCTTTCCGGCAAGGAAGCGGTGCTGCGTGCACGGCAGTCCATCGAAATGAGCGACGCCTACCACGCCTATATCATCGACTGGCGCTTGCCGGATATGAACGGCATCGAGGTCACCCGCCAGATCCGCAGCCTGAACAATGATACGCCCATCATCATCCTGACCGCCTACGACTGGTCCGACATTGAGGTGGAGGCAAAGGCTGCCGGTGTGACTGCCTTCTGCTCCAAGCCCATGTTCATGTCCGACCTGCGCGAGACCCTGATGAGCGCCATCGGCCAGGCACAGACGGATGCGGCGCAGGAGCTTCTGCCGAAAAAGAACACCAACTTCAAGGGCAGGCACATCCTGCTGGTAGAGGACAACGAGCTGAACCGTGAGATCGCGCAGGAGATCCTGTGCGAGTACGGCTTCCGGGTCGATACGGCGGAAAACGGTGCCGTGGCGGTGGAAAAGGTAAGCACTGCCGCACCGGGCAGCTATGATCTGGTGCTGATGGATGTGCAGATGCCGGTGATGGACGCTATACCGCCACCCGGCAGATCCGCGCACTGGGCGACCCTGCACTGGCAAAGATCCCGATCCTTGCCATGACTGCCAACGCATTCGATGAAGACCGCCGCAATGCCTTGGAAAGCGGCATGACCGGCTTTTTGTCCAAACCCATCGTGATCGGCGACCTTGTGCAGGAGCTGCGCAAAATTTTGTAACAAGCCGCCTGTCAGGCATAAAAAATAAAGCACCCGCAGCAATTTGCTCACCGGAGATTCAAAACCTCTGTGGCGCTTGCTGTGGGTGCTTTTGCTTTTGGGCGCTGTTTATTTCAGTACATCTGCAAGGACCTGCAGCAGGTGCGGAATATCCAGCGGCTTTGCAATATGGCCGTTCATACCGGCCTTCAGTGCGTTCTGACGGTCTTCCTCAAAGGCATTTGCCGTCATTGCAAAGATGGGGATGCCAGCCTTTGCGGCATCCGGCAGCGCACGAATCTGCCGCGTTGCCTCGTAGCCGTCCATGTTGGGCATCTGGATGTCCATGAGGATCAGGTCATACTGTCCGTCTGCCGCCTGCTTCATCTTCCGGACGGCGATCTCGCCATCCTCGGCAGATTCCACCTCAAAGCCCGCTTCCTTCAGGATCTCCACTGCGATCTCACGGTTCAGCTCGTTGTCCTCCACCAGCAGGATCTTTTTCCCTTTGAAGGTCTCCGCGTTCAGCTGCACCGGCCTGCAGGCAGGCACTGCACCGAACGGCTCTGCCAGCACTCTGCGCAGCTCCGAGAGGAACAGCGGCTTTTCGCAGAAGGCGGTAACACCGGCAGCGCGGGCTTCCTCTTCAATATCGGCCCAGTCGTAGGCAGTCAGGATGATGATGGGGCAGCTTTTTCCGATCACCTTGCGGATCTGCCGCACGATCTCGATGCCGTTCATATCGGGGATCAGCCAGTCGATGATGTAAACACTGAATTCATCTCCCTGCTCCATGGCATACCGGGTGCGGATCACCGCTTCCCTGCCGGAGATCGTCCACTCCGGCCGCATCCCGATCTTGGACAGCATGGTGCTGACGCTCAGGCAGGTGTCGGTATCGTCGTCCGCCACCAGTGCCCGCAGCCCTTCCAGCTGCGGGAGCTGCCTGAGCTCCACCTTTTGTCCGCTGAGCGCAAAGCAGAGATTCACGATAAACTCGCTGCCCTTGCCCGGCTCGCTCTCAATGGCGATGGTGCCGCCCATCAGGTCCACAATGTTCTTGGTGATGGACATGCCGAGGCCGGTACCTGAATGCCGCTGACGGTGGAGTTTTCCTCACGGGCGAACTCCTCAAAGATGTGCTTCTGGAATTCCTCGCTCATGCCGATGCCGTTGTCCTTGATGCGGAATTCATAGCAGGCCCGGCCCTCAGGCGCACCGTTTTTCTCAGCAATGCGAATGCTGATCATGCCGCCTGTGGGAGTGAACTTGATGGCATTGGACAAAATGTTCAGCAGGATCTGGTTCAGCCGCAGCGGATCGGTGATGATATCCTCGTTCTCCACATCCATGGTATCAATAAAAGCGACAGCCGCTTTGCCGAAACATTGGGCTGAATGATGGAGCGCACATCGTGGACGAGGTCCGGCAGATGCACCGCTTTTTCCTCGATTTTTACCTTTCCGCTCTCGATGCGGCTCATATCCAGCACATCATTGATGAGGGAAAGCAGATGCTGGCTGGAGGTGGAGATCTTTTTGAGGTAGTCCAGCACCTGTTCCCTATTGTCGATATGGGTCGCAGCCAGCGAGGTGAAGCCGATGATGGCGTTCATGGGGGTGCGGATATCGTGGCTCATATTGAACAGGAACTCCCGCTTGGCGCGGTTTGCCGCCCTTCGTGCTGAAGCGCGATCTCCAGCTTGCGGTTCTGTTCCTCCAGCTGGGTCTGGTACTTCCTCTCCTGCTCTTTTTCTGCAGCTCCATCTCCTGCACGGAGCGGCGGCGCAGCAGCTGAAGGATCATTACAAGCAGGATGTAGCCGACCAGAACCGTCAGGATCAGCAAAAGCGCCTCCCGGAAGATTATTTTTCATCCGTGTACGCATAGAGATCGAAGGATCTGCATGGCAGAACATCCCGAAATAGCAGCCGGAGCCGTTCCAGTCCCGGGTATGGGTCAGCTTCTCTGCGGCCCCGGCTTTGCGGATCCCCTGCGCCAGCGGACTGCCTGCAACATCCTGCCCAATCAGCTCCGGGCGGTTTGCGGCAACGACCTGATTGTTCTGCACGATGAACAGCGTGCCGCTGGTTTCTGCCGGGTAGCCATCCAGTATGCTCTGGATGGACAGCGCCGTTTCCTCCACAAATTCCGCCGGGGTATACCGGTAGGCAAGCAGGAGCAGCTCTGTGCTTTCTGCCGGTGCGCCGCAACATCCACAGCAGAGCCATCTTCCAGCAGGACGCGCTTCACATAGGTCTTTCGCGGGTAAGATAAAACGTCCAGAACAGCGTCATTTTTCAGCTGGTCGCCAAACCGGTCATAGCCGATGCCGTTGGTCGTGGACTCGCACCGGAGCGTGCCATCCGGTCCCAGAACCGAAATGCCGGTGAGCCAGAGCTTTTCTGTCTGTCTGTTCAGGCACTGCGGGTCGGAGAGGTCAAGCGCAGGATTCTCTGCCAGCTGATGGACTGCGACCGCCGTGCGGCGGAGTGCCTTTGCCGTGATGGTATCGTTGTGCTTTTCAAAGCTGGTGGACTGGGATTTGACAAACTCAAGGGTCTGGCAAAAGCGTTCCTCTGCTGTGCGCATTGCCCGCCAGCTGGAGAAAAAAGCAACACCGGCCATCAAGAGCACGCCGATGATCAGATAGGCTGTCCATATCCTTTTATCCGGGGTGGTTCTGTTTTTACGCGCCAATTGTGTCCACCTCCAGATACTGCGAAGCATTTTCAAGGTATCGGTCAATGATCCGCTCCAGCGTGCCATCCGCGCGCATCTGCGTAAGGGTATCGGTCAGCTGGCTGTCCAGCCCGCGGGTGTCGTTCTTGGCAAAGGCGATGCCCAGCCCGGTGACCAGCAGCGGTTCCTCCAAAATGCGGAAGTCTACGGCATTGTCCTTCATATATTGCAGGATGCCTGTCTCGTGGGCGGCGATGCCGTCCACATAGCCGCAGGCCAGCATTGCGTACTGCACACTGCGGTTTTCGATGCTGAGCACCTCCACCGTCTGCGGGATGCGCGGGTCGGAGCCGCTGAGAAAGATCTCCTCCGGCTTGCCGGTGCTCTGCACGGCGACGGTCTTGCCGGCAAGGTCGCTGAGAGATCGGATGCTGCTGTCGGCATCCACCGCAACCACCTGACGGCTCACCATGTAAGGCCCCGCCCAGCGGTATACCTCTTCGCGTCCATCCATGGAAAAGCAGCCCCAGATGCAGTCGATGGCGCCGCTTTCCACAAGATTTGTTTTCTGCTCCCAGTTGATCGTTTCAAACCGGGCAGCATACCCCATGCGGCGGAACGCCTCGGTGGCGATCTCCACATCGATTCCGGTGGGAACACCGTCATTATTCAGATAGATATAAGGTGGATAGCTGTCGCTTCCCACAACGATTTGTGCAAGACCGCTGTCTTTCGCTTCCTCTTCTCCGCAGGAAGTCAGACTGCTTACGGCAGCAGCTGCCGCCAGCAGCGTGCATCCGTTCAGGAATGCACGGCGTGAGATTCTGTGTTTCATTCGGGCTTTTTATACTCCTGTTTTGATCGCATCTGCAGCTCAGTTGTGCTGCTGTAATTCTTCTTTCAGGGCAGCTTGGATATCCGTCAGGCATTGCAGCAAGAGCGGCTTCCTGTTGATGAAGTTTTTCCAACAGCTGCTGCTCACGCGCTTTGTAATACTCTCGATCTCGGAAAGTGTATTCACGTTCTAATCTTCTCCTGCATCATTCACATCGTTTGTGTGCTTCCTCTGCGGAAACGCGCTTGTCCGCTATTTATTTTCGGGGGGATAACACGGAAGCGTTTTACCGTCTGCTCCAGCGCAGCAATATCCACAGGTTTGGACAGGTGCTCGTCCATGCCGGCTTCCCTGCTCTTCTGCATATCCTCAAGGAAGGCATTGGCGGTCATGGCAAGAATGGGAATGATCCTGCCCAGCGGGTTTTCGCCGCTGCGGATGCGGCGGGTGGCTTCCAAGCCGTCCATCACAGGCATCTGCACATCCATCAGGATCATGTCGTACTCGCCGGGCTTTACGCTGGCAAAGGCATCCACGATTTCCTGACCGTTGGAGCAGATGGTGCAGCTTGCGCCATTGGCTTCCAGCAGCATTTCCAGAATTTCGGCGTTGATGGCGTTATCCTCGGCGCAGAGGAACTTCATGCCGGACAGAGGAGAAGTTTCTTCCTCTTCCTCCGGGAGTACCTGTGCCTCTGGCACCGTATCTGCTTCGGCATCAACGGGAAATTCCAGCACCACCTCAAAGCGAGTGCCCTTGCCGGTGGTACTCTCCACATTGATAGAGCCGCCCATCAGGTCAACAATGTTCTTGGTGATGGCCATACCAAGGCCGGTGCCCTGCACCTTGTTGGTGCCGGAGCGTTCCTCGCGGGTAAAGGGGTCAAAAAGGGTCTTCTGGTAGGCCTCGCTCATGCCAATGCCGTCATCCTGCACCACAAAGCGGTATCGGGCGTAGTGCTCGTTTCGGGGCAGCTCGTCCACCTCAAACCGGATATGCCCGCCGGTGGGCGTATACTTGACTGCGTTGGAGAGAATATTCATCAGCACCCGATTCAGACGGTTGGGGTCTGCCAGCACGTTTTCGTGCTGCAGATGGGTGTTTACCGTAAAGGTCTGGCGGCGCTGGCCTGCCTGCTGGCGGATGATGCTGTCCAGCTGGCTGATCTGCTGGGGCAGATTCGTTTTTTCCACATTCAGGGTGGTCTTGCCGCTCTCGATGCGGCTCATGTCCAGAATATCGTTTATGATGCCCAGCAGCAACTGGCCGGAGTTTTCCAGCTTGTCCAGATGTTCGGCCAGCTTTTCCGGCTGGTGCAGCTCGTTTTTCATCAGAGTGGTAATGCCGATGATGGCGTTCATGGGGGTGCGGATATCATGGCTCATGTTGGCAAGGAAGTCCGTCTTAGCCTTGCTGGCGCGCTCGGCGGACTGTAACGCCTCTGCGGCAATGTCCTGTGCCTGCCGCAGCTCATCGTTTACCTGCGTCAGATGGATGTTGTATTGCTCCAGACGGAGGTTCGCTTCTTTTTCTGCCTGCAGCTCCTGCTGCTGCTTTTGCCGCAGGAGAGACCAGCCGACAAAAACTGTTATGACCGAGAACACCATCGCAATGACGATGATGATGACCATGACGATGGTGACCAGCTTTTGGGTATTCACGGCCACATATTCTGCCGGGACAAGGAATGCCAGCGTCCACCGGGCGTTTTCCATCTGCTTCAGGGCGTAAAAATACTCGGTCCCGTCCAGCACGGCGTTGGAATAACAGGAGCCTGTGCGGTCAAGCCGCTCCTTTGCCTCCGCAAAGGAAGAACCGTGCAGATAGGACATCCAGGATAGCACGGTGTATACGTTATGCCCTTCAATAGCTCGGTATCATTGGCGTTGAACAGTTTGAAACCGTCGTTATCCAGCACATAGACGCTGTTGTTATTTTCGTAGGCATCACAGCGGAAATAATCGTTCAGTTGGGTCATGCTTTGCGAAATACCAAAGTAGCACAGGGTGATCTCTTTCTCTCCGCTTTGCAGTGTGATGGGGGTGGAGAGCTTTTCCAGAAACACCATCCGGGAGTCGTCCACGGTCAGCGAGTTAGAAACGTAGCTGACCCGCTGCGGTGCGCTTTCCAAATACTTCATTCCTCGCAGCAGCCCCATGCGGCCATTCTCAGTATAGTAATGTCCGGCAGAGTCCACGGCAATCAGTTCGATCTGTCTTTCATGGTAATTGGAAAGCTCCGACAGCTTTTTCAGATAGCGATAGAACTCGGTATCGGTCTTTAACGGAGTGTAGTACAAATAATTGCATTGTACATTCACCTCGCTCCAATGGGTGTCGATCACATCCTCCAGACTGCGGAACATCTGGTGGGTGACCTCTTCCATCTGGTTCAGCCGCTCATGGTAGACAAGGTTCTGGATGTAGGTCTGGCTCATGATAAAAAGGGTCAGGATGACCGCAACAATGACAAAGCCGGTGCCCCAAAGCAGCTTTTTATATAGTTTGTTGTTCACATCTGGTATCTCCTGTCTGTTCTGTTTCAGACGCACCCTAGCTCCATGCGGTATCTGCCCGGCTGATGGTGGTGTATGCACCAAAGAAGGCTTTTGCAGCATCCATGCCCACCACGCCGCTGTCTGTGACCGTGGTCTCCGCAGCCAACTGGTCGCTCACACCGCAGATGGCAACCTGATAGGTCTTGCCCACATCCGGCTGCACCGGGCTTACCAGCACATAGGGGTAGCCCTTGCCGTTGCCGTAGGCATCGTAGCCCGTGGCCAGCAGGTCGTTGATCTGCTGCCCGGTCAGGGTAACGGTCTGGATGGTGCGGTTCCAGCCGGTGGGCAGGATCACCGAAAGGTCGTAATCCGTAATGCCCTTGGCGTACAGCTTGGCCGCTACGCGTGATGGTTCTGATCGGTGGGGTTGCCGGGGATCCATGTGCTCAGCGACACCAGCGCAAGGTCGCTGCCGGTAGCCTGTGCAAAGCAGCGGCCCACCAGCATGGCGCAGTCCTCCTGCGAAAGCTCCTCCGTAACGGTAGTGATGATATCCGGGGTGTTGTTCACCACACTATCCTGATCCTCGTCCAGCTGACGGATCACATCCTCCATGGTGGCATTGCCCTTCATGAAGTCCAGCATTTTAAGGCCAGTGGTCACGATGGTGTTTTCCCAGCCGGAATAGATAAAGGGCGCGGTGTTGCCTGCATTCAGGGCATCGGCGATGTCGGCATAGTAGGTGCCGTCCGCTTTTGCGTCCTTGAAGGGCAGCAGGCTGCTTTTCAGCGCCGTTGCGGGCTGCAGAGCGCTGGTGCCTGCAACGGTGGAAAGCACACGCATCACCTTGAGCGCATCTTCAGCTTCTGGGGGTCCTGCTCCAGCTTTTTATTCAGACCGTAGAAGCGGTTCACATTCAGCACAAAAACGTTCTGGGTGCCGTCCTCCGAGAGAAACGGCATCAGCCGTATTTATCGGCGTTGCCGTCTGCCTCCACGATGCCGTTGGTGCCGCCCATCAGAAACAGGGTGTTGCCCTCGGTCATCCTCTGCCGGGTCACATTGTCGTCAAGAGCGTCGCCGGTGTCGTTCAGCATCCCGATGTCCTTCCACTTCTGGACATAGGCCATCGCCTGCATCATGCCGGGGGTATTGCTGACATTCGCCTTACCGGACAGATAATCCCGCTGCCACAGCCTGCCGTCCAGTGTGCCGAGGAAATCGGCATCCGCAATGTTGCACAGATACTGGAAGCCGTAGCCCGGATACTGGATCTGCGGCAGACAGAGATCGACCTCTGCTTTCTTGGCCTTTGCAGCCAGTTCTTCCAGCTCAGCGAAAGAATTGGGCAGCTCCCAGCCGTATTTTTTCAGCAGGGTCTTGTTGTAGGTGATGCCGTAGCAGTTGTAGGTCGAGGGCAGCAGGTAGATGGCACCGTTGTCGAACACGTCCTGCAGACGGGACTCCACATAGTTATCCGTAAAATCGTAGCCGGAAAGGTCCAGCAGTTTGTCGGAGACCAGATCGATCCGGGGGTCGTAGTAGGTCAAGGTGCAGACGTCCGGCAGGTCGCCCGCCGCAAACATATTCTGCAAACAGGTGGTGGTGTTATCGCCGCTGTAGGGCACGACCTCGATGTTCACTTCCGGGTAAACGCTGTGTACCTGCTCAATAAAGGCTTCTATCTCCTTATAAGGTGCCATAAAGGTGATGGCTTCGTGCACATCGTCTTTTTTAGCCGTTTCGGTCTTACCGCCGCCGCAGGCAGTCAACGCCGCCGTGGCTGCCGTAATGCCGCAGACCTGCAAAAAAGAGCGGCGGGAGATCTTTTTCATCATATAAATATACCTCCCTCACATTATCGGAAAGTGCAGCAGCGCAGTGCTGCCCTAGCTATTCTTACACATCCCATAGGAATCCACACACCCGCGGCCTGTCCGCATGGCTTTGCGCCGAGCTTCCATAAAATAACATTATTATTGTACCATTGCAACAAAAGTGTTTCAAGTTGTTTTTGAAGGCTTTTACATACGAAAGAACTTTTTATATCTGATTCTGCCTTTTGCATGGCATAAAATGCAAAACGACCTATTGAGGAAATAATCGTAGATGGTTAGCATGAATGGAAAAAATGTGCAGGCTCATCATCAACACTAAACCACCCAGTGTGAAGAAGAGCTTTTCACATCCGGCGGCTGCGTGGATCAGCTGCTGCCAAAGGCCCTTTTTCTGCATAAACAAGATCCAGCCCATAGAGGCAATGTAGGTCATGCCGACACCGAGATGACTGAGCATTATCTCCATGTTCTACAACACCGGCACCCGGCTGGGGCTTATCCACGAAACAAGTCATCGAAAAACTGAAACTGCTGACTGATGCGGAGTTTGCCGAGCTGGAATTTCCCCCGGACTGATTATTGCCGCCTGCGGGCGGCGTACATAAAGTATTTTGTTCTTCCAAAAGATATGCTATAATCAAATTAGACAAAATTCCTCTCTTCAAGCGATTTCTCCGCAATTTTCCTGTGGCTCTGCTCGTATCAAAAATAAGGGACCGATTTTTAATTGTCAGAACGGAGGAACCATTATGGCAATCTTTGAAAAGACCATCCGAAACAAAAACTTTGACAAACTGCTTCGGAAGCTGGAACAAGAAATCCCAGACAGCAGTTGGTCGGCAGATTTAGAGGCAGGCAGTGATTTCAAAGAGGGCGATGCCCGGTGCAGTGTCCGTGTATTTGAACGGTACAGCATGATGGGCGGCAACCGCCTGAGTCTGACACTGACCATGTTCCAGAATGCGGACAGTCCGATCCGGCTGTCTGCCATCACTGCAGGAGGCAGTCAAGCGGTGTTCTTCAAGGTGAACACCCTCGGAGAAGAATCTTTCTGGACGATGTAAAGGACCTGCTGGAAGAAATTTTGGAGGAATAAGATGTTTTACGCTGGAATTGATATGCTGTTCAGCATTCTGTTTCCCATCCTGTTCCTTGTGGTTTTGGGCATGATCCTATACACCATCATCGGAAATATCAGCACATGGAATAAAAACAACCATTCGCCGCGGCTGACCGTTCCGGCAACGGTTGTGGCAAAGCGCACGGAAGTTTCTCACCACCATACAGACAATACGATGGCGCATACGTTCACGACCTATTATGTGACCTTTCAGGTAGAGAGCGGCGACCGCATGGAGCTTACCGTAAGTGGTTCGGACTACGGAATGCTTGTGGAGGGCGACATTGGAAAGCTGAGTTTTCAGGGCACCCGTTATCTTGGATTCGAGCGGAACTAAGTGTTTCTTACATTATATAGTATGGAGTGCTGCATGAACGATCTGTTTATCCAAGGGCTGACCATCGACTGGAACAGAGTTCGCCCATACAATTATGTTCGTCAGATTCCTGCCATCAGCGGAATCGACACTTTTACATTCCATAAGCCCATTACGTTCTTTGTTGGCGAAAATGGAAGCGGAAAATCTACGCTTCTGGAAGCAATCGCTGTTGCTTACGGCTTCAACGCAGAGGGTGGAACGAAGAACTATTCATTTTCCACATACAACTCCCATTCGGAACTATGTGAGGCTATGACGATTTCCAAGGGGTATCGCAGACCAAAGTTCGGGTATTTTCTCCGAGCAGAGAGTTTCTATAATGTAGCCACCAAGGAAATCGACTATTCCGATGACGATCATCCCTCCAAAGGCTATCACCAAAAATCACACGGTGAAAGTTTCCTCGCCATTGCGCAGGACTACATAGGTGCAGATGGAGTCTATATTTTTGACGAGCCGGAAGCCGCTTTATCCCCGCAGAGGCAGCTCACGTTACTGATCAACATTTATCGGTGTGCCCAAGAAGGGGCGCAATTCATTATCGTATCACATTCACCCATTCTCCTCGGAATGCCTGATGCTGAGATTTTTAGCTTCGACAATGGCACGATTCATCCTTGTCAGTATGAAGATACGGACAGCTACGTTATCACCAAAACATTTGTAAATAATCGGCAGCATTTTTTGAACCAGCTTCTGAACGAAGAAACGTAATGCCGGGAAAGGACATTCCATATGA
>ENA-OQHA01000808-OQHA01000808.1-human-gut-metagenome-genome-assembly--contig:-NODE-808-length-14297-cov-3.990402_pt1 | contig 14297 bp, 17 predicted proteins | sample MGYA00242558_ERZ504707 | MGnify/ENA primary metagenome ERZ504707 (study PRJEB26092, sample SAMD00036197) | human gut metagenome | host: Homo sapiens | study: EMG produced TPA metagenomics assembly of... | reverse complement strand
CTGTCATTACCATGGCACCTGCTAACAATAATGCTGCTACTCTTTTGAAATTCATAACTTCTTCCTCCTTTTAAATTCTTTCTTATTTTCCCTTCTTTCTTTTGGTCAGTTTTTATATTTTTTCACGTCCCTGACCGTTGATATTATTATAATTGCACATGGAAAAATGATAAATGGATTATTGTCATTTCAACATGGAAAAATGTTACTTTTTATTCATTTTATCCATTTTTTTGTTCATACTTAGTTAATTATTCGTCATTTTTACATGTTTTCTTTCATTTATTACATATATTTTCATATTTTTCACTATTTATGAGCATATTTTGGCACCCATTTATTTCCTTGTAGCAAAACCAACATTTTTACATATCTGTTTTTGTATGTTTTTACTAACTCAGCACATGTATAAATGTCATTTTCCAAAAAACACAATTTTCCTTTCCTAACATAATTCCATGCGTGCCATCATTTTCACATGTGCACGCAAAGTTCCATGTTTTTTTATACAGTCCCATAAACCGTGCTGATACTTATCTGCGTCCCCTCTCTTTACACACAATCAAAAACTATGCTAAGATTAGCTGTATCGGACTTTTCCCATATGGTCTGTTTTCATTTCTACATTTCTATATAAGGAGGTATTTCGTTATGAATCTTTTAAATGAAGATAATGTCGTCCATGTATTTCTCAACAAGCTGGGTGACATCGTGATCGCCAATCTTCTTTTTATTCTCTGCTGCATCCCCGTGATCACCATTGGGCCGTCACTAACTGCCTTTATCACTGCATGATGCGTACAGTAAAAGGGAATAACAACGGCACAACGAAAACATTTTTCAGAGCTTTTAAGGAAAACTTCAAACAGTCACTGATCATATGGCTGCTGATCCTTGCTGCCGGAACCATGATCATCCTGAATATCCGCTTTCTGCTCCATGCAGAAGGAAGCGCTGCACATATGCTGTTTTATCTTTCTGTGGGGGTTCTGACTTTGCTGATAATTTTTACTTTATACATATTCCCGGTAATCGCAACCTTTGCCAATACACTGGGGGCACTTTGCAGAAATGCATTTCTGCTGGCATTTATGCATTTCCCCACAACGATCGCCATTGCGGTGATCACGATCTTTCCATTGTATATGACATATCTCGATGCAAAGCTGCAGCCACTTTACGCATGCTGCTGGTTTTTCTTTGGATTTGGACTTGTAGCTTTTATAAATTCGATGCTGTTGTATCGATTTTTTAAAAGCTGCTTCCTCCGGAGGAGGATATTTCGCTTTTGTGATGAAAAGCTTGGGAAAATTGTTATTTATTTAGATATAGTATTTTTAGATATAGTATTTTCGCTTTTCAAAGCGGAGGAAATCTGCGAGGGGGAAAGCACTCAGAGTTGCGAAGCCCGTTTTTCCCCCTCGCGCTCCCCCTTTCCGGGCACGCTATATTGTCGTACACTGTGGGAATGTGTTAGTGTATTGGCACGGCGATGTATTCTACGGTATTGATGATGCTGCGCTATGCCGATGAGGATGCCGATGTATTCTACGGTATTGATAATGCTGCGCTATGCCGATGAGGATGCCGATGTATTCTACAATATCAATATCACATCTCGCCCCAGCGCCAATACATTACCACAACAACTCACCTCCAAGTCGACAGCGAAGCGCCTCGACCCATTCTTCCCCGGCAGGCCACAGGGAAACTCAGCCTTTCGTCCCAGTCATCCAGCGCAGCGCTGATGACCCATCCAACTCCCGGGAAACCACCTCACTTCCCACTCTGAACCAATTCCCACTCCGTCTACTCATTTTCCTATCTGCTCTCTCCTTACTTGTAATCCCTCCGATAATCCAGAATTTTTACAGGAGGAATCAGATGCTATCTGCTCCCTCCTCACCTGTAATCCCTCCCGCCATCGCCACTCTATCCCTTCCGCCCTGAAAAGCCAGCCCGTGAGGCGTGTGCTGTCTGTCACCGGACTCTGCAGGAGGGGAGCTGCTTCTTAGGCGGCGGAAATCTGCGTTGCTTCAAAAATTCTCGCTGTCTGAGCGGCTTCAGACGCGAGTTCGAGAATTTTTGAAGCGGTTTTAGCAGAATTCCGGCGCCTTAGAAGCCAGCCCCCGACGAAGCCCCGGTGACAGACAGCACACGCCTCACGGGCGTCCCCTTTCCCCCTTTCCCATTGCCCTCCCCACCCCAATATTGTATAATCATCTCATACAACATCCACCCCATTTTGTAACCCAAAATTACATTTAGTTTTTTGCTGCATAACAAAAAACAGGAGCCCAACCAAATGAAAAAGAACCCAACCCACAGCACACCCTCTCCGTCTACTTCTGCGGCCAGGAAGACTGCGGTCCGAACCACTCCTTCGGCCCGGCCATGCGCCCACACTACCTTCTCCACGTGATCTTCCACGGCAAAGGCATCTACCAGTGCAGCGGCCACACCTACCATCTGAAAGCAGGCGACGCCTTTCTCATCCGCCCCATGGACTCCATCTACTACCGCGCTGACAGCTCCGAACCCTGGAGTTATGCCTGGGCAGGCTTTGACGGCTCCGCCTGCAAAGAAATCCTGAAACAAACCGTATTTTCCGACACCCCAATCTTCACCCCGGAAACACCCTCCCGGCAAAACAGCTCCTCACCCACATGCAAAGCCTCCTTGACACCTTTTCCGAAAACAACGGAACGACCTTGCCTCCACAGGAAACCTCCTCCTGATACTATCCGACATGCAAAAAAAGCCCTCCGAAAGCAGGACCGACATCTCAAACCTGTACTTTCAGAAAGCCTCCGAATACATCAGAAACAACTATGCCTACCCCATCCAGATCTCAGACGTGGCACACTACGTAGGAATCGACCGTTCCTATCTTTACCGAATCTTCATGGAACATGAAAACACCTCCCCAAAACAATATCTCCTGAAACACCGCCTCCAGATGGCAGCCCAGCTTCTCTGCTCCTCCTCCTGCACCATCACAGAAGCAGCTCTCTCCTGCGGCTTCCGGGACGCTCCCTCCTTCTGCAACTACTTCCGCCAGGGAACCGGCTACACCCCAAAGGAATTCCGCAAAGCCTACAGCGGAACCATCTACACCTGACCAGACACCCGCACTCCGTCCTTTACCAGCCGGTCGGAAGATGATGGCTCCTAATCGCAGTTATAACAGCAGACCGAAACAATTCCATAACAGCAAAAAAAGACGGAAACCATCCCGCAGACTCTGCAAATGATCTCCGTCTTTTATTTTTTTCCTGAAAAGAAATGCTTGATAAACACATACAAAACAATAATAAAAGCAAACACATAACCAAAGGCGCCCAACGCCGGAATCCCCCACAGCTTTGGTTTCATATCCGTAGTACAGATAATACTGGAACTGATCAGAAGTGCCATCACCCACAGCCCCATCACAATATTCCGCACCAGCCGCCGCAAAAGCCACGCCAGATCATCCGAGGCATGAAGATCCAGATTGATCTTCGTCTGCCCTTTCATACAGCCCTGAAGGAAATCCGCCGCCAGAGAAGGAATATCCACTGCACGTTTCAGCGACCAGGCAAGATTTTTTCCTTCTTTTTTGATCTCACGCTTCCAGTTCCCATTGCTGAACAGCTGCTCCTTGAGCCTTGCCGCAGCAATCTGTGTCATATTGATGTCCGGACATATCTCAGCCAGAACCCCCTCCACATGAGTCAGCCCCCTTGCAAGCATAGTCAGTCCGTGAGGCATCATGATCTTATTTTCTTTCATGACCTCCATCAGGTCCACCATCACTTCAGCCACATCAATGTTCCCCATATCCGCAGTACCGTATTTCTCCATAAGTCCGCGGAGATCCTCATAAAGCTTGCTGGAATCCGGTTTGCCTTTAAACTCCCCAAGAGCCAGGACCGCATCCTGGATCTTGCCGATGTTGTTCATGGCAACCCCTTCAATAGCTTCTGCGATCAGCTGACGATCGTGCTCTGTAAGCCGTCCCATCATTCCCATATCGATCCAGACGATCTTTCCATCCTGGATCCGCACGTTTCCCGGATGGGGATCCGCATGGAAAAAGCCATCCTCCATCACCTGTTTGATGAAATTATCCACATATTTCGTTCCGACCTCATTAAGATCATAACCATTGGCCAGAAGCGCAGCCTTGTCATTGACGGCAAAACCGTCAATATATTCCATCACAAGAATATGCGGCGAAATATACTCACGGTAGAGAATCGGTACTTTCACAAAAGCCACATCTTTGTTCTTTTTTGCAAATTCTGCCATATTTGCAGCTTCTGTCAGGAAATTCATTTCCTCCTGGGTCACAGTCCACAGTTCACTTAAAACCATGTTCAGATCCACCATGCCCTTAATGCTCACCGGCGGCATCAGGCGCACTGCTTTATGCATCAGGCCGATATCCCTGGCCATGGTCTCATAGATTCCCTTTCGCTGAACCTTGATCACAACCTCGTCACCTGTTTTCAGCGTGGCCCGATGCACCTGGGCAATCGATGCTGCTCCCAGAGGTTTCTGCTCAATATGCTGAAATTCTGCCTGCCACGGACAGCCCATGGACTCTTCCAGTACCTCGATCACCTGGGAAAAAGGCATCGGTGTACATCAGAGCAGAGCTTCATCAGCTCGTCACAGTAGCGTTTCGGCAGAATATCGGAACGAAGAGACATGATCTGACCCAACTTAATATAAGTTGGGCCCAGATCTTCCAGTATGAGCCGGAGCTTCTCAGGAGAAACACCCCGGGTAATGGCATGTTTTTTCAGAACGGCTGTGATCTCTCTCAGCCGTTCTCCATATCCGCCTTTCTCTTTTTCTCCTTTTCTTCTCTGCCCATAAACTTCTCCATTTACTGCTTCGTCTGCGTTGTCGTTTAGTCAAGCGGATATTTGCGATCCGCAGTCGGTTACTCTGCTGCCTGTTCTTCGCTCCCGGTATCTTCTGCATTTTCTGTTTCCGCAGAAGCTTCCTGTACAGATTCCTCTGCCGGTTCTTCTGCTGTCTCGGCTTTCTCCTCAGCAGCCTCGGCCTGCATGTGCTCGATCTGCGCCTTCACAGCAGCCAGCTGCTCCGGTGTCAGCCTGGAAATCGTTGCCTTCAGTTCTTCCTGATCATTCTTTCTGGCTGCAGATTCCTTTACAGAATCAGCAGCTGTCTTAACTGTTGATTTGATGTTATGCTTCAGCTCCTGATTAAGAACCTTACCCTGTTCAACCGTAAGCTCACCCTTTTTTACCAGTTCATCCAGGATTTCTTTGGATTTCTCTGCTGTCACTGCTGCTGTACCAATACCCACCAATAAAATTTTCTTCAGTCCTTCACCTAATTCCATAATATTTTCTCCTTTCCTGAAACCGGCAGCTGCCGGACCATCACACCACAGTCCGACACCAGACCCTATCCTGAAACAAAAGTTTTCTGTTCCTGTCATATTCCCAGAAAACAAGTCCCTTGGGAACAAAAATGATCAGTCCGACGATCGCTGCCATGATCGCTGCGATCAGTACTGCTCCGGCCGCTGTGTCCTTGGCGATCTTTGCCAGTGGGTGACGTTCCTCCGTAACCAGATCCACAACAGCTTCCACTGCCGTATTCACCAGTTCCAGCGCCATCACCATTCCGAACAGCCCCAGGCAGATGCACCACTCTGTCACGGAAATCCCAAGGATCAGTCCTGCGATCACCACAAGCGCTGCCACCATACAGTGGATCTTCATATTTCTTTCCTTGCGGATGCAGGTAAAAATCCCCTGAAACGCATATCCGAAGCTTTTATACAGCGGATCCTTCTTTCTGCCTGCCATGTTCCTCACCTGATTTCCTGTTTGAATTATTCCTCCAACGGGAAGTATGGGATTATTATAACAAGTTTGTAGTAATATTTCCAGTATTCCGGAAAATTTATGAATATTTAAGGAGTATATGTGGTTATTCACAGACAACTGTTCAAGCGGATAAAAGCATCCGCATTCAGTTAAACCACACATACTCTGATCCTGTTGCATATTCTGTAAAATTTCCGGATATCCTGAATTATTTTTCCGGATATATATACAGATGTCACATATTATTCCACATTTTTCAGTGCTTCATCCATGGGCACTTGACGGATTCTCCGGAATTCCAGCACTGCTACCACTGCATAGGCTACGATTCCGATCGCTGTCATTTTCACATAGATCATGGGATCCACCCACATGGTGATCCATCCCGAAATACTGGAAAGCATCATCTCGCGGAACAGCACTTCCATGATCTGCCGTTCAACCGGAAGGCTTAACAGCAGGCAGAACACCACCACAAGTGATGTGGAAAGTATATACAAACGGCTGATCTCACCATTTGTATAGCCCAGGATCTTGGTCATAGAAATCGACTGGGCATTTTTTTCGATGATGACCTTGGAAAGCAGATAGATCACCACCAAGAAAATGATCACGGAAAATCCATACATCATTCCCATCATATCTCCCATGGAGACATCCAGCTGCCTGGATATTTTTGTAAGAGCTTCCAGATCAATGACAGAGCCGATATATTTTGAAGGGATGTCCCGGATCTCTGTATCAGAGAAATATCCTCCAAAATAATCATCTCCAAGATCAAACGCCTCATTCAGTTTATCTCTTTCCATAAATACACAGAGGCTTGCCGCATAATCATAGATTCCATCTACTTTAAAGGAATACTCATCCTTCTCGTATTTTTCCTTCAAAGTTATGGTATCGCCCTCCTTGATCCGGAATTTATCTGCATAAGCACTGGAAATATAAACACCCTCTCCCGAAAGATCTGCACGGATATACTTGCTATCCGGCTCCACACCATAGAGAGTGATCTCCTCACTTTTATATTTACCAGGCATGGTATTCAGAGAATATGCAGAAATTTTTCCGCATCCTTATTATCCGTTCTGGTATCCATATAATATTCCATAAGAGAACTCATGGCATCCGCTTTATTTCCTGAATAGGCACTTGCCGGAACCGAAAGCATGTACTGATATTTCGCCAGCATATTCTCCTGGATCTCAAGCTGATAATGATCCAGCGTAGACGGAAGAAGCATTCCGAAAAACAGCAGCAGATTTGCGAAAACAACTCCCACAAACAGCACCAGATAACTGCTGACATTCTGAAAGATCACCCGGAGGCGAAACCTGGAAAAATTCCTATCTTCGGACTTAAATACACTGCACGTTTCTGTTTTTACCGGAAAATCCCTTCGCAGAAGCTTCAGAGGAGAAAGCTGCAGGCGGTACCTAAGCACCGCATGATCGATCAGTATCATAATGATGACCGGAACTACGGTTGTCAGAAGAAAGGCATCTGCATTCCATACGGTCACATAAGTCGGCAGACTATAGCTCCCGTAATACATGTCTGCACATACACCCTTAAATACGGTATATCCAAGAATATTTCCGATCAGGCACCGGCCAACGTGACCAGAACCGGAAGCGTCATATAATGAAGGATCAGCTCCCGTCTGGTATAACCGGATGCACGTAACGTACCGATAACACTGGCTTCCTTTCGGATCGTATTGCTGATGGTAATTCCAAACACAAAAGCCATGATCACGATCACAATATAAAGAAGCGTGATGACCATTGCCCTGTCTCCGCCCATATCATCGCCGGTGAAAATGATCGCCTGGTTAAGATAACGTGGGACAAAGGTTTCCAGAGCTACCACTTTGCCAATGTCTTCCATGAGATTTTCGGAAACTTTCTTCTCCTTCTTTTTCGTTCTTTGGCTGATGATCATACATCCATGCATAATTGTACCGGAGCTTTTCCTGATCCAGGTTTTCAAATTCCTCCGGGGCTACGATCGCCACACCAAACTTTACAGAATCAAACATGGAATCATTATTATTCTGAAACAGGGCACTGTAATCCGAAAGTGCCACCAGACCTGTGATCTTCCAGGATTTTTCACATCTGATCAGGGTATCTCCTACCTTAAGACTGTTGTTATCCGCATACATACGGTCAATGGCGATCTCACCCTGCCCTGACGGCATTTCTCCCTTCATCAGGCAGACCTTATTCACCTTCTCACGGTTTTTAAAAAAACGCATGGTACTTCCGTTATCCAGATCTTCTTCTATATAGTAGTTCTCATAAAGCTTAACACCGGCAGCTTCAATATCCTTCCACTGAGAACTGTAAATCTTTTCCGCAGTACGAAAATTTCCGTTTTCGATGTTATATTTATCAAAGCTCTCATTATAAGCCTTCAGCATGCTTCCATCGGCTACCAGAAAGCCGGACACAAACCCGATGGTCAGTACCATCAGCAGGAAAACCACCAGATATTTTCCAAATTCCCCCTTCAGTTCCCTGGGGATACGTTTACGTAAAGGATTCTTCATAATGCCCCCTTACCATTCCAGGTCAGCAGCCGGAATCTTCTGCTCATTCTGATAGTTTCTGCGGATCATCCCGTCACGAAGCTTTACCACACGGTCTGCCATATCCTTGATGGCATCGTTATGAGTAACCATGACTATAGTATTTCCGTATTTGTGATTGACTGTTTCGATCAGCTTCAGGATTTCCTTGGAGGTGTTGTAGTCCAGAGCGCCGGTAGGCTCATCACAAAGCAGGATATCCGGATTTTTTACAATGGCACGTCCAATAGCAGTTCTCTGCTGCTGACCTCCCGAAAGCTGGTTCGAGCTTCCGCTGATGTTCATAAAGTCCCAGTGTCTCCAGCAGTTCATCCACATCCAGCGGTCTGTCACTTAAATAAGCACCAACTTCAATATTCTCCCTCACAGTCAGATTGGGGATCAGATTATACATCTGAAAAATATATCCCAGATGTTTTCTGCGGTAGAGGGAAAGCTTCTTTTCCTTCATATCCTCCAGCTGTTCTCCCTGAATGGTAATGCTTCCTGCATCTGCTCCGTCAATGCCGCCAATAATGTTTAGCAGCGTGGATTTCCCGGAACCGGACGGCCCCAGAAGCACACAAAATTCTCCCTTTTCAATCTCAAGATCGATCCCCTTCAGAACGTCTACATGGCTCTCTCCTGCCCGAAGGATTTTTTGATTCCTTTTATCTCCAGAAACATAAACCGCTCCTTCCATTCCTATACAGTTCTTCTTTATATATGAATATACATATATGTTAGTCTGAGCTTACTCTTTTGTCAAGAAGCAGACTTATTTTCGTATTTTTTCCATATATCTATATGCGCTGTACTGGTCCGGCTCTTGCCAAAATCCAGTAAAACGTATATAATGTGGGAGTATCTGTATATTTTTAACCAAATAATCTTATTTTTAAAGGAGTGAATATTGAAAGTGGACCCCAGCGACACTTACCAGATAATCATATTACTTATTCTGCTGGCATTGTCAGCCTTTTTCTCATCTAACGAAACCGCGCTGATGTCGGTAAACAAGATCCGTCTCCGCTCTCTTGCAGACGAGGGAAACAAGCGTGCAGCCATGGCTCTCGATATCCTGGAGAACCAGACGCCCAAGCTTCTCAGTGCGATTCTCATCGGAAACAACATTGTGAACATTTCAGCTTCTTCCCTTGCAACCACACTTGCATACAGCTTTGGCGGCTATATGGTCAGCATCGTGACGGTGATCCTGACAGTTCTGATCCTGATCTTCGGTGAGATCACCCCCAAGAACTACGCAACCATTAACTCTGAAAAGATCACCCTCCGCTATATCCCGGTCTTTAAATTTCTTATGACTATCATGACACCGGTGATCTTCATCATCAATCTCTTTTCAAGAGGTGTGATGCGCCTGATGCGTGTGGATCCGGATGCAGCCAGCAAGGCCATGACCGAGGAGGAGCTTCGTACTATCGTGGACGTCAGCCATGAGGACGGTGTCATTGAATCCGACGAAAAAGAAATGATCTACAATGTGTTTGATCTTGGAGATGCCACAGCCAAGGATATCATGGTTCCAAGAGTACATGTTACCTTTGCAGATGTGGAATCCACCTATGATGAGCTGATCGATATTTTCCGCGAGGATAAGTTCACGCGTCTGCCGGTTTATAAGGACAGCCAGAACAACATTGTGGGAATCATCAACATGAAGGATCTTCTTCTTTACGACAAAAATGAGGAATTTGTTATCGATCATTTCCTCCGAAAGCCGCATTTCACTTACGAAACAAAAAGCATTTCCGATCTTCTTGTGGAAATGAAGGACTCCACCTTCAACATTGCCATTGTACTGGATGAATACGGTGATATGGCCGGACTGATCACACTGGAGGATATCCTGGAGGAGATCGTGGGTGAGATCCATGACGAATACGATGAGAAAGAGGACGAGCTTGTCCAGAAGATTTCCGACCGGGAATATATCATCGAAGGTTCCATGCATCTGGATGACGTAAATGATCATCTGGATACGGAACTGGATTCCGAGGATTATGATTCCTTGGGTGGATTTATCATCGAACATCTGGATCGTCTGCCTGTTGCCGGTGACGAAGTGATCACAGAGGACGGAATCCGTCTGATCGTAGAAAAGCTGGATAAAAACCGTATCGAGAAAGTGCATGTCTACCTTCCGGAAAAAGATCCTGAAACACTGGATAATACCGAATCCTGAGTAAGCAGGCTCCAGCTCCGTAACAAGGAACAGCTGATGTACTGAAAAAATATTTAATACTTAATATCATCCATATCGGAACTGTTATCGTAATCCCCGGCTCACCCGTTGAGCATCAGGATTTTTGATTGACAGTTCCGATATTTTATATTATAATGATAGAAAATTTTTATCCATATTTACTAAATGCAATGACAGGGAGTAGTACACAGTCTCCGGATGCACAGAGAGAAGATGGCCGGTGAAAATCTTCGTGACTGAACTGTGGAAGTAGCCCTCGAGCAGTGGACTGAACCATGGATCTTCATGCAGTAGGCTTCATCGTCATTCCCACGTTACAGGGAGGCAGTATAATTTTGTACTGGCAGAGAGCAGAGTTTTACCTCTGAAAACAGGTGGTACCGCGGAATCATCCGTCCTGAGCATATTTTATCCGATATGCCGGGACTTTTTATTGGAAAAATTTCTCGCGGCAGCCTTATCTGCTTAACTTTTCACATCATCAAAGGAGGGAACCAATTCATGAAACAGATTTCCGGAAACAAATTGCTTGTAAAAGCCTTAAAAGAAGAAGGCGTTGATGTTCTGTTCGGCTATCCTGGTGCCTGCACCATCGATATCAGCGATGAATTATATAAACAGAGCGGCATTGACATCATCCTGCCACGTCACGAGCAGGCCCTTGTACATGAAGCAGATGCCTATGCCAGAACTACCGGAAAGGTTGGCGTATGTCTCGTTACCAGCGGTCCCGGAGCTACCAACCTTGTTACAGGTCTTGCAACTGCCAACTATGACAGCGTTCCGCTTGTATGCTTTACCGGACAGGTTGCCCGTCACCTCATCGGAAACGATGCGTTCCAGGAGGTTGATATTGTCGGGATCACCAGAAGCATCACAAAATACGGTGTTACCGTCCGCAACCGTGAGGATCTTGGACGTATCATCAAGGAAGCCTTCTATATCGCACGCACCGGACGCCCAGGCCCGGTTCTCATCGACCTTCCAAAGGATGTAATGGCCGAGCTGGGAAGTGCTGAGTATCCGAAGACTGTCAATATCCGTGGCTACAAGCCTAACACCAGCGTGCATATCGGACAGCTGAAGCGTGCCCTCAAAATGCTGCAGAAGGCCAAAAAACCTCTGTTTCTTGCTGGCGGCGGTGTGATCATTCCCGCGCGCAGGAGATTTTTACCCAGGTTGTTGAGAAAACTCAGATCCCGGTTGTCACAACCGTCATGGGACGTGGCGCCATTTCCACAAAGAACCCTCTGTTTATCGGAAATCTTGGTATGCACGGCGCTTATGCCGCAAACATGGCTGTGAATGAATGCGATCTTCTGTTTTCCATCGGAACCCGTTTTAACGACCGTATCACAGGCAAGCTCCATGAATTTGCCCCACATGCACAGATCGTCCACATCGATATTGACACCGCTTCCATTTCCAGAAATATTCATGTAGATATCCCCATCGTTGCCGATGCAAAAGAGGCCATCACAAAAATGGATGAATATGTACAGGAGTGCAACACTGAAAAATGGCTGAAACAGATCCAGGAATGGAAAGAAGATCATCCTCTTACCATGAAAGACCGTGGTATGATGGGACCTCTGGATATCATCGGTGAGATCAACCGCCAGTTTGACAAAGCCATTCTTGTTACCGATGTAGGACAGCATCAGATGCTGGTAAGCCAGTATGCAGACATCACTGAGAACCGTCAGCTGATCATGTCCGGCGGACTTGGAACCATGGGTTACGGCCTTCCGGGTGCCATCGGTGCCAAGATCGGCAATCCGGACACACCGGTCATCTCCGTTTCCGGTGACGGCGGCATGCAGATGAACATTCAGGAGCTGGCTACCGCAGTTCTGGAGGAACTTCCGATCATCTGCTGTATCTTTAATAATGAATATCTTGGAATGGTCCGCCAGTGGCAGAAGCTTTTCTACGGAAAACGCTACGCCATGACAAACTTAAAAGCCGGTGCACTCTCCCGCCGTACAGACGGACAGGAATATCCGGAATACACACCGGATTTCATCCGTCTCGCAGAGAGCTATGGGGCAAAAGGTATCCGCGTAACTGAAAAGGATCAGATCGCGGCTGCTTTCGAAGAGGCTAAGAAGAATACAAAAACTCCTACGATCATCGAATTTATCATTGATCCGGAGGAAATGGTTTACCCGATGGTTAAGCCGGGCGGTACTCTGGCTGATCTGATCATGGATTGTTAGGAGGAATGAATGATGGATAAAGGAATGAAAAAAAGATGGATCTCTCTCTACGTTGAAAACCAGGTCGGTGTTCTTTCCAAGATTTCCGGTCTTTTCTCCGGAAAGTCCTATAACCTGGACAGTCTTACTGTTGGAACCACCGAGGACCCCACAGTTTCCAGAATGACCATCGCCACAGTCAGCGATGATGAGACTTTTGAACAGATCAAAAAACAGCTGAACCGTATGATCGAAGTTATCAAGGTCATTGATTTTACAGATGTATTTGTTCGAATGAAGGAGATCCTTTACATCAAGGTAAAAGGCTGCTCCCCGGAAGACAAAGTGGAACTTTTCCAGATCGCTGAGACCTTCAAAGCCCGTGTCATCGACTACGGAAAAGACAGCCTTCTCCTGGAATTTGTCCAGACCGCAACCAAAAACGACGCAGTTATCAAACTGATCAAAGAAGAGTTCAAACACATCGAAGTTGTCCGCGGCGGAAGTGTTGGAATTGAATCGATCAGTATGATGGAAAGATAAAAGCGGAATAATACTCCGACAGAAAAACACGGGGCTGATGCTTTAACGATTAATAAATCGTGATTTTTACAGCCCCGAGTTTGTTCATATACATTCATTATTTCTGCATAAATTCAAGCACTGCCTCTTTCGTCGGAATCGCAGGGATTCCGCCTCTCTTTTGCACACACAATCCAGCAACTGCATTTCCCAAAACAGCACACTTTTTGATTTCTTCCCATTCCATTTTTTCAACATTCTTATTCATAGAAAGGATACTGCATAATACGCCTCCCCAGAATGAATCACCTGCCCCAGTCGTGTCGACCGCATGTGTCTGAAATGCTTTGATGATTTCTTTTCTGCTTTTTGTTGCCATAAGAACGCCCTGTTCTCCCAATGTAATAGCAACCAGCTTTGGTCCCATGGCAAGGAGTTGATCTGCAGCCTGCTCATAACTCTTCGCCTCTGTCAACAGAGTACTCTCTTCATCTGATACCTTCATGACATCTACCAATTCTATGACAGATCTCATTTTTTTCACTGCATTACTCTTTGCTCTTCCAAAGAGACGAGCGATAATTTGGATCATAGGAAGCAATTCTCCCAATGCCACGATATCAACTTTTTCTTCCATTTTTTAGTTCCTCTACAATCTCGTTATAACGTTTTTTATTTAACCGGTAGAAAAATAATACAACCGCAGTCACAATCCACAGTACACCCGGAATCGTCGTAAATGCATGCTTCATAATTGAAAGTACAATTGCATTTTGTGTCTGATTTGCAATATAACCATATTTTCCAAGTAATCCTGCTAAAAGTGCTGTTCCAACTGCCATTCCGATTTTATTTCCAAGTGAAATAAATGCATACTGAAAACCGTCATTTCTAAGTCCGGTTTTCCACTCCCCATATTCCACACA
>ENA-OQHA01000807-OQHA01000807.1-human-gut-metagenome-genome-assembly--contig:-NODE-807-length-14305-cov-3.917901_pt1 | contig 14305 bp, 19 predicted proteins | sample MGYA00242558_ERZ504707 | MGnify/ENA primary metagenome ERZ504707 (study PRJEB26092, sample SAMD00036197) | human gut metagenome | host: Homo sapiens | study: EMG produced TPA metagenomics assembly of... | reverse complement strand
ATTTGTACGGCTTTCGCTATGTTCTTTGTCATCTTGTTCGGAAAGTATGTCATTCGCCTGAATAATACCTTCTTTATTTTTGACACCATAGGTCTGGCCCTGTTTACGGTTGTAGGATTCAGTAAGGCGTATGCGCTGGGTTATCCGTTTTGGATTGCCATTATCATGGGTAGTATTACCGGTGCAGCTGGAGGAGTGCTGCGTGATATATTTATCAACGAGATTCCGCTGATATTCCGTAAAGAGATTTACGCCATGGCTTGTGTGATTGGCGGACTGGTTTACTGGATTTGTCTGATGCTGGATATGGAATCCGTACTTGCACAGATTATTGGTGGAGTAACCGTGTTTGTAGCCCGTATTTTAGCAGTGAAATATAAGATTACACTTCCGATTTTGAAAGGAGATCCGGAGCCTTAGCCCCGAGAAGTCTCCTTACTTTTCGGCTTTTTCCGGGAATGTAGGAACACATTTCATTAGATACATGATTTTCCGCTGACGCTTGTACATGTAAGGGCTGGGTTTTCCGGAATTGTATTTTCTTGGATTCGGCAGACTGGCTGCAATAAGTGCACATTGTTTGCGAGTGAGTTGAGAGGCCGTGGTGTGAAAGTGAGCTTTCGCCACGGCTTCTGCTCCATATATACCATCTCCCATTTCGATGGAGTTCAGGTAAACTTCCATGATTCTTTCTTTATCCCATATCAGTTCAATCAGTACCGTGAAATAGACTTCGAATCCTTTTCTTACCCAGGAAGAGGAGGGCCATAGGAATACATTCTTAGCTGTCTGCTGGCTGATGGTACTTGCTCCTCTGGCTTTCTTACGCTTTTTGTTTTCTTCAATAGCCTTGCTGATTTCCTTGAAGTCGAACCCGTTGTGGCTGGCAAAACGGTTGTCTTCAGAGGCAATGACCGCCATCGGAAGATGACGTGATATTTTTTCTTTAGGTACCCATTTGTGCTTCATGGCCACTTTCTCACCTTTTACCAGTTGTTCTACACTTCGTATCACCATCAGGGGAGTGATGTAGACCGGAATAAATCTTAAGGCAACGACGGAAAGAATGGTAGATGCAAAGAAAAAGATAATCAGATTACGTATGTATCTTAGAATTCGTTTTCTGTTCATTAGTGTTTGATGTGGGGATGAAAATTATGCCGAGTCTGAAAGACCCGGCATAAGGATGTTTGTTACTATGAAAATTCGATTTATTGCAAAGTTCCAGCTTCAGCCTGTTGAATCATCTGCTGGCTGGCATACATATACACTTCTACACGGCGGTTTTCCTGACGGCCTGCAGCAGTTGAGTTGTCGGCTACGGGATTTTCTTCACCCATACCTGTAACAGACTTAATCTGGCTGGAAGAAGCGCCACAGGCTAACAGATAGCTTGATACACTCTGGGCACGTTCTTGTGAAAGGTCCAGATTCTTCTGGCGGCTCTGCTCTGCGGTACTGTTTTTCCAACCGGTATTATCAGTATATCCGTAGATGGCAACGTCCATGTCCTTGTTTTGGTTAAGCACGTTGTTGGCAAATTTGCTCAATGCAGATTTGGCAGAAGTACTTAATGTAGCACTGCTGGTATTAAACAAGATACCGGAGTCGAAAGTCACTTTTACGGCTTGTAATCCGTTGTTGTCAGTTACTTGCTCTACCTGTGCACCTTCAATCTGTTCTGCCTGTGCGGCAGCCTTGTCCATCTTCTTACCAATCAGTACACCGGCACCTGTACCTACGGCAGCACCTACAGCCGCTCCAATGGCAGCTCCTTTTCCGTGACCGGCGATACCTCCGATCAATGCTCCCAGGCAGCTCCACTTCCTGCACCAATCATTCCACCTTTGGCTGTATTTGTCATACCACACCCGCTAAATACCAAGCATGCACTCAGTAAGATAGCCATAGAATTCATTTTCTTCATTTTGTTTCGTTTTTAGTCGTTTAGTTAATATGCAAATATAGGATAGTTTTTCATCGTTTCATTTACGCGGTGACGTACGGAAGCGATAACCTCTTCGTTGTCTACATTTGACAGTACGGTTTCAATCATTTCTGCAATTTCGTACATCAAGTCTTCTTTGGCGCCACGGGTCGTAATGGCCGGAGTTCCCAGACGGATACCTGATGTCTGGAATGCAGAGCGAGTGTCAAACGGTACCATATTCTTGTTGACAGTGATGTCGGCTGCTACCAACGCTTTTTCAGCTACCTTTCCTGTCAAATCTGGATATTTGCTGCGCAGGTCTACCAGCATAGAGTGATTATCTGTTCCTCCCGATACGATGGTGAAACCACGATCCATCAAAGCCTGAGCCAATACACGGGCGTTCTTCTGTACCTGAATTTGGTATTCTTTGTATTCCGGTTGCATACATTCGTAGAATGCTACGGCTTTAGCTGCAATGACGTGTTCCAGCGGGCCACCCTGAATGCCGGGGAATACAGCTGAATCCAGTAACTGTGACATCATCTTGATTTCGCCTTTCGGAGTTTTCTTTCCCCATGGATTAGGGAAGTCTTTACCCATCAGGATGATACCACCACGCGGACCACGAAGCGTTTTGTGGGTAGTTGAAGTTACGATATGTGCGTATTTCACCGGATTGTCAAGCAAACCGGCAGCAATCAGTCCGGCCGGATGTGCCATATCAATCATCAGGATAGCGCCTACCTTGTCAGCAATCTCACGCATACGTTTGTAGTCCCATTCACGTGAATAAGCAGAACCTCCGCCTACAATTAACTTCGGATGCTCTCTCAAGGCGATTTCTTCCATCTGGTCATAATCTACGCGACCCGTCTCTTTGTTCAGGTTATATTCGCATGGAGTGTACAGAATACCTGAAGTATTTACTGCAGAGCCATGAGACAGATGTCCGCCGTGTGCCAGGTTCAAACCCATGAACTTGTCGCCCGGATTCAATACTGCCAGGAATACGGCAGCATTGGCCTGTGCACCTGAGTGAGGCTGTACGTTTGCCCATTCAGCTCCGAAAATCTGCTTGATACGGTCGATGGCCAGCTGTTCGCTCTGGTCTACCACTTCGCATCCTCCGTAATATCTTTTTCCAGGATACCCTTCTGCATATTTGTTGGTCAGGCAAGAACCCATAGCTGCATGACTTGTTCACTTACAAAGTTTTCTGAGGCAATCAGTTCAATACCTTTTAGTTGTCTCTGATGTTCTTTCTCAATGATGCTAAAAATAGAATCGTCTCGTTTCATGATATAGTTGTTTTAAAGTGAAAAATCCTGTTAGAAAATAACTCCGACCGAAAAACTCAGAATGTTTTTCCGTTGTTCCAGCTTAATTTTTCCTTCATTATGCGGAGCCTCGGTCAGGTCGGTGTTATAAGTGATAGAACGGATGGTATTATGGAGTCCCACCTCGTAACGGAAATCAAAGAAGATGTTGGATACGTTGACGGCCAGTCCCACGACTCCGCTGTACTGGAACGGATATTGTTCTTCCTTTATTTCCTGTTGGTGGAAACCTGTAAATTCGGTTGAACAATGTTTCTCCCATACCCATGTCACCTTGGGACCTACGAAAAAGGCCATTCCATACGGATGTACGTCAATGAACTTATAGCCGTAAAGAATGGGCAGGTCAAGCGTTGTCATTTTTTTCTTGATAAGGGCATTCTCCTTCAGAATTTCCGAGTTGGCTAATGTGCTGGGAATGGAAACACTTCCTTGAGTGATATTGCAGGAAAATTCCGGTTGTATGAAGTGGTGTTTCTTCATGTTGAAGCGGCAGAACACCGCTGCAAAATAACCTACTTTATAGTTATTTTGGGCAAGTTCCAGTTCTTTGCCGTTAATTGAAATCTCATCCGTAAAGAACATGGAAGAGTTGAAGCCGGCTTTCACTCCCAGGTTGAAGCGCGGCTGTTTCAGCGTAACCATGGGCGTAGTTACGGTCTGTGCTTGCAGCTCACATACTGCCAGCACACCGCTTCCAATGAGGGTGAATAGGGCTTCTTTTATCATAAATCAGTTATTTCTTTTTCTCTACCGACCATCCGAACTTGCCGATTTTCTCTCCTAATTCGTAATATCCCCCGTGGGCATAAACCAGTAGGTTAGATTGAGCCAGTTCAAATTTGCCGGTTTCCGAGTTCAGGTATTTATCGTCTGCTTTCACGTTACTACGTCCGCAATAAACATGTGATGTGAACCTAAAGCGGCGATTTCCTTTACCCGGCATTCAATGCAGAGTGGCGACTCTTCAATGAGAGGAGCCTGCACCATGGCTGCCTTTCCTGGAGTTAATTTCATCTCCTGGAACTTGTTGTAGTCTTTGCCTGAACGAACTCCGCACCAGTCTGTGGCAAAAGCCATGTCTTTGGTGGTCAGATTAATGACAAACTCCATATTCTTTTTCAGAATAGGATAGGAGTGCCGTTCTGGTCTGACAGAAATGTAACACATAGGTGGGTTGGTACAGATTGTACCTACCACGCTACGGTGATAATGTTATATTCTCCTTCACAGCTGCCACATGTAACCAAGGCAGCCGGAAGAGGATAAATCATTGTCCCTGGTTTCCAGTCCTGCTTCATGGTTTACAGAAGTTTGATGTTATCCTTCTGCTGTTCTTTTTCGCAGTAATGGCACTTCAACAAGCCTTTTTCCTTGTCGACAACGTGGAACCATGTTTGCATCGGCTCGTTGTTGGTGATACATTTCGGGTTGTTGCACTTCACGATGCCTCTCAGCTCGTCAGGCATTTCCACTTCTTTCTTTTCTACGACTTCATAGTCGCGGATGATATTCAGCTTGATTTTGGAAGCAACTACCGACAAGCGGCTGATTTCTTCTTCCGTAAAGAAGCGGTCAGCAATCTTGATGATTCCTTTCTTGCCTAATTTCTTACTTTCAAAGTTGTTGCCTATTGTGATGTTGGCATCTTCATCCTGCAGTCCCAGCAAGGATACGACTGTAAATAACTTATTGGAAGGTATATGGTCAATGACTGTTCCGTTTTTCAGCGCAGCCACCTGTAATTCTTTCTTTTCACTCATAGTTACTTGAATTGAATAGTTTCCGGATTATTTTTCAGTATCAGCTTTTACCTCGTCGAGTGTAATTCCTAACACATCGCAAAGGATGGCCTGGCGGGCATAAAGACCGTTCTTGGCCTGTTGGAAATAGTAAGCTTTCGGATTGTCGTCCACGTCATAAGTAATCTCGTTCACACGAGGAAGCGGGTGGAGGATTTTCAGGTTCGGGCGTGTATGTTCCAGCATCTTGTTGTTCAGGATATACACATCTTTCACTCTTTCATATTCCATCAGGTCAGTGAAACGTTCCCGCTGAACACGAGTCATATACAGAATATCGGCATCTGCAATGGTTTCTTCGGTGAAGTCAGTATGTTCCACGTATTTGATGTGATGTTCCTGGCAATACAGCTTGTATTCGTCCGGCATTTTCAGTTCGTCCGGAGCAATGAAATGGAAAGTAGGATTGAAGTGTCGCATAGCCATCAGCAGCGAGTGAACCGTTCTTCCGTATTTCAAGTCACCTACCAGATAAATGTTCAGGTTTTCCAGTGTACCTTGAGTCTTATAGATGGAGTATAAATCCAGCATTGTTTGTGAAGGATGCTGGTTTGCACCATCTCCGGCATTTACGATGGGCACCGGAGCCACTTCACTGGCGTAACGTGCAGCACCTTCCAGATAATGTCTCATTACGATGATGTCTGCATAGTTGCTCACCATCATGATGGTATCCTTCAGCGTTTCTCCTTTAGAAGAACTGGTCACCTTCGGATCGGTAAATCCGATGACTCTTGCTCCCAGACGGTTGGCTGCCGTTTCAAAGCTCAGGACGGTAGTAGATGGTTCAAAGAACAGAGTGGCAACTACTTTTTCTGCCAGCAGGCGGCGGTTAGGTTTCTTTTCAAACTCTCTTGCCATTTCCAGAAGATACATGATTTTCTCTTTGGAATGTTCGGCGATAGTAACTAAACTTCTATTTTCCATGTTAGCTGTTTTTGATTACTTTTATAATACCGGAGTTCAAAGGTAGGTAAAAAAAATAGAAATCCCACTGTTTTTAGGATATTTCGGACTACGTTTTCGCATTTAAGAGGATATTGCGGAAAATAAGTCTTTGTTACAAAGATTTTCTGTAAATTTGCGGCTTAAAAGTCTAATTAATGAATATAATAAAAGTATGAGAAAGATATTTATATATGCAATGTGGGGTTTTGTGTTCATCTGCATTGCCGCAGTTGCCATCGTTTTTACGGCCATTGCAAAAGGTAAAATAGGTTATGTTCCCCCGGTAGAAGAGCTGGAAAACCCGAATCTGAAGTTTGCTACTCAGGTCATTTCTGAAGACGGAAAGCTGTTGGGAACCTGGTCGCTTAGTAAGGAAACCGCGTGTATGTGGGCTATGAAGACCTTTCTCCCATCTGGTACATGCCTTGGTGGCCACTGAAGATGTGCGTTTTGAAGACCATTCCGGTATCGACGCCCGTGCTTTCATGCGTGCGGTTATCAAGCGTGGAATCTTCATGCAGAAACATGCCGGTGGAGGTAGTACATTACCCAGCAGTTGGCTAAGCAGTTCTATTCACCGACAGCCGACAATGTAATGGAGCGTCTGTTGCAGAAGCCTATCGAGTGGGTGATTGCAGTAAAACTGGAACGCTATTATACAAAGGAAGAAATTCTTACCATGTATCTTAATAAGTTCGACTTCCTGAACAATGCCGTAGGTATCAAGACAGCGGCTAAGACGTATTTTGCCAAAGACCCGAAGAACTTGAAAATAGAAGAAGCCGCTACCTTGATAGGTATGTGTAAGAACCCTTCTCTCTATAACCCCCGTCGTTTTAATGAACGTTCTCGCGGACGTCGTAATACCGTGCTCGACCAGATGCGTAAGGCAGGCTTCCTTACTCAGGAAGAATGTGATTCTTTGCAGGCACTTCCTTTGGTGCTGAAATTTCAGCCTGTCGACCATAAAGACGGATTGGCTACCTCTTTCCGTGAATACTTGCGTGGCGTAATGACCGCCCGTAAACCGGACCGTAGCGATTATCGTGGCTGGCAGATGCAGAAATATTATGAAGATTCTTTAGCCTGGGAAACCAACCCGTTGTATGGCTGGTGTGCGAAGAATAAAAAGAAAGACGGTACCAACTACAATCTGTATGTAGATGGATTGAAGATTTATACCACTATCAATTCCCGTATGCAGCAGTATGCCGAAGAAGCTGTCTATGAACATGTAGCCAAATACCTGCAGCCTCGCTTCTTCAAGGAAAAGAGAGGGCGTAAGACAGCTCCTTATACCAATCAGCTGACACCGGAGGAAGTGGAACAGATTCTGAACCGCTCCATTCGTCAGAGCGACCGTTACCGTACCATGAAGGCTGACGGATGTTCGGAAGCTGAAATCATGAAAGCATTCAACACCAAATATGAAATGTCCGTATTCTCATGGGATGGAGAAAAAGATACAATCATGACTCCGCTTGACTCCATCAAGTATTACAAACATTTCTTGCGTGCAGGTTTCATGTCCATGGACGATTACGGGCCATGTGAAAGCATACGTGGGAGGACCTAATTACAACTACTTCCAGTATGATATGGCTATGGTAGGCCGTCGTCAGGTAGGTTCAACCATTAAACCTTATTTGTATGCGCTTGCCATGGAAAACGGTTTCTCACCTTGTGATGAAGTCCGTAATGTGGAGCAAACTCTTTTTGATGAAAACGGAAAAGCCTGGTCACCCCGTAACAGCTCCAAGTCACATTATGGAGAAATTGTGACCTTGAAATGGGGATTGGCTAACTCCAATAACTGGATTTCAGCCTACCTGATGAGCAAACTCAGCCCGTACGACCTGGTTCGCCTGATACACTCATTCGGTGTATTAAATAAGGATGTACAGCCTACCGTTTCCCTCTGTCTTGGACCATGTGAAATTTCGGTAGGAGAGATGGTTAGTGCTTATACTGCTTTTGTCAATAAAGGTATCCGCACCGCTCCGCTATTTGTTACCCGTATTGAAGATAATGATGGCAACGTCATAGCCAACTTCACGCCGCAAGTGAATGAAGTCATTAGTGAATCTACTTCTTATAAGATGCTCGTTATGCTGCGTGCCGTAATTAATGAAGGTACGGGTGGACGTGTTCGTCGCTTGTATGGCATCAAGGCTGATATGGGAGGTAAGACAGGAACTACCAACGTAACTCCGACGGATGGTTTATGGGCTTCACTCCTTCGTTGGTATCCGGTTGCTGGGTAGGTGGTGAAGAACGCGACATCCATTTCGATACGATGCGCGACGGCCAGGGGCTTCTATGGCATTGCTATCTGGGGCATCTATATGCAGAAGTCTATGCCGACAAGACATTAGGCTACTCTCAAGACGAGACTTTCGATATTCCAGGTGATTTCGATCCTTGTAAAGACCGTCTGACAGAGATAGAAGAAGAAAATACTACACGTCTTGATGACGTATTCTTCCAATAACAAAGAACGGCGGGAAGTTGCATATTGGAAAAGCAACTTCCGCCGTTTTCTTTATATTCCCGCTTTCTCTTTTGAGAAATCAGTCTTATACTTTCTTTACGTATCCTACTGGCATTTCCACGATGGCATAGCAGATGGTCAATGCGTATCATCACCTGCGAGTGTCCTCCTATTTCTACCAGTTCACCTTGAAGACCTTTCAGAGAGCCTTTGATTACTTCTACCTGTTCCCCTGGGGCCAGCGGCTCATTTTGGAACCGTACCGTCTCCTCGGAGTAATCCAGCATGAACTTAAACTGTTCCATCTCTTTGTCCCGGATAATGGCCGGTCGTCGGGTTGCCGGGTCTATCAAGCAGCCCGTTAGCGACGGAAAATTCTGAAGCAGCTCAATTCGTCCTTTTTCATCCGTGCAGATAAAAATCAACATCGGGATTACGACCTGCTTGATTTTCTTTTTCCGGTCACTCCATTGACGCACCACTTCTTGTATGGGTAAGAAATGCTCCACGTGGAGCAATTTCTATTTTTCTGCCGTTTTTTTCTCGTGATGCATTCTTACGTAGAAAGCATACCAGTGTCTCTCTATTTTTTCTTCCATTCGGATTATACTGTCTGATGATTGATGCAGATACCCTTCAGGTACCATTCATACAAGCGGTGAATACCTTCGTCTATTTCTACTTTATGATGCCATCCCAGGCTGTGCAGTTTGCTTACGTCCGTCAGTTTGCGCAGTGTGCCGTCCGGTTTCGATGCATCCCAGCGCAGTTCACCCTTGAAGCCGATTTCCTTCATGATTTTCTCTGCCACTTCGCGGATAGACACTTCCTTGCCCGTACCCACGTTGATGTGGCAGTTACGGATTTCAGTAATACCGTCCGCATTTTTCTTTGACGCATCATACGTCTGCTTGAAATCCACGTTCAGCAACACATGTACGCTGCATCCGCCATTTCTTCACTCCACAAAAACTCACGCATCGGCTTACCCGTACCCCAAAGCGTAACCGCTTCCGGTGTGATGCCGAACTTCGCCAGCTTTTCCAGAATCTCCTCGTCCGTATTACTTCCGTTTACACCTTCCACCGGGCGCAGGTTGATGTCCTTACGTACCGCATCCCAGTCGCCCTCGTTCAGGCATTTCGCCAGGTGAATCTTGCGGATCATGGCCGGCAGTACGTGACTGTTTTCCAGGTGGAAGTTATCATTCGGACCGTACAGGTTGGTCGCATTACGGCGATGTAATTCGTGCCATACTGCAGGTTGAAGCTTTCACACATCTTCAGTCCCGCAATCTTCGCGATGGCATACGGTTCGTTCGTGTATTCCAGCGGGGAGGTGAGAAGCACCTCTTCCTTCATCGGTTGCGGAGCCTCACGCGGATAAATGCAGGTACTGCCCAGGAACAGCAACTTCTTCACCCCGTGACGGAAACTCTCGCCAATCACGTTCTGCTGAATCTGTAAGTTCTGGTAGATAAAGTCCGCACGATATTGCAGGTTGGCCATGATGCCTCCCACATGTGCCGCAGCCAGAATCACCGCATCCGGCTGTTCCTCGTCAAAGAACTTCTTTACCGCTATCGGGTCCAGCAAATCCAGTTCCTTGTGCGAACGTCCTACCAGGTTATTATAACCTCTTTCCTTCAGGTTATTCCAGATAGCGGAACCCACCAGTCCGTGGTGTCCCGCTACATATATCTTCGCTGATTTGTCCATATTCGACAAATTAATTGTTTATTGTTTCAGAGACAGAAGAACAAAAGAACATATAATCTTCATTATTAATTCTTCGTTCTTCATTCCTCATTCTTCATTATTTCACGATTCCCTTCTCCAGATACTCTGCCAGGTTTGTGCGAATCTGTTCTCCCGCCTTTTCTACGGCCACTTTCGCCATATCCGCATCCACCATGATTTTTACCAGTTCCTCAAAGGTTGTCTTCGACGGATTCCAGCCTAACTTAGCCTTCGCCTTTGTCGGGTCACCCCAGAGATTCACTACGTCTGTCGGGCGGTAGAAATCCTCGCTTACCTCTACCAGGCACTTGCCGGTAGCCTTGTCATAACCCTTTTCGTTGATACCTTCACCCTTGAATTCCAGTTCGATGCCCGCATACTTGAATGCCAGGTAACAGAATTCACGTACACTGTGCTGCACACCCGTAGCGATGACGAAATCTTCCGGCGTTTCATGCTGCAGAATCAGCCACATACATTCCACGTAATCCTTGGCATAACCCCAGTCGCGCAGTGAGTCCAGGTTACCCAGATACAGCTTCTCCTGTTTTCCTTGTGCAATGCGGGCTGCAGCCAGCGTAATTTTACGGGTTACGAAAGTTTCTCCACGACGTTCCGATTCATGGTTGAACAAGATACCCGAGCAGCAATACATATTGTAAGCCTCACGATATTCTTTTACAATCCAGAAACCGTACAGTTTGGCCACTGCATACGGGCTGTAAGGATGGAACGGTGTGTTTTCATTCTGCGGCACTTCTTCCACCTTTCCGTAAAGTTCCGAAGTAGATGCCTGATAGATGCGGCAAGTATCTTTCAGTCCGCACAGACGGACAGCCTCTAACACGCGGAGTACACCTGTTGCATCCACGTTGGCTGTAAATTCCGGAGAATCAAAACTTACCTGTACGTGGCTTTGTGCAGCCAGGTTGTAAATTTCCGTGGGCTGTACCTTACTAACTACCTGCAGAATACTCATGGAGTCACTCAAATCTGCATAGTGCAAGTGAAAATTCGGTTTGCCTTCCAGATGTGCGATACGTTCGCGGAAGTCCACTGACGAGCGGCGAATAGTACCGTGTACGTCATAACCTTTTTCCAATAAAAATTCAGCCAGGAATGATCCGTCCTGTCCTGTAATACCTGTGATTAGTGCTACTTTTCTTTCCATAAATAATCAAAATTTTACTGCGCAAAGATATAGAAAAAGCCCCGTACTGCCAATGACAGCCGGGGCTTTTCTTCTGATTATATGCCTTTTGCTTTAGAATTTCTTAAACTTTAATATGGCATAATCAGACTCTAAGGTCATGTATTTCCCGTTTGTTTCCACTACCTTGAACGTCGTATTCACATTGTTTAGTCCGTAGGCTCCAGTTCCCATACCTCAGCCGGACGGGAGTTTTCTGGAAGGTCATACGTGCTCATGTCGTTCATGGTGATGCTATTACTTGCTTCATCGTACTGGTATCTTCCGCGGAAGGAGTCAATCCCTGTGGCCCTTGCTTCTCTGCCACTTCCACTACCCAAAGCTGTATGCTGTAGTAAATACGTTCGCATGGATGTACCTCATTGTCCGCTTTCGTCGTAAATTCCAGCAATTGCCAGTGTCCTTCAATCTTACTGTTAATAGGCTCTTTCTTGCAGCCATTACATATCATGGCTAGCATTACCATGCAAACCCCTATATAGAAAATTTGTTTCATACTTTTTTCAATTAAAAAATCACACCTGTTTTTCTGATAGTCAGCATTCCTCCCGTAGAATTGCCTAAGTAATTACCTCGGTCAAGTCCCAGTGCAGCCGAAGCACTCCATCCTTTTGCCCATTTCGGTGTATAAGTTGCTTCATAGAGCGAACTGAATTGTTTCCGCTGTTGGTCAAGAGGAATGTCGTATGTGCCCCAGTGGCGGGCAAATGAAATCAGCATGCGGTATCCCCACTCCGGAGAAGGCTGTCCGCTGATGCCCAGGTGATGTGCTCTTACGCGATTACTCCGGAATGAAATACTATGGTCTGCATTATAGGCTGGTCCTGGAAGCAATGGGTTGCCCATGCCCATACCTTGGTGCTGCCAGCCTCCATAAATATAATGATTGTAATAATTATCGTCGGCGCTGATTTGGTATTCAGGGAACTGTCCCCAAAAGCTATCAAATAACAGGGGACCTGCTTGATCTTTTGTGTAAAGTCCTTCCCATACAGCCGAAGTTATCCATCGGTTTTTCGGGAAAGTAATTTCCAGTCCGATTTGTCCGTCTTTCCAGCGTCCATATTCCCAAAACATCTGCGATGTATCTTCAAAATAATGTTCCAGATAAGCCCGGAACTTCCATTGTCCCAAATAGTAATTCAGTGCGAAGTTCCAGCTTCCTAACATGTTTCCTTCCACGTTTACTTGTTCTCCTTCGGGAGTATCACTTCCTCCTGCTTGAGGGAAAAAAGCTTTCCAGTAAGCCTTCAAATTGTCCGGCATGTCCAGCACATTCTCTGTACTTCCATCTTCTAGTTTCAGATAGCGGTCACCACCAAACTGTGTCGCCATCAGAAGGCCAAACTCAAACTCCAATGGAAGCTTTTCTTTGTTCCCTAGCCGCAGCATAAGCGATTTGCTATGGTAAAGCACATCTTTTGTGAAATACTGCCCAGGTCGAACAAAATCTTTCTGCCAGCCATTGTCTGTAAATGAACCGTATGCAATGTGTCCTTTAAAAGCCAGCCATCCTTTTGTGCCCGGCACGTTTAGAAACTCCTTGATTTCTCCTCTGATTTGTGGAATCGGTTGCGTGTTAGGACCTTCCACCATCATTCCGCTACTTAGTGCTGTGTTCTTGGTCAGCGGAAAACCCGGGCGTTCCTTACTTCCGATGCTCAGTGTCAGCATCTTCCAGGAAAAATCACTGTATATCTGATGAATGAACACATCTTGCGCCTGATGAATGCCTCCCGCCATGTCTAGTCCAGCCTCAATGTGCCATCCGCGTTTGAATTGTTTTTCGTAAGAGATTCCTGCAAGCCAGATATCCCGAATTGGATTTGTGCTTCCTAATCCGTAACGGTTTCCTGTGAACCACAATGGAGCGTACGTACCGTCTCCGGCAGTAGCTCCTAATTCTACATGGTAGGTGAGGGAAGAGTTATCAGTCTGTGCCTGCGCCAAACTGCCGGATAATATAGCAAAGAGTAAAATTGCTTTTAGTTTCATAGAGAATTGTGGAATTAATCTTTCTTTTTCAGTTCATTCTTGAAATCATGATAAATATCTTCCCGAAAAGAATCCATGCAGATTCAAACACAAAAGCTAAAAATGCAAAAGCAATGATGATGAGCAATTTTCTTGGGAGATGCCGGAACAAGTGGTACGGTGGCCGGTTCCACTACGGCAAACACAGGTTTGGCCTCTTGTAGTTTTCCTCGAAGTACTTGGAGTTGGGCCATGGACTGACTGTAGATTTGTTCTGCTAGGCTCAAGTTCTTTTGCAGTCTTTCTTTTTCAGAGGTTACGGTCTGGAGAATCACATTCCGATTGGCATCTGCAAATTTGGCATATTCCTGCTGGGCCGCAAAATATTCTTTTTGGTATTGTTCACACAGACTAAGTTGGAAGTCAAAATCTTGTTTTGCTTTGCGCGTGCGGTAATCGGTAATATATTCTTGTAGCTTATGAACGGCACTGTCTGCTACTATGGCGGCTGCAAGTGGGTCCTGTAGGGAAACTGTGACTTTCGTCATATTGCTTTTCTTGTCTGTTTCCACTTCCAATACTTTTTTTAGCATTTCGATTCTTCCGCTTTGTTCCGGAGTCAGCCGGAAAGGGTTAATAGTTTTTGCGCTATCTTTAGGGGTTTCCTTAACAAGAGATTTTATTCCTCCAATAAGTATTCCTGGGGCTCCTATTACATAATTCCACCAAGGTTTCTTTTCTGTATCGAGATAATCGTAAAGTATAATGCTGTCCTCTTTTTGGGTTTGGATAGGAATTTGAAGCATTTCCAATACGAAAGGATTGGTCTTTACAATCTCTGGGAACATATTGAAGGTTAGGGCATCCTCGC
>ENA-OQHA01000806-OQHA01000806.1-human-gut-metagenome-genome-assembly--contig:-NODE-806-length-14313-cov-2.429437_pt1 | contig 14313 bp, 17 predicted proteins | sample MGYA00242558_ERZ504707 | MGnify/ENA primary metagenome ERZ504707 (study PRJEB26092, sample SAMD00036197) | human gut metagenome | host: Homo sapiens | study: EMG produced TPA metagenomics assembly of... | reverse complement strand
GATGAACGTAATATAAGACCATTCACCGTGAGTCGAAAAAACTTTCTATTTTGTGCTTCTACCAAAGGAGCAGATGCAAGTGCATCAATATTCAGTCTTATTGAGACAGCTAAAGCTAATAGGCTTAGTCCCTTTGATTACATAGAATACATATTGGAGATAATGCCGCAGATTGATATCATTCAGCATCCAGAGAAGATTGACTGGTTCATGCCTTGGAGTGATCAGATAAAAGAAGAGTTTGGAATAAAGGACGATTAAATCACATTTTCGATTTAATCGTCCTTTTTAGGTACACTATATAATTTGGCGCTTACTATATAACTAATTATATACATATATATCGATGTATTCAACTCTTTTCACTTTTTCAATAAATCTTTCAATAAGCAAAAAAGGACAGCTAGAATCTACATCCTAACTATCCTTCTACATTAATTATTCAATTATAGTTAATTCCTTTGGATAACTATTTAATACCCTACAGCCATCTTCAGTGACCATAACTAAGTCTTCAATACGAACTCCAAAATCACCTTGTAAATAAACACCAGGTTCAATTGAGAAGATCATACCAGGCTTTGCGATAATATCACTGACAGAAGATACATCACCAAATTCATGTACATCTTTACCAATGAAATGACCTAAACGATGATTGAATTCTTTACCATAACCTGCTTCAGTAATTATATTTCTTGCGACTGCATCAATTCAGATAATTTCATACCTGCTTGATGGCAGCTTCAGCTGCTTCATTTGCCTTTAATACAAGATTGTATACTTCTTTCTGCTTTTGGGATACTTCTTTATAGAAGAATGTTCTTGTCATATCAGAACAATATCCTTTATAGATACATCCCATATCAACGATAATAGAATCTCCTGGCTTTAAACGGCTATCATCGCATGAATGATGAGGTTCGCCCCATTGGCACCATAACCCATGATTGGACTAAATGAATGACCTGATGCACCTAATGACTTGTAGTAAGCAAGTAATGCTTCATCCATTTCAATTTCAGTCTTATCTGTTGCAAGTAATCTTTTTACTTCAGCCATTGCTGTATCATTCATTTCACTTGCTTTAAACATGAGTGCTTTTTCTTCATCATCCTTCTGCATTCTTACTTCATCTACGCACAGTGATCCTAAAACATATTTAGCGTTGACGCGATCCTGTACAGGAATTAAGAAACGTGCTGGCATATTCTTATCTACACCAATCACTTTTGCATCCTTTAAATAATCTGCAAGTAATGCTGGACCATTATCTGTATCATCAAACCAAGTAATAGGCATACCTAAGTCTTCTCCCACATAGAATAAGTTATTGAAGAATAACTGATGATTTCCTTTAGAAGAAAGAACCATAACATACATTCTTTCACCTGGATGATTGACATAATCTAATAAATAATCGATAGAAACAGGGTCAGTGACTAATAGATAGCCAATGCCTCTTTCTTCCATTTTTTCTAATACTTTATTTATTCTCTTCTGATTCATATTCAGTAACCTCAATTCCTAAGTCCTTTAACTGATCATTGTCTACTGGTGTAGGTGCTTTTGACATTGGACAAGTTGCACTTGTATTCTTAGGGAAGGCAATAACGTCTCTTAAAGAATCACATCCACAAAGTAACATTGCGAAACGGTCTAATCCTAATGCGAATCCAGCATGTGGTGGTGCACCGTATCTAAATGCATCCACAAACCAGCCAAACTGTGCATCAATTCTTTCCTGTGTGAATCCTAAAGCCTTGAAGGCACGATCCTGTAATTCTTCTTCATAGATTCTCTGAGATCCACCACCTAGTTCGAAACCGTTTAAGACGATATCATAAGCATCTGCTAAGCAGTTTGCTGGATCTGTATCAATCTTATCTAGATCAGAATCCTTTGGACGAGTGAATGGATGATGCATTGCATAGTATCTTCCATCTTCTTCAGAATATTCAAACATTGGGAAATCAACAACCCATAAGAAGTTGAACTGACGAGGATCATATAACTTTAATTCTTTACCTAAATGATTTCTGATTGCTGCAAGAGCATCACATACAACCATGTAATGAGTATCACTCACAAATAGTAATAAGTCTCCTACCTCAGCATTCATCTTTTCTAATAAAGCGCTCATCTGTTCTTCAGTAAAGAACTTAGCAATAGGTCCAGATACACCCTTATCAGTCACTTTTAACCAAGCAAGACCTTTAGCCTTATATTTCTTAGCAAGTTCAGTTAAAGCATCAATCTTCTTACGTGAATAGTTATCTGCTTCACCCTTGACATTAATACCTTTTACATGTCCTCCTGCTTCGAGCGCACTCTTGAATACCGTAAAGTCAACATCCTTCACTGTTTCATTTAAGTTAACAAGCTTTAAATCAAAACGTGTATCAGGCTTATCGATTCCATAAGTTTCCATTGCATCATGCCATGTCATTCTTGGGAATGGTAACTGAACATCGATGTCCATAACATCTTTCATAACCTTCTTGATTAAGCCTTCACCAATACCAATAACCTGATCAGTATTCATGAAACTCATTTCTACGTCCACCTGAGTGAATTCTGGCTGACGGTCAGCACGTAAGTCTTCATCACGGAAACATCTAGCAATCTGATAATAACGTTCAAAACCAGCTACCATTAATAACTGCTTAAATAACTGTGGAGACTGTGGTAATGCATAAAATGAGCCATTATGTACACGTGAAGGTACTAAGAAGTCTCTTGCACCTTCTGGTGTAGATTTATTTAAATATGGTGTTTCAATTTCTACGAATTCTTCACTATCTAAATATTCATGAATAGCTCTGACAATCTTAGCACGTCTCATGATGTTCTTTTGAAGAGCTGGACGTCTTAAATCAAGATAACGATATTTCATTCTTGTTTCTTCTAAGGCATCAGTTTCGTCCGCAATAATCATAGGAGTAGTCGCTGCCTTATTGACAATCTTTACTTCTTCAGCCTGGATTTCAATATCACCAGTGGCATATCTGGGTTCTTAGAACTTCTTTCTACGACAGTACCTTTGATATCAAGAATATATTCGTTCTTAACATCCTTTAACTGTTCATTAAATGATTCATCAAAGATTACCTGTGTAATACCATGACGGTCTCTTAAATCTACAAAGACTAAAGCACCTAAGTTTCTCTTTTTAGCTACCCAGCCAATAAGTTCTACTTTTTTATTGACATCAGTGATTCTTAGTTCTCCATTGTTGTGAGTTCTATTCATGTTCATGATCTCCTTCATAATGATTTTCAATATAACTTAAGATATCTTCTAATTTAACTTCACTCTGTTCTTTAGAATGATTGCAGCGAATATTAACATATTCACCCTTAACTTCATCTTCACCAATAATAATAGAAAGATGTGCACCAAAACGGTCACTAGACTTGAATTGTCCTTTTAAGCCTCTACCTGCATAATCCATATCACAAGTAAAGCCATTTGCTCTAAGCATTGTGATGATCTGCATTGCTAAATCTCTTGCTTCATCACCTAGAGGCATAACATAAACATCAATACCATTTTCTTCATCTTCTTCGTCATCTAATGCAAGCATCAATCTTTCCATACCAAATGCAAAGCCTACACCAGGAGTTGCAGGACCTCCAAGTTCTTCAACAAGGCCATTGTAGCGTCCTCCACCACCAACAGTAGAACCAGCTCCTAACTTTGGATCATCACTGATGATTTCAAATACTGTATGAGAATAGTAGTCTAATCCTCTTACTAAATTCGTATCTACAACATATTCGATTTCTAAATCATCTAATAAACTGCAGACTTTATCGAAATGTACTTTCGCTTTTTCACTTAAATAATCAATTGTACGAGGAGCAGAAGCCATGACTGGATTCTTCGCATCGACTTTACAGTCTAGAATTCTTAATGGGTTCTTTTCAAAACGTGCCTGACAGTCTTCACATAAATCATTAAGCACTGGTCTGAATGATTCTTTAAAGCTTCTCTATATGCAGTTCTTGATTCATCATCACCTAATGAGTTAATATGTAATTTGATATTCTTAATACCTAATGCTTCAACGATAGTCACTGCCATCAACATACATTCAACATCTACGTATGGTGATTCAACACCTAACATTTCTACACCGACTGGTGGAACTGTCTCTGTCTACCATTTTGTGGACGTTCATATCTAAACATTGGTCCCATATAGTAAACCTTCTGTAACTTTTCAGGTAAAGCATACATCTTATTTTCTACATATGCTCTTGCAATACCTGCAGTTCCTTCTGGTCTTAAAGTAAGAGAACGATCTCCCTTATCCTTAAATGTATACATTTCTTTAGTTACTACATCTGTCGTATCACCAACTGCACGGCTAAATAATTCTGTGTGTTCAAAGATTGGTGTACGCATTTCTTTTACGTTGTAATTTGCGGCAACAGTTCTTAATAGCTGTTCCATTTCAATCCATTTTTCTGAATTTTCAGGGGGTAATATCTACTGTCCCTCTTGGTCTATTGTATTTCATGAGTTCCTCCTTTATAAAAATAAAAAACGTCCTTAATCTAAGGACGTTAATACGCGGTACCACCTTAGTTCATGAATAAATCATGCACTTTACTTAGTTATAACGTTACCAACGTGCTTTTTTAAAGCATTCTCCAAAGTGTCCCATAACTTCTCATTAGTCATTTCCACCAGCCATGACTTCTCTATCAATGTCCATTATTTAATCTTCTTCACTGAATCTAAAGTGATTATAAATCAAAAGTATATTTAATTCAAGTCACTAATGAATTACACGGCGAATTTCTGCAACACCCTGTACTTTATTCATATTATCAATTGTATTCTGTAAGATTTCTGCATTCTCTACAGATAATGTTAAACGAATATGAGCATCTAAATCCATGATGTTCGCATTGATTTTAAGAATATTGACCTTTACCTGACTTAAACATGTCACAATATCACTTAATAAATTAGGACGATCTAATCCAACGACTTCTAGATCCACATTAAAGCGCTTCTGTTCAATATTAGGATAATCCCAATAAACATCAATCAAACGTCCTTTTACGACACTCTTGACATTTGGACAATCCGCACGATGAATCTTGATTCCCTGTCCTTTAGATACAAAACCAACAATCTTGTCACCAGGAATAGGATTACAGCATTTAGATAATTGCATCTTTAATCCATCTACACCAGTGACTGCCACACCAATACTCTTCTCATGTTTCTTATTTAATTCCTGAATATTGTTGTTGTGGCGAAGGATTTGAGACAAGTTATCAAAGAATCCTCTCTTTTGTGGGGCCACTTTATCAAGAAGTGTAGAAGCAATCGCATGCTTCTTACCTAATGCAAAGAGTACATCATCAAATGTATTGGCGCCAAATGAGCCAAGATAAGTTCTATAAGTATCAGGACTCATATAAGTCTTTTCATCAAGCTGTCTTGCTCTGATTTCATCTCTAAGAAGTCTTCTTCCTTCTTCAATAATCTGTTTCTTATTTTCTTCTTCATGTTTTGTGATATATTGACGAATCTTATTACGAGCACCCGCTGTTCTTACAAACTTCAACCAGCCTTCACTTGGACCAGAATTCTTATTAGTCTTGATTTCTACAATATCACCTGTTCTTAATTTGGTATCAAAAGGAACCATAACACCATTCACAATTGCTCCAACCGCATGATGTCCAACTTCTGTATGAACACGATATGCAAAGTCAATCGGTGTAGACCCATTTGGTAATTCTACAATACGACCTGCAGGTGTTAAAGCATAAACATTGGCTTCAAAGATATCAACGTTGTAACGTATTATAAAAATCTTAGCTTCATTATCTTTCATTTCATCACTTACAGTAATGAACTCACTCATCCACTGAAGCTTTTCTCCAATTTCCTTCTGTTCCTGTTTCGCATTATACTTCTTACCTTCTTTATAACGCCAATGAGATGCAACCCCTCTTTCAGCGAGTTCATCCATCTCTTCAGTACGAATCTGGATTTCAAATACATAGCCCTTTTCACCAATCACAGATGTATGTAATGACTGATACATATTAGGCTTAGGCATGGCAATATAATCCTTAAAACGTCCAGGAATTGCACGATATTTCTCATGCATAATACCTAATACTTCATAACATTCATTCTTAGTTTGTACAATAATACGTAAAGCATTCAAATCATAGATTTCATCAAAACGCTTATGCTTATAAACCATCTTTTTATAAATAGAATAAATATGCTTAGCACGACCCTTAATACGATAACTGATGCTAGTTCCTTCTAAATTCTTTTCAACTGACTTAATCATTGCATCAACAGAATCTTTTCTTTCACTCTTCTTCTTATCAAGAAGTGCCGCAATTTCTTTATAAGCTTTAGGATCAAGATATAATAAGCATAAATCTTCTAGTTCTACTCTAATATCATTAATACCTAAACGATGCGCAATTGGCGCATAGACTTCTAATGTTTCTCTAGAAATACGCTGCTGCTTATCCGGTCTCATATATTGAAGCGTACGCATATTATGGAGTCTATCAGCTAATTTAATCAAGATAACACGAATATCCTTAGCCATCGCAATATAGATCTTACGATGATTTTCAGCATGGAAATCACTTTCTTCCATATAAGGCATCTTAGTGATCTTAGTAACACCCTCTACTAGAGTAGTAACTTCTTCACCAAATCTCTCAACCATTTCTTCTCGAGGCACATCACAATCTTCCATAACATCATGAAGAAGTCCTGCTGCAATAGTAATTGGTCCAGTCTGTAATGTTGCAAGAATATAAGCAACCCAGATCAAATGAATTGTATAAGGTTCACCACTTCTTCTTTTCTGTTCCTTATGCTTCACCATAATAAAGTCATAAGCCTTTTGAATCAGGGCTAAACTTTCTTCTTTTGTCATATATGTTTTTACAAGAGCAAGGACGTCGTCGTAACTCATTGGGTCCCCTGCACCTTTATATTTCATAATAACACCCCCTCGTGTATCATCTCAATTATAACATAATTCACTACTAACATGAAGAGACTAAGAAAGGAATAATACAAATATCACTTCATTTATTCTGATATTTACTATTCGTTTATGAATAATACAAACAAAATAAAAAAACTCCAAAAGGAGTTTCTATTAGTATTTAACCTGTGAATAGATGTTGTATTTACTTAGTTTTTCAGTAGCTTTTAATTCTTCTAATTCAATCACAAATTCCATACCTACAACTTCTCCACCCATTTCTTCAATAAGTGCAGCAGCAGCTTCTACGGTACCACCAGTTGCAAGTAAATCATCAACGATTAATACTTTCATACCTGGCTTAATACTGTCTTTATGCATGAAGATTTCATTTGATCCATATTCTAAATCATACTTCTTGCTGACAGTTTCTCTAGGTAACTTACCTGGCTTTCTGATTGGTACAAAGCCACATCCTAATTCTAAAGCAACAGGACATCCAAAGATAAACCCTCTTGATTCAGGGCCTACAACTACGTCAACCCCTAAATCCTTTGCATGTGCTGCTAAATCATCAATACAAGCTTTGAATGCATCCTTATCTTCTAATAAAGGTGTTACATCTCTGAAGATAATTCCTTCCTTTGGAAATCCTGGAATAGATGCAATATGCTGTTTAAAATCCATAACGAATCCTCCTATACAATATTATTATATCATCACAAAACAATGAATAACATAAAATCTTAAAAATAAATCCTTACAGATTAACTAAATTATAAGATATCCTCAACAATAAAGTTAATAGATTTATTACCTCTAAAGACATTGATAGATAACGTACCAACTAGAGTCATAGAATCTTTATGAACAAGTTCATCATATAATTGTCCTTTATTAAAAGCAAGGGCAGAGACCTGATTATCTCCTAAATGAAACTTTAAATGTTTTCCTTCAGATAAACGGTCTACTTGATGACATGATACATCTTCTAGAATAAATAATGGTGCTTTGTTTTCTTCACCAAAAGGGGCAAGTAAATCAAGTGACTCAACATTAGAAATTGTTGTATCTGTGAGTGTAATAGGAATAACTGACTCACTGGCTTCAAAATGGCATCCTTTTATATCATTCATAAGGGCATCATAGACTAAAGGATAGTTAGACTTAGTAATAGTAAAGCTCCTGCTTTTGCATGACCTCCATATTGCACAAAAAGATCTTCATGATGAGTAAAGAAATTATAAATATTAAAGCCATCAATTCCTCTTGCACTTCCTTTATATATTTCTTCTTTAGGATTATAATGCATGACAAAGGCTGGCTGTTCATATTCTCTTGTATATTTACCTGCCACTAGACCTACTAATCCTTCATGCATATTTTCTGAGCCATAAAATAAGCAAGGTGAAGATGTATCAGTCACTGCTTCTTTATATAAAGAAGTGGTTAATGATTGTCTTTTAGAGTTGATTTTAGATGCATAATTAGAAATCTTTTCTTGGTAGGCCGGGTCTGCTTCTTTTAAGAAATATTTAACTAAATATACAGGATTCACTAGTTCTGGTAAGCGTCCAAAGGCATTAATACGGGGAGCTATTGTGAAACCTATAGTTGTGGCATTATAGTCTCTACTCCCTTTTAATAGTTCTAAAGAGGGGTATTTATATTGCTTCATAAACTGTAAACCACGTCTTACTAAACTTCTATTTTCATCTAGTAATGGCATCATGTCAGATATAGTTGTAATAGAAGCTAGAGTAAATAAATAAGGGTCATGATGCTTTAAAAGAGCTGCTGCAAGCTTATAGGCAATAAAACCACCACATATCTCTTTAAATGGATATTTAGGAGACATTTTAGTATGAATGATTGAATAAGCAACTGGTACTTCACCATCAAAGGCATGATGATCAGTGATAATAACATCAATACCTAATTCTCCTGCTTTTTCTACTGCATCAAATGCTTTGATTCCATTATCTACAGTAATAATGAGAGAGTAGCCCTTCTCTGCCATCTGTTCTACTCTTGTTGTATTAAGCCCATAACCATCAGTAAAGCGATTAGGAATATGATATCCAACTTCTACTCCTCTTTCATGAAAAGCTTGTACAAGAATAGTGGTTGCTAGAATACCATCACAGTCATAATCTCCATAAATACAGATTTTTTCTTTATTTGCGATTGCTTCTTCAATACGTTCTAATGTTTCATCTGCTTCTTCAAATAAAGAAAATCATGATAAATAAGATGAGGATCCATAAAGGATTTAAATTGTTTTTGATCTATTTTTTTTACTTTCTATTACTTTAGCCATCAAAGAATTAACACCATAAGTCTGTATAATTTCATTAGTATGACTTAGTTTTATCGTTTTATATTTCATAATTAACCTCTTAAAAAATTACTACCTATTCATCTTAAACAATATAGAGATGAAAGTCAAAATAAGTGTTCTAATCAAAAAGTGGCTTTTAGGCCACTTTTAATAGAAATAATAAGTTATTTCATGATAAGACTCTGAAAGTCTGCTAAGTTTTTAGTTTCTGCTTCCTTAATGACTTTAGCTTGTAGATATTCAAAAATTGTAGAGAACTGTAAAGACATAATATCATCAATCATATCACAAAAAGTAATAGCGATTTTATTTCTCCATACTACGTTTCTGAGATAATCTTCAATTTCTGCTGCAACAATCTTTTCTACGCCATCCTTCTGAAACTCATAGGCTTTTGCTTGAAGGATAAATACAACTTCATCAGGAAGCGGTTTTGATAAATCTATATCCATATTCTTACGCTCCCACGAATACTCATTATATAAGAATTGTGAGGCGATGAAAAGACTTAATTATGATTTTGTAGTGACATAATGAATAAGCTGTGTAATGCATAAAACAACTAAATTCACAATTACAATAGACGCTCCAGTTGGGGCTGCATAGAGGTATGAAATAGATAATCCTACAATAAAACAAATAGAAGAAAGGATGGCAGAAGAAATTACTACATGCTTGAAATCCTTGCAGAAATACATGGATGTAAGACATGGGAAAATTGTTAAACTTGAAATAAGAAGTGCCCCCATCATACGCATACCTAATACTATTGTAAGTGAACAAAGTATTGCGATAATGATGTTGTAGAATTCTACGTTAATACCAGTACTTTTCGCAAAATCTTCATCAAACGTCAATGCAAACATCTTATGATAAGAGAAAATATAAAGAATAAGTACAATAAGGGATAAAACAACACTTATAATCATATCTTGATTATTAAGTGAAAGGATACTACCAAATAAGTAGTTATTGATATCTGTATTCACACCTTTTGTAAGTGATATAGCCATAATACCAATCGCAAGTGAACTAGATGATAAAACCGCAATAGCACCATCACCATGAATATGATGATTATTGTTAAGTTTTAGTATCATTACAGCCGCAATCACTGCTACTGGTACAGCTAAATAAAGTGGTGCCACTCCTAATACTGTCGCAATCGCAAAACTTCCAAAAGAGACATGGGATAAACCATCACTGATCATCGCATTCTTTCTTAAGACAAGATTTACGCCTAACATTGCAGCACATAATGAAATAAGTAAGCCAACAATAAAAGCACGAATAATAAATGTATAGTTAAACATATGGAGTAATGTATTCATTATTTAACTTCCTCCATTCTATAGTTATTTTTATCTAAATGAAGAATCTTATTACCAATCACTTCATGAGACGCTAAATCATGAGTAATCATGATAATTGTTAAACCTTTTTGATGAAGTTCTTTTAAAACAGTATAGAATTCTTCTTTAGAATCATAGTCTAAGTTATTAGAAGGTTCATCAAGTACTAAAAATTCTCTTGTTGCACATAGTGCTCTTGCAAGTAAGACCTTCTGTCTTTGCCCTCCAGATAGTTCCCCAAAAGAATTGTTTTTAAGGTTTTCTATATGAAGTGTTTTTAAACATTCTACTGCAAGTTTCTTTTCTTTTGAATTAAAGAAAGGACGATACCCTACTCTATTTAATGCGCCTGATAAGACTATTTCATATACTGAAGCAGGAAAATGACGATCCACCTTTGTTTCTTGAGGCATATAACCTATTTCTCTTTCATTTATATAATATGTAATCTGCCCTTCCATTGGCTTAATAAGTCCTAACAATCCTTTAATCAGGGTACTTTTACCTGCACCATTTTGTCCTAGTACAGTAATAAAATCACCTTGATTTATATCAAAAGAAAGATCATTGATTACTTCTTGATTATCATAACCTAGATGCAAATGATCTACTTTTATAAATGTCTTCATTGAAGTGCCTCCTTTACTGCCTTTGCGTTTTTACGCATGATTGAAACATATGTTTCACCATTATCAAAATCCTCTGCACTCACATTATGCATACTTTGAATAGTACGTACTTTTGCACCTGTTTCTTCAGAAATAGTACGAGCAATCTGTCCATTGGATAATTCAATCTTAAAGATAACAGGATTATGATCCTTCTTGACCTTATCAATTAAATAAGAAATAGTAGATGCACTTGGTTCAGTCTGTTCAGAACATCCTGGAAATGCAGCACTATATGTAAGACCATATTCTTTCGCAAAATAAAGCAAAGGGAAACGATCTCCTACAAATATATCTTTTCTATTTGCCTGCTTGACTATTTGCTTAAAACTAGAATCAACAGATGCAATCTGTTTAATATAGTTTTCTGTATTCTCATTAAACTTTGATGCATGTTTTTGATCGAGTGCACACATTCTCTTATTTAAGCCAGAAACAATTTCCATTGCATTTTTAGGACTTGTCCAGACATGTTCATCATATTCTTCTTCATGTTCATCATGTTCTTCATGTTTTTCTTCTTCCATCCCTTCAACGTGTTCTTCATGCTGAAAAGGAGACACAAGATCCAACATTTTAACTATTCTTTTAGAGTCCATATCAGCTAGCAAGCTATCCACCCATTCATCTGATTCTCCACCTACATAAAAGAATAAATCGCTCTCTTTAATCGCAACCATATCTTGTGGTGAGGCTTCATAAGAATGAGAATCCATACCAGGTTTAATAAGCATCTTTATAGATATATCTTGATCATTTTTAGTAATTGCACGAACAAAATCATAACAAGGAAAGTTAGTGACAACGATATTAAATGGCTTCTTTCTAGTTTCTGTTGTACAACCTGTCATTAATAATAAAGAGAGAATAAACAAACTTATCTTTTTAAGCATGGATAGCCTCCCTGCACTCTTTACATAAGCCCACAATTGTAGAATCCTTACAATCAATTTCAAAACCATGGTCCTCTAATAAATGTGTACGAATGATATCCATGAAATCACATTCTAAATGCGCAATCTTACCACATCTCTTGCATAATAAGTGAAGATGGTGATTGCACTTTTCTTCTCTTGCATATTGGTAATACACACTATCTTCTTCTGAAAGTGTATGTTTTTGTATAAGTCCCTGCTGTGATAGTTTATCTAGATTACGATAAACTGTGACTAGATTCACACTTAATCCCTGATCAACTAACGCCTGATAAATATCTTTAGCACATAAACGATGATCTTCATTATTCTTCATATATTCAATAATACATTCTTTGTATTTTGTACGATATTGTTTCATAGAATACCTCCTATGCAAATGACTTGCAAATTGTATTATAATGATTCTTATTCCTATGTCAATGAATATGCAAATGATTTGCATATAATAAAAAAGAAGCAGTTTATTCTGCTTCTGTAATATGCGAATGAATCCAGGAAGAGAATGTTTCTAAGCCTTCCTTGATTATTTTTGAATCTGAAGTAAAACCAAAACGCAAATGGTATTCCTTATTAAATGCCATACCTGGCACAAAGAATACACCAGTGTCATTTTGTAATTTCTCACATAATTCTTTTGAGGGCATATCAAATAAATAATGTAAGAAACATACAGTACCATCTTCTGGTATGACACATTCTACTAAGTCTTCTTTTTCAAGCCATTCTTTTAATATTTTCTTATTTTCAAGAATGATATGTCTACTTCTATCAAGTATTAAATCTTTATGTTGTAATACAACTGTGGCCAAATAATCATTCCATGGACCAGTAGAGATGATTGTATAATCTCTTCTAAAATTGATTTCATCAATAAGTTGTTTAGGTCCTTTGATCCATCCCAGTCTAAGTCCTGCAAAGGAATAGACTTTAGATAAAGAGGCTGTCGCAATACCTAATTCATACATATCAGAAATACTATCACATAGAGTATTATTCATACCACGATAGATTTCATCGACAAGAATATAAATAGAATGACTTCTAGCAAGTTCAATCAATTCTTCCATTAAAGATTGTTTAATAACAGTACCAGTCGGATTATTAGGACTATTTAATATAAACATCTTTGTTTCAGGTTTAATAAGCTTCTTAAAATCATCTATGACAGGTTCCCAGTTAATGTCTTCATTAAGTTCTACTAGATCATACTCGCATCCAATTGATTCCGGATAAGAATAGAACTGTTCATAGGAAGGTGTTAATGCAATGACATGGTCTCCTTTATTTAATAAAGTATCCATCACATGTTCATTAGCATTTATTGCCCCATGAGCGACTGCAATATTATCTCTTGTACCTGTCTTATATAAAGAAAGAATAGCATCTTTTAAACAATCAGAGCCTGTAATTGGTCCATAATCCATACGCATATGCATAAGATCACTCATAAGATCTTTATGAATCAATGACTCTAATTCATGAATAGACATATCAGATACACATGTATCAGCTAAATTGTATTGACAATTTTGTTCATGGTTCGTCATCCATGTTTCTACATCAAATTCCTTTAAATACACGTCTTCTTTCTCCTTTTAATAACTAATGCATAACTTTAGATAAGAAATCTTTCGCTCTATCACTTTCTGGATGAGAGAAGAAAGTTTCTGAATCATTTTCTTCTACAATCTTTCCGTTTTCTAAGAAAATCACACGATCTGCAACAGTTCTAGCAAATCCCATTTCATGAGTCACAACCATCATTGTCATACCCTGTTTAGCAAGATCCTGCATTACTTCTAATACTTCAATAACCATTTCTGGGTCTAATGCACTTGTAGGTTCATCAAATAGCATGACTTCTGGATTTAAACAAAGAGATCTTGCAATTGCGACTCTCTGTTTCTGACCACCAGATAACTTATTAGGATAAGTATCCTTCTTATCTTCAAGACCTACTTTCTGTAAGTACTTGATAGCCACTGCATTGGCTTCTTCTTCTGTCATACCCATGACCTTAAGAG
>ENA-OQHA01000805-OQHA01000805.1-human-gut-metagenome-genome-assembly--contig:-NODE-805-length-14332-cov-5.749032_pt1 | contig 14332 bp, 15 predicted proteins | sample MGYA00242558_ERZ504707 | MGnify/ENA primary metagenome ERZ504707 (study PRJEB26092, sample SAMD00036197) | human gut metagenome | host: Homo sapiens | study: EMG produced TPA metagenomics assembly of... | reverse complement strand
GCGGAACCAGTAGGGCTGCGGCGACCCGAGGTCAGGAGGCGCGGTGATGCAAGCGGCGATGGGAGCTGACCCTGTTGCCGGTAGGTCCTGCGGTAGGGTACAGCGTTGAATGACACTGTCCTCGTCATGTGACTCAAGTTTATCGCCGCCGCCGTTGCGGCAAAGATCGACGCGTGCGCTGTTGGTGAGTGCAGTTTGGGGTGTGTAAGCCGACGTTGCCTGCATGTGCACGACTGCGCCCCGAGCATCTGTGCCAAGGATTGCTTTGGCATCGTCAAGGTCGTCGTGCTCATCTTTGAGATCATCACGGGTCCAAGAATCCGTATCGCTTCGAGTCGTAAAGTCGGCGGCTACCGCACCGTATTCAATGCGAATGCCCGTCACGACGGTATTGGATGAAAGGTCGAGTTCTTTCGCCTCGAGTGTGGCGGATTCCGTGGTCGAGACATCCGCCTTCCAGAGGTGCCAGCCGTCGTAATCGACGAGGCGGCAATCTTCACCCAGACTCTCTTTTACTTCGTCGGACTCAAGCCAAGGATTTTCGTGCCCATCGTCAAGCGTCGCGTTTGCCGGCTCATCGACGTCTGTCGAGTCCAACGGCGTCGTGCGATACCACACGTTGCACAGACCGTTGAGGTCGCCGATGGCGACGGGGGTTTCGATTGAGACGAATCTCGCCGTGCCGTCTTTGGCGCACTCAAGATCATCGGTAATCGTAAACTCATCAACCAAGTAGCGGAATCGTTTCGAGCATCGATGGTATAGGAGAAAAGCCCATCCGTATTGGTTTGCATCGCGGCGCGGTTTTTTCCATCGCCGTTAGCCAACAGACCCTTCCCGATAGGTTGGACAAGTTCCTGACGCTTGTCGACCTGTCCTTTGATCTCGATGGGCGCATCCTTCATCGCGACGGATTGGACTTCTCCCGTATCCTTTATTTCAAACGTTATCTCCTCGGCAAGGTCATAGGTCCGCGGAGACATCGTTTCGCGCAACGAGTAGGTACCGGGTGCAAGATGTTCGATGCGGTGCGGCTTGTCGGATGAGGTCCAGGAGTCTATTTCGGTTTTATCGGGACCATATAAGGTGAGCTGTGCGCCTTTCACTTCCTGCTCTCCGCTTGCATCGACCTTGGAGATATCAACCTTGGTGTAATCGTCGGATACGTTAAGCCGTGCTTCCACAACGGGTGTTTTCTGGTCGGCATAGGTAAGGTCGACGATATGATGCGTCCGGTCGAGCAAGAAGCCGGTCGGCGCTTGAGTCTCGACAACCTCGTAGCGTGCGGTGCCAGATCCCAGCGGGAGGTCGTCCGCGCGTGCTTCTCCAGTTTCATCCGTCGTGACGGTAGCGACAGCCTCGCCGTCGAGCGCGGCAATGCTACCGTCGGGGCGCACGATATCACCTGAGGCACGGATCTCAAAGATGGCGCCCGCGAGGCTGCTGCCGTCTACGGCATCGGTTTTAACGATCCTGATGTTTCCGGTCGCGGCGTGGTCATAATACGAGACGATTGCAACGGGCGTTAGGTTTATATCGGCGGGTATGTTTACCTCGATCTCTCCGCCGACAAGATAGGCTCTTTGGCCGAGGTTTCGCGTACATAATAGGTGCCCGGCACGAGCGATTCGGGCAGTGTGACGGTGCCGGTCGCGTCAGTCGTAAAGGTGTCCATTACGTTATGTGCTGGATACCAGCATGTTTGTGAGACAGGTTTGTGATTGCTGTCGAGGAGTTGGAAGGTGAATCCGGCTAGGGGAACAGAGGCGCCTGTTTGGGCATCGCGTTTTACAATCTGGAGATGCGTCGACAGAGCGTGGTTGTCCACGATATATTGAAGCTCGGCGCCGTCGGAAATCTGATTGGCCTCGACGGTCCATTCCCCCGCACGTTTAAAACCCTCGGGGACGGTTTCCGGAACCTCACGAACCGTGTAGCCGGCGCGGTCGTATGGGACGGCTCCGTGGACACCGGCTGGTCGCTTGCCTGTGCCGAACCATGCTTCGGGCTGGTCTTTGGTGGAGGCAAAGCCATAGATGTTTGTAGTCAGTGTGCCAACAACCTGCTGAGAGCTGTTACTGACAACCTCAAAGACAACATCTCCTGCCGGCTGCTCCAGGCCGGATTGATCGCTATTGCCGTAGTCCTTGAATTTGGAAATCTCAAGGTCAAACGCAATGGGGATATTGGAAACGCGAGATTCGATCTCGACCACGCCTGAATCGCCGAGTTGGTCGGCTCCAACGGTGTAAGACCAACTGTCACCGGAGGGCAAATAGCCTCGGGCGCCTTCGATTCATAGATGGTAAAGGTTCCCAGGGGGACATCGGTGAGGGTAGCTCGACCGCTTTCATCGGTCCTGAGAGTTTGTGTCCATCCAGGGGTTGATTGCGATACGCACACGAATTCTGCTCCTGCGAGCGAAGCTCCAACTTGGGGGCCTGCATTCGTTGCGGCGTCGAGCTTTACAATGCGCAAGGTAATGGTGCCGGGTTGTTCATCAATGGTGACGTATCCGCCGTTATTCGTCGTGGTAAAGGCAATGCGATCGTGCAGGGGGATATAACCAGCTGGCGCTGTTATCTCAACTAGGTAGTATGCCGTGTTGGGTAGGAGTGTTGCCTGCGCTCGACCGTTGCTGTCCATCTGGACGGTGCCGACACGCGCGCCGCTGGCGCTCTCAAAAACATCGAATGTTGCCCCGTCAACTGATAAGTATTGTTTCCGCTGGTAATGGCAGCGTTTGCAGACTGCTTTTGGAAGGAAACAGAGACCGCCGGCAGTACATAGAGCATGTCTTGACGTTTGCTGCCGCCCGATACGGTTCCTATATAGCGCCGCGCGCGGTGCGGAGCGGCTTTGATGCTTCCTGATTTTGCGCTGTCGTGGAGCCACCGCGCAGCCGCCACGACTTCATTGTCGGCGGTAAAGTGCCCGCTCTTGGTTTTGCCCTGAGCGGTTGTGTAGGAGTAGGTGCCGTCGACATGGGTAGTGCCGTTGAGCATCCATACGGCAAGCTGGGTGGCGGCGCGGGCGCGATCGGGTGAAAGATGGTAACCGCCAAACGACGTGGCGGTAGGATATCCGTGACAAACGATTGCCGCGAACTCGTCGTCGAGCCACACCCAGCCTTGATCAAAGTTGAGCCATGGGCCGCCCGGCTTGGTGGGGCCGGGGCGCTCCTGGTTCATGCAGTAGGCAATCGAGCGTCTTGAGCTTCATACTTGCCGATGAAGAAGGGCCCACAATCATCGCTAATAGTGCGGAAGCCGAGCTGGTCGTAGCCATCGACGGCAAATGCGGCTCCCGGTGCCAGACAGCCGAAAAGCAGGAAGAGGAGCAGGAGCAGCGGACCTGTTGCGATTGCGCTGTGGACAGAGTGCGTGGGTGCGTTGGACATGGCTGCTCCTTATCCCTCGTGCGCCGCATGGGGAGGTTGCGACGCGTAGGATGAGGCTACCCCCGAGGTTCATGCGGGTAAGTACCGGAGCCTGACCAAAAGCTTGCCCAATTCCTGACAAATTGAGCTCAAATACAACAATCAGGCAAAAGCGCAGGTAGAAGATAAGGAGAACAGGAGGCCAAAGGTCCTCGTCTCCACAATTGATGCGATTTTCAAACGAATCTCCACAGCTAAAACAAGCATCGCCACCCTTGTATCGAACAAGACAACCGCGTTATACTAGCCAACACACAAGCGGGCATCGCCAAGTGGTAAGGCATCAGCTTCCCAAGCTGACACTCGCGGGTTCGAGTCCCGTTGCCCGCTCCAGAAAAAGTAAAAGCACGACACCGTTCCGGTGCCGTGCTTTTTTCAATAAAGCGCCGGGACTCGAACCCGCCAGGGTGCGAGCGTAAAACAAACGCGAAGCGTTTGTAGCGAGCAGGCGAAGGCGCCGGCAGGCGCCTGAAGCCGGTGCGGATTTGCGAAGCAAATACGCGGACGTCCCGTTGCCCGCTCCATCGAGCGCGGGAGACTTTGGGGCGGCCAATTCAACAAAGTCTTCCCCATCGTCTCCGTGAATCCGAGGAGATCGACCGCAGCCGGTGCGGATTTGCGAAGCAAATACGCGGACGTCCCGTTGCCCGCTCCAATTCCAAAATGTTAGGTTAATGCCTGCTGCCCATACTTGCACCTGCGCACGGTACAATGGTTGGGTTACGACCAACGTGCCAATAACCAAAAAGGAGCCGCTATGATCGATCGCTATACCCGCCCGGAGATGGGACACATCTTCTCCCTCGAGAACAAGTACGCCATTTGGCAGGAGATCGAGGTCCTGGCCTGTGAGGCCCAGGCGGAGCTCGGCAAGATCGGCATTTCTAAAGACGAAGCCCAGTGGATCCGCGACCATGCCAACTTTGAGAAGGCAAAGGTCGACGAGATCGAGGAGGTCACGCGCCACGACGTCATCGCCTTCCTGACCAACATGAAGGAGTACATCGACGCCGATGTTCCCGAGGGCGACCCCAAGCCCAGCCGCTGGGTTCACTATGGCATGACCAGCTCCGATCTGGGCGACACGGCTCTGTGCTACCAGCTCACCCAGGCCTGCGACTGATCATCGAGGACGTCAAGAAGCTCGGCGAGATTTGCAAGCGTCGCGCCTTTGAGGAGCGCAACACGCTCTGTGCCGGCCGCACTCATGGCATCCACGCCGAGCCGATGACCTTCGGCATGAAGTTCGGCTCTTGGGCCTGGGAACTCAAGCGCGATCTGGATCGTCTTGAGGACGCCCGCAAGAATGTTGCCTTCGGTGCCATCTCGGGCGCTGTTGGCACGTACAGCTCCATCGAACCGTTTGTCGAGGAGTATGTCTGCGAGCACCTGGGTCTGGTTCACGACCCGCTGTCCACGCAGGTTATCAGCCGCGACCATCACGCCTATCTCGCCGGCGTTCTCGCCACCACCGCGGCCACCTGCGAGCGCATCGCTACCGAGGTTCGCAATCTGCAGAAGACCGATACCCTCGAGGCCGAGGAGCCGTTCCGCAAGGGTCAAAAGGGCAGCTCCGCCATGCCGCACAAGCGCAACCCGATCACCATGGAGAAGGTCTGCGGTCTGTCGCGCGTCGTGAAGTCCAACGCCCAGGTTGCCTTCGATAACGTCGCCCTGTGGCACGAGCGTGACATTTCGCACTCCTCTGCCGAGCGTGTCGCCCAGGCCGACAGCTTCATCGCCCTCGACCACATGTTCCAGTGCCTCATCCGCGTTATCGACGGCCTGCAGCTGTACCCTGCCCGCATGATGGCCAACCTCAATAAGACCCGCGGCCTCATCTTCTCCTCCAAGGTGCTGCTGGCCCTCGTCGACACGGGCATCACCCGCGAGGACGCGTACGCCATTGTGCAGGAGAACGCCATGGCAACCTGGCGCGAGGTGCAGGATTGTGTCTCCGGCCCCACCTTTAAGGAGCGTCTCGAGGCCGACCCGCGCTGCACCGTCAGTCAGGAGAAGCTCGACGAGATCTTTGATCCGTGGGACTTCCTCACCCGTATCGACACGGTCTTTGATCGTCTGGAGCAGCTGAGCTTCGAGTAGGTTCGGGCATAACGTTAGCTTTTTAGGGCGCTTTGCTGGTAATGTGTGTTGCCGGCAAAGCGCCTCGTTGCATTTAGGGAAAGACGGGGATAATAGTCGTCTCGAATAACATTCTGAGAGGGGATCGCATGATTTCGTTTGATTACAAGCCGCAGGTGTATGCTCTCGCAATATTCACCTTGACCTTTCCGATGACGGCAGCAAGGTGCTGGGCGTTGAGTTTACCGGCGGCTGCGATGGCAACCTCAAGGCCATCTCCAAACTGGTCGAGGGCGCTCCTGCTGACCGTGTGATCGAGGTTCTTGCCGGCAATACCTGCGGCATGAAGAAGACCTCTTGCGCCGATCAGCTTACGCGCGCTATCGAGGCCGCTCGCGCCGAGATCGCCTAATGGGTATCGCCGACCACATCAAGAACGGAATATCGCGTCGCGGCTTTGTGCTCGGTGGAGCTGCCGCGGGCGCTGCCACGGTGCTTGCCGGATGTTCGAAAAAACAGGCACCAGTGATGATGCCGCTGGCGAGCCGCAGGTTATCAAGGACGATTCGAAGATTGTCTCGATCACTGATGAGTACGAGGCAGTTGACATCGATCTTGAGCCGGCGGCATCGTGGACGCTGCCGCTGGGCACGTTGCTGTACTACTGCGATGGTGACTATGCTGCGGCAATGATGGCGCCCGCATCGGCACTGCACGCCAACACACTCGGTGTGCTCAACCTGGGCGATGGCTCGCTTACCACATTAATTGAGAATCCTATCGAGGGCACGGGATATGCTTTTTACGATGTCCGTGCCGGCGACGGCGTGTTTGCGTGGGTTGAGATGAACTTTGCCAGTTCATCGTGGAAGCTCTACGCTCAAAATCTGTCGGGCGCTTCGCTCTCTGGCGACGTGGTTGAGCTCGATCGAGGTGGCAAGGACTACGATCCGCCACTGTTTACGACGTTCGGGTCATCAGCCATCTGGTATAAAATGCCTTCGGCAGGCGGCAATAAAACGAGTAGTGATTCGTTTTGCTATCGTCGCTCGCTTGATGAATCCAAGGCCGAGACAATTTGGAAATCGACGGGCCGCTTTGCGTCGGCCCCGCGCGTGAGCGACGGCATTTTGACCATCTCGCCGCGTGTCCGCAACGACGAGGGCGTCTACTACGGCATAACGGCAATCGATCTGACCGATGGCAACAACACCAAACGTGCCCAGCTAGTCCTTCCCTCGTCAGTCTCGCCTTTCGAGGCCGTATATATGGGCGATACCTTCGTGTTTTCTATCGAGGCGACCTATAGTGGCGTGGGCACCTGGGCAACATGGGCACGTATATCGGTAATGAGGGAGGGCCATACCTCTTCCTGTCCCGCGAGCCGCTCGCATGTGCTGCCGGCAAGAAGAATAAATATCTCGTTAAGGTACAGGCATCGCATTTTCTCATCGACACCTCTGCCAAGACCTATGCTCGCTACTGTCGCCCGACCGCGCTTTGGAATATGGCGATTATCCAGCTACGGCGGGAAAATCGGACTCATTTCTTACGTACGCCACGGTGCGCAACAGCCAGGGTATACCCGAGACGGTCACCGCACGCCTATTCTCTCTTTAAGCTTAGAGGGGTTAAAAAGGCGCCAACAGGGGAATAAACGCGTTGTAATTGTGAGTACCGCCCGCCGAGCTGCCGCGTCATAGTGGCATCCGGCGGGCTCAGGTGCGTTAAAATGGGCTTGTTCTTAGCTGATTGAGACAGGGGGGCCGTGTTATGGCTTCAGATGCAAAAAAGATTCTGCTGGTCGAGGATGAGAAGGCAATCCGTGACGCCGTCGCTGCCTATCTCGAGCGCGAAGGCTACTGGGTTGTGGGTGTCGGCGACGGCCAGTCCGCGATCGAGGAGTTCGAGAAGCATCAGTTTGACCTGGTCGTGCTCGACCTTATGCTCCCCAAGATCCCCGGCGAGCGCGTTTGCCGCACCATTCGCGATACCTCGGATGTCCCCATCATCATGCTGACTGCCAAGGGCGAGATCGAGGACCGTATTATCGGTCTTGAGCTCGGCGCCGACGACTATCTGATTAAGCCGTTCTCGCCGCGCGAGCTTGTCGCGCGCGTTCGCGCTCTGTTCCGCCGTGCCCATCAGGCCGACGAGCCAGCCGTCGAGGTACTCGACTTCGGCGATCTGGTCATCGATATCTCGGGCCACAAGATTTTGGTCGAGGGCAAGGAAGTCGACCTGACGGCTTCCGAGTTTAAGCTGCTCACCACGCTTGCCCGTCACCCCGGTCGCGTCTACAACCGCATGGAGCTGGTCGAGAAGGTGCTCGGCTACGACTTTGAGGGCTATGAGCGCACCATCGATAGCCACGTGAAGAACCTTCGCGCCAAGCTGGGCGATGATCCCAAGAAGCCCAAGTGGCTCTACACCGTCCACGGTGTCGGCTATCGCTTCGAGGCTCCGGCCAAGACCGATAAGTCGGACGAGAAATAGGGAAATCACATATGACACCTGCGCGCTTTGAAATCGGACAAAAGCACAAGCAGGAGAGCGAGGCGGGTTCCAAGGCTAGTTGGAACACGCCTCGCTCCGATTCACGGCCAACGATGAGCTATCCCTCGCGCATGGCACTTGCTTTTGCTCTGACATCGCTCATGACGGTATTGGTGCTGGTGGGCGTGGTCTCTGTTGTGTGGGGCACGGTCTTTTCGGATTACACGCGCTCCAATATCGTCGAAATCGCAAATTCCGCTGCCGAAAAGCTTGCGACGTCGTATGAGGAAAACGGCAATTGGACTGCGGGCGAGCTACGTACGGTCGCGACATCAAGTTTGGTGTCCGACGACCTGAGTATGCAGGTCGTCAACAAGAAAGGCGTTGTCGTTTATGACGACTCATGGCCTTCGGCAAGCGCGACCGCCGATGTGCGCGAGAACGAATCGCCGTCGAGCAGCTCGAGCGGGAAAAAAGCATCGCATAGTCCGGTCTCGTCGGCTCCCACCGGCTTCGATAGCGTTGCAAGCGTCGAAATCATAACGTCTTCCGGCGAGCATGTCGGACAAGTAAAGCTGTGGGCCATCGGCTCCGATGCCTTGCTCACCAAGGCAGATTCTGCGTTTAGGGAGAAGACCTTTAACGCCATGGCCCTTGCTGCGGTTGTTGCAGTTTGCATTTCGGTCGTTATCGGATCACTCGTGTCGCGCATGCTCACCAAGCCGATTCACCGTATTACCAGCACGGCCAAGCAAATTCGCGATGGCGATCTGTCTGCTCGTACGGGCTTGCGCGGCGATGACGAGATCGATCAACTGGGCGAGACATTCGATGAGATGGCCACATCGCTCGAGAAGGATATGAAACACGAGAAACGTTTGACCTCGGACGTGGCTCACGAACTTCGCACTCCGCTTATGGCCATGCTCGCAACGGTCGAGGCCATGCAGGATGGCGTATATCCTACCGACGATGAGCACTTGGAGACTGTTGCTTCCGAGACGCGTCGCCTGGCTCGTCTGGTGCAGCAGATGCTCGACCTGTCGCGCATGGAAAACAGCACGGCTCCGCTCAACCTTGAGCCGGTGGACATGGTTCCTTTCGTGCGTTCCATCGTCAATGCCCAGGAGCGCCTGTTTGTCGACCGCGATCTGCGCTTGCGCTTTGCTGACGAGACCCAAGGTCACGACGATGTCGTCGAAGCCGATCCCGACATGATCACACAATGCGTCATCAATCTCATGAGCAACGCCATGCGCTACACCCCCGAGGGCGGTTGGGTCGTGGTGTCGGTGCTCAGTGACCGCAAACACGTCAGCATCGCCGTTTCTGATACCGGCATCGGTATTGCCAAGGATGACTTGTCGCGCATCTTCGGCCGTTTTTGGCGCGCCGATGCCAGCCGTGCCCGTGAGGCGGGCGGTCTGGGCGTGGGCCTCGCCGTGACTAAACAGATCGTCGAGCGCCATCACGGCTACATATCCGTGGAGTCGGAGCTTGGAAAGGGTACGACTTTTACGATTCATCTGCCTCGCGAGCACACGGCGGACGCGGCATCTACTACAATGGAGCACTAGCTTTTCGCTATTCGGTGAAGGAGGGGTTTCGTCCCTGCCGCTCCGAGTTTGCGAAAACGTGCGGGAAAGAACCCGCATTACTGTCGTATTTTGGTAAGGAGTGACTCACGTGACAACGATGGAGCGTCGTCCGGATTCCCGTGGCAAGGTTCGTGATATCTACGATGCCGGTGAAAACCTGCTGATGGTCGCCACCGACCGCATTTCTGCGTTCGACTTCATTCTTCCCGACGAGATTCCGTTTAAGGGAGAGGTGCTCAACCGCATCTCGCATTCTGGTTCGATAAGTTTGCCGACATCGTTCCCAACCACCTCGTTTCCATCGACCCGGCGGATTTCCCTGAGGAGTTTGCTGAGTATCGTGACTACCTCGCCGGCCGCGCCATGCTGGTTAAGAAGGCCCAGACGATTCCTATCGAGTGCATCGTCCGCGGCTATCTGACCGGTTCGGGCAAGAAGACCTACGACGAGAACGGCACCGTCTGCGGCATCCAGCTGCCTGAGGGCCTGACCGAGGCTTCCAAGCTTCCCGAGCCGCTGTTTACGCCGTCCACGAAGGCCGAGATCGGTGACCACGACGAGAACATCTCGTTCGAGCGTTGCTGCGAGATCGTGGGCGAGGACATCGCCACGCAGATTCGCGACCTTTCCCTCAAGATCTACAAGGCTGCCGCCGAGTATGCAGCGACCCGTGGCATCATCATTGCCGACACCAAGTTCGAGTTCGGTGTCATCGATGGCAAGGTTACGCTGATCGACGAGTGCTCACGCCCGACTCCAGCCGTTTCTGGCCTGCCGCCAGCTACGAGGAGGGCAAGATTCAGCCCAGCTACGACAAGCAATTCGTCCGCAATTGGCTCAAAGCCAACTGGGATATGACGGGGGAGACCCCGCACCTGCCCGCCGAGGTCATCGATGGCACGTCCGAGCGCTATCGCGAGGCCTTCCAGATCATCACGGGCTCCCAGTTCACAAGCATGAAGGAGAACGCATAAGTGAGTACCCGTAGCGCCACGAACAAGCGCACGCAATCCCACGAGGTTACCGGGGTTGCGCGCAAGTCCGCTGCATCCGCCAAGCCCGCCCGTCAGGCAGCGAGCTCTGTCCGCGTCGTGCCGGCTTCGTCTAAGGCACGCCGCAAAGAGCTCGAGAAGGGCGAGAATCTCGAGGGCCTCTCTAAAGAGGAGAAGCGCGCCCGCAAGGCTAAGCAGCGCGCCAAGGAGGACCGCATCTACACGGTGTCGAATATCCTTCTCAAGCAGGATGAGGACTACACCAAGCGCCGTCGTATCTGGTGGGCCGTGCTTACTATCGGCATGGTACTCGTCGTGGCAATTTGGGCTTCGCTCTACTTCGCTCCCGCTGGCATGGTGTCCAGCCCTGTCCAGATGGTCGGCATCGTTTTGTCCTACGTCGTCATTTTGGGTGACTTTATTTACGACTTCGTTCGTATTCGTCCCCTGCGTAACATGTACCGCACGCAGGCCGAGGGCATGTCCGAGAACAAGCTCAACGCTCTTATTGAGCGCGCGGCTGCCGAGGAGGACAAAAAGGACTCCAAGAAGAAATAGCGTTTGCATGCATACTTATCGCTAAGATATAAGGCGCGTCGTTTTTGCGGCGCGCTTTTTACTGTTCTATAGATAGATGGAGTGGCACATGATTCGAGCTGCCCTGACGGTCGAAGAAGCTCTGGAGGCATGAAGGCCCTGGAGCCCAAGATTAAAAACTATGCGCGTCTGGTTGTCCGCAAGGGCGTAAACGTCAAGCCCGGCCAGGAGGTTGTCGTTCAGTCTCCGGTCGAGTGCGCGCCTTTTGCCCGCGTGGTGGTCGCGGAGGCTTATGCCGCCGGCGCTGGCCACGTGACGGTCATTTGGGCCGATGATGCCGTGACGAGGCTCACGTACGAGCATGTCGATAAAAGCTATTTTGAGCAGACGCCCGAGTGGAAGCGCATGCAGCTGGATTCCCTGGCCCAGGATGGTGCCTGCTTTGTCTTTATCGAGGGGGCGGATCCTGCGGCCCTCAAGGGCATCGATCCAGCCAAGCCGGCCGCGGCATCCAAGGCGAGGAATACGCAATGCAAAGTTTTCCGCCGTGGACTGGATTACAACATCAATCCGTGGTGCATCGCCGGCGCTCCGGTCGTGGCTTGGGCGCACGAGGTGTTCCCGGGAGACGCCGATGAGGTTGCAATCTATAAGCTGTGGAATGCGATTCTGCACACCGCGCGCGCCGATGGCCAGGACCCAGAGAGCGACTGGGAACTCCATGACGCCGCATTCGAAAAGAACCTGCGTTTTCTGAACGACAATCGTTTCGACTACCTGCATTACGCCGCGGCAAATGGAACCGATCTGACGATTGGCATGACGAAAGGTCACGAGTGGGCCGGCGGCAAGGGCAAGACGCCCGAAGGGCACCCCTTCTTCCCCAACATTCCCACCGAGGAAGTCTTCACTTCGCCCGATCGCATGCGCGCCGACGGTATCGTGTACTCGGCCATGCCGCTCATCCACCATGGCAATAAGGTCGACGATTTTTGGATTAAGTTCGAGGGCGGCCGCGTAGTGGACTACGATGCCCGTGTGGGCAAGGCAACGCTCGCAAGCATCATCGATACTGACGAGGGCGCTGCTCACCTGGGAGAGGTCGCGCTCATCTCCAAGAACACGCCGATCCGCGAAAGTGGCGTACTGTTCTACGATACGCTCTATGACGAGAACGCTAGCTGCCATCTCGCGCTAGGTGTCGGTTTCCCCGAATGCATCGAGGGTGGGTATGACATGTCCAAGGAAGAGCTCCTGGAGCATGGCGTTAACGTCTCGAGCACGCACGTCGATTTTATGATTGGCACGGACGACATCGATATTACGGGCATTACGCCTGATGGACGTGAAGTTGTGATTTTCCAGAACGGCCAATGGAGTTGGGAATAGTCCCAGACCGTGGTACAATGCCACCCGCGGGCCGTTAGCTCAGCTGGCAGAGCAGGGGACTTTTAATCCCAAGGTCCAGGGTTCGAACCCCTGACGGCCCACCATAGAATGGAAAAGCGACTGGCGGATGCCGGCCGCTTTTTGTTGCCGCGACGCGGGTTCGAACCCGAAAGGGCGCGGAGCTGAGTAAACGCGTGAGCGTTTGCCAGCGCAGCGCGCAAGGCGCGAAGCGCCGCAGCGGCCGCCTGCGGAGCAGGCTGAACCCCTGACGGCCCACCCAAAGTAAGGAATACGAAATGAAAACAAATAGATACGGAATTAGCGGCAGCACATTAAAGATAATAGCAGCCATTTCGATGGTTCTCGATCATGTAAGCAGGATCGTCCTGACCAATGGAATCATGACTCACGCATCGTACAGTCAGATATCAGACGAACAGTGGGCGATTCTAAGCGAGGCTTCGGATGTGCTTCATGTTCTTGGCAGAATTGCATTTCCCTTATTTTGCTTTTTGATAGTTGAGGGATTTTTGCATACTCATGACTTAAAGAAGTACCTGCGAAATATGCTTGTCTTCGCAATCATTGCGGAGCCCATATACGATTTCGTCCAAACCGGGCAACTATTTGACCTTCGGCAACAAAATGTTATGTGTGAGCTCCTGCTTTCCTTGGTCTTTTTGATTGTTCTGGAAAAGATACAAAGTCTTTCAAAACGGAAAAGATACATCGCAGAAACTGCTCTGATTGTTTTGACAGCACTGGCAGCTGAATACACTAAACTAGATGGCGGTGTGTATGGCATTATGCTTGTGGCCGCATTCTATTTATTCCACGACAGCAAGGCCAAGATGTTCTTTGCTGCAGTATGTGCAGTGCTCCTTTCGTCATGCCATATAGTTGGCGGCGGATTTGAGTTTGCTACAGCTAATGTACTTAATCCTGATGTTGCTGCCGCGGTCGTTTCGTTGCTGCTTATCAATCTTTATAATGGTAAGCGAGGGCTGAAGCTCAAATATTTCTTCTACATTTTCTATCCGGCACATCTTGCTCTGCTTTATGGTGTTTCACTTATTGTTTTGAACTGTCTTTAAAAACTCTCAAACAAGTCTCTGAAAACGGAAACAAATTGACTCTAAGACTGCTTGTAAATTTCCGGAAGACCTGAGAGATGCGAGGATAGGCAACGAGGGTTGCAGAGAGATGCTTCTCAGTTCTCTGGCGGATCGCACGTATCTGTATGAGGATCACTTCCACATACTCATTAATAACAGTGATAAACACGGCAGATCCTCAAAACATGAGGCTGTGGAGGTCGAACGATGCTTCGAAAGCATGAATGGCAGCGAGAAAATGAGTTCGGAAGCGCCCTCTGGATGATCCAGCATAGAATAGAAAGCGATCGGCTCCGGCTGGTCGCTTTTTGTTGCCGCGCCACGTCGAACCCGAACTTCTCTATATATAAGAACGCTTGGCGAACAAAACCTGCCTTTTACCGACGGGAAACAAATAGCTGATGCTTTTGGAGTAAAGTGGCGCTCCAGAGATGACCGATGCCTTAACACCTATAAACCAGCTGGTCATCGCCAATATCAGAAGCCAATGCTTCAGTTTTAACCTCAGTGATGCGACTGAGGGACCTATTCATTTGTGAACAAAATATGGAGTGTGCGATTCCCGCCCCCGGCGCCCCTCCGGTCTGGCAATATATCTCCTTGCCGCGCGGCCCGGTCGGACCGGATCAGCCGCCAGGCGTGCACCTTGAGAACCGGATACTGCGAGGATGGACACATTCAGTG
>ENA-OQHA01000804-OQHA01000804.1-human-gut-metagenome-genome-assembly--contig:-NODE-804-length-14347-cov-2.549648_pt1 | contig 14347 bp, 24 predicted proteins | sample MGYA00242558_ERZ504707 | MGnify/ENA primary metagenome ERZ504707 (study PRJEB26092, sample SAMD00036197) | human gut metagenome | host: Homo sapiens | study: EMG produced TPA metagenomics assembly of... | reverse complement strand
CTTTGCCGTTTCGGCGGTGATGCAGCTCTACTTCAAGAATTCGGCCGCAAACTTTGCACTCATTGCGTCTGCTGCCGCCCTGCTGGTGCTCACGGCTGGACTGGCTGTTTTTCTACTATATGCCCGGTTACAGCGGCGCGGCCAGCCGCTGGCTGTGGTTCGTGCTGCCCACGGCGGCGCTTTCGGTGCCTGTCTGCTTCCCTCTGTTCGGGGTCGTGCGCCGCATCCACGAAGAATTTAAGATCGACAACGGCGTGGTGTAACGCACCCCGCGCCGGAAGGAGAATCCATGAACCAAGAAGAACGGAAAACCGCCATCCGGCGGATGCGTGTTCTCGTTGCCGCCGCCTGCATCCTCATGCTGCTGTACGGGCTGCGGCTCATCTTTTTGCAGCTGGTCAACGGGGAGGATTTCAAATCCCAGGCCACCAACACCACCGACTACAAGTTTACGGTCACGGCGGCACGCGGTGACATTGTGGACAGCCGGGGGGAGCGCATTGCCACCAGCGTCACGGGCTACAACGTGGTGCTCAACAAGCTGCTGATGGGAGACGAAGATCTGGACGGGATGCTCCAGAAGATCGTCGAGCTGCTGCGTGCCAACGGTGAGAGCTGGAACGATACTCTGCTCATCAGCCAGCCGGATGCAGCGGGCAATTATACCTTTACCGCCGAAGCGGGCAGCACCAGGGATCAGAAAGCCCTTGCCGCCATGAAGGACAATCTTGGTTTACAGCAGTATGCAACGGCCAATGATGTGATGGAGAAGCTGGTGGAGGACTACGACCTTGCCAGCTATCCGCTGAGCTGGCAGCGCACGCTGGGCGGCATCCATTACGAGATGCAGCTGCAGGCGTTTTCCAATGTGAACAACTTTATCATGGCGGAAAATGTCAGCGAGGCCACCGTGGCGACCATCAAGGAGCACAGCCTCTCGCTGCCGGGTGTGGAGATCGTGGAAACGAGTACCCGCAGCTATGAGCAATCCACGGTGCTGCCCCATGTGCTGGGCCGGGTGGGCAAGATCACCGCTGAAAAGTGGAAGGTGACCGACGAAAACGGCCAGACCACCTACCCCCTGCGCGAAAAAGGCTACAACATGAACGACATCATCGGCATCTCGGGCCTGGAATCGGCTTACGAGGAAGAACTGCGGGGCAAGGATGGCGTGGAGACCATCACCCGCAACTCCGACGGTGTCATTGTGGATACGGCCCTGACCACTGTGCCGAGCCGGGCCACACCGTCCAGCTGACCATCGACAGCCGGTTCCAGAAGGCGGTGGACAAGGCACTGGCCGAGAACATCGACATGATCAACCGGGTCTACAACACCGGCAGCATGAAAGCTGCCGCCGGTGCCGCCGTGGTGCTGGATGTGAAGGACGGCAGCGTGCTGGCTGCATCCAATTACCCCAGCTTTGACCAGAACCTGTATGCCACCCAGTACAGCGAGTACAGCGCGGACGAGAGTCTGCCCCTGTTCAACCGGGCGCTGCAGGGCCTGTACACCCCGGCTCCACCTTCAAGCCTGCCGTGGCAGTGGCTGCGCTGGATTCCGGGCTCATCAACCAGTACTCCACGGTGTTCTGCAACGGCGTGTACACCTTTTATAAAGGGTACAGCCCCCGCTGCACCCGCCATGGCCACAGCGGCAACATCGATGTGGTCACGGCCATCAAGTGGAGCTGCAACGTCTTCTTCTACGATGTGGGCCGCCGCCTGACCAGTGATGTTTACGATGCCTACGCCTATAAGCTGGGCCTGGGTCAGCGCACCGGCGTGGAGGTCAGCGAGGCTGTGGGCCACCTGACCTCCAAGAACGACTCCAACTATATGGAGTCACTGGACGTTCAGGCAGCCATCGGTCAGGGCAACACGGTGGTCACGCCCATCCAGCTGGCCACCTATGCTGCAACGCTGGCCAACAACGGAACCCGCTACCGCACCCATTTTGTCAAGGCGATCCTGGATTCCAACACCGGCGAGGTGATCAGCGAGACTCAGCCCGAGGTGATGGATATCATCGAGTACCGGCAACACCTTTGAGCTGGTGCGGCAGGGGATGCGGCAGGTGCCCAGCACCATTACCAACAGCAAGATCAGCAGCTACCCCATTGCCATTGCCTGTAAGACCGGCACCCCTCAGCGCAGTGAGACCTACGCCCCGGGCAAGCACTACCTGAACGCCATGATGGTGGCCTATCTGCCCGCCGATGACCCGCAGATCGCCATTGGCATCACCATTGAGTATGGCGGCTACGGTGCCCGAACCGGCGATCTGGTGGTGGACATTGCCAATGCCTACTTCGCCATGCAGGACGGCACCCTGAATGAGGATGGCACCATCGGAAAGCAGGAGACCGCCGCAGACAGCACCCCCGCTGACCAGACTGCCCCCGCCCAGACCGAAACCGGCACGGATACAGCCACAGATCCCGCCGCAGGCACCACGGATGCTGCTCAGGAGACCGCACCTGCCGGGCAGGACGCTTTAGACAATTGAAGAGAGATGAAACGCTGCTTTTGGTGAAATTTGGCGCTTTTTCGAAAAAAGTATGAAGTTTGTCTAAAAAACGGTTGTAAAAGAACGGAAACTGTGATACTATGATATATGCAAGAAAAATGCCCACTGGCGAAACAAAGGAGAGGTTGACCGATGACGATTGCACTGATTGCGCATGACTCCAAAAAAGAGCTGATGGTTCAGTTCTGTACGGCGTATTGCCGGATTTGAGCCAGCATAAATTGGTGGCTACGGGTACCACCGGCAAGCTGATCTCCGAGGCAACGGGTCTGCAGATCCAGCGCTTTCTGGCAGGTGTTCAGGGCGGGTGATCAGCAGATCGCATCCCGCATTGCCTGCAATGAGGTCGATCTGCTCCTGTTCTTCCGCGATCCGATCAACGCAAAGCCCAGCGAGCCCAACGAGATGACCCTGCTGCGCCTGTGTGATGTGCATAACATCCCGCTGGCCACCAACATTGCTACCGCGGAGGTGCTCATCCACGGCCTGGAGCGTGGAGATCTGGATTGGCGGGATATCGTCCACCCGCAGAACTGAAAACTGGAATAAAACACAAGCCCCCGCATGTTGGCCGGAAAACCAACGTGCGGGGGCTTTTTTGCATCCCTGTGATGGTTACAGGAACGTGACGGTTTCGGACAGAGGCTTGCGGGAGCTGTGGTTGGGCAGGGGGCCTGCACCCTCGGCAGCGTGGCCCAGATCAAGAAGCATTACGATCTCTTCGTTTTCGGGCAGATCCAGCGCGTTTGCCAGCTTGTCCGGGTCAAAAAAGTTGACCCAGCAGCTGTCTACACCTGCATTGGCAGCGCCCAGCAGCAGGTGGGTGGCCACGATGGCGGCATCCTCTATGCCGGAGTTCATCCGTTCGCCGGGGTAAGTAAAGGTGTGGTTCTTGTCATAGGCGACCACCAGACAGATGGGGGCACCGTAGCGGCAGGGAGTGGCAGCATCGATCTTTGCCAGCCCTTCTTCGGACTGAATGACGTAGATGTGCTGTTCCTGGGTGTTCTTGGCGGTGGGTGCCAGCCGACCGGCCTCCAGAATGGTGTGGAGTGCCGCGGCATCCACCTTGCCTGCACCAAAATTTTTGCAGGAATACCGCTGTGCAATAAGCTGAGTGAATTCCATAACGATCTCCTCCTGACGTTGATTGGACGGAACAGAGCGCCGCTTGCAAGTGCTCTGTTATGCTGATTATACCACACTGCGCCGGTGGTGCAACCCTTAAAAGAGGTCCAGCATGTTGTCCAGATAGATCGCCTCCCGGACGTGGATCTGATACTCCGGCCGGGTCAGATAATAGAGCAGAAACTCCAGCACCAGCGCGCTGCCCAGCCCGCGCCCTTCCAGTTTGAAATTGGAAAAGCCCAACGGCAGATAGCGCTCCCGGATGTCCGCAGTGCCGATGAACCCGGGGTTTTCCATCGCCTTGGAAAAGCGGTAGCCCTCCTGCGCGCCGGGGGCGGTGCACCGATGTTCGCAGACCTCCCCCAGATTTTTGCGACTGACGGCTTCGTAGCAGCGCCTGCGCTCGGTGCAGCCGAACCAGCAGCACTCGTTGCAGAGAAATTCTACCTTGTCCTTTTCGGGCTGGGAGAGTGCATTCAGGACATCGAAGGCCTTGTTCAGCCGGAAGTCCGGTACGACATACCGGAACTCCGGCCGCCGGACCTCTGCCTGAAACGCCTGAGGATCCGTCAGGACCTTGGTGGTGGAGGATACGAGATAAAGCACCGGGTAATGCTGCTGCAGGTAGTTCAAAAGCAGCTCGGAGTGGACGATGACCCCATTCTGCACCGTGCCCCGCTGGGCAAACTGCTGACACACTGCGTTGCATTTCCGGTCTGAGAGGTGCTCCGGGCGGAGTAGGGAATTGCTGAATGTGAGCCGGGCAGAGATGCCGTATTCCTGGGTCAGAGCCAGAACTTCGGCGGGGGAGTGCTCCCCGGCCTCCACGCGGCCCCCGCCCCAGATGCAGTCCGGCGGCGCGCCGTAGATGGAGCCGATCTCGCACCAGTCATAAAAATATTCCCGGTGCTCCCGGAACAGGGGCAGGAACAGGCGGTAGAGCTCGTAGAACTCGAACAGTCCGGGCAGGTGATAGCAGGCGGTGTGTTTCATTCTCAGATTTCCTCGGTGTCAGAAGGTGCGGCGGTGATATCCCGGTAAAAGATCGCCCAGGCCGCTTCCTCGTAGGGGTGCAGAAAGAAAAAGCCGGCGCTCAGCGGGATGGACAGCAGGATCAGCAGAACAAGGACCGTATCCGCCGAGTGGGTGAAGGCAAAGACGAGAGAGAAACCAATCAGCATGGGCAGGGTGCAGAGCAGCTCCCAGCCCAGAAAGCTGAGATCGAGCAGAACAGCCGCCACTTGTTGCCGTCCATGATGCGCCGGGATTCAGTGATGGCTTCGTTGGCCGTCAGGCCGGGGTGCTCGGCCATGATATAGGGGGTCATGGCATAGCTGTAGGCTTTTACCACGCCGGGGATGAACAGCAGCAGCGCCCAGAGCGTCACATAAAGCCCCTGCAGGAAATTCATGCAGAAGCCGTCCCACAGGCGGTGCTTCTGGGAAGCGAGGTCGGAGAGGGCAGCGTCCCTGCCGTCTGCAAGGTTCAGGTTGAACCGGGCGTAGCCAGCCGCGCCGCACCGCTCACGATGACGGTGAACACTGCCCAGGCAAGGATGCAGACCACAAGAACCGCCAGCACGCCGCCGCTGCCGGTGGAAAGCAGCCCGGCAAACCCTGGGGTGTCGCCGTTGGCGTTCTGGCTCATGTTGGAGATGACTCTGTCTGAGCTGCTCACAATGTTGGCTCCCAGCAAACTGGCGATCAGTCCGGCCAGAACAGCTGTCTTCCATCTGCCACGCAGGGCATTCAGCGCAAGGGCACGATAATCAGCAGAAAGTTTCATAGAGCTTCCCTCCTGTCAGCAATGGAGATCGTTCGTTGAAAAACGGCAGCTGCCGTTTTATATAAAATACGTTTCAGCCTGCACAAAAATTGCAGCCGGGACTTCTTTTGCAAAGGCTCATCCCCGGGCATCCTGCCGGGTGGTGCTGAAATATTCCTTGGGTGTCATGCCGTACTCCTTTTTAAAGGCGCGGAAAAAGTGGTTGTAGCCCCCGAAACCGCTGGTCTTGTACACCTCGGTGATGGGGAGACCCTGCTCAATGAGGGTGCAGCAGCGGTCCAGCCGGGCCTTTACGATGTAGCGGTGCACGGTCTGGCCGGTCTGGCGTTTGAATTCCCGGGCAATATGCTCCCGGGAGACGAAAAACTCCTTTTCCAGACGATCCAACGTCAGTTCCTCGGTGAGGTGCGCCTGAATAAACAGGAATACCTCGTCCAGCATCAGGTGGTGGCGGCTGACCGAAGCGGTGTGGAATTCGGCATGGATGCAGGCACGCAGTGCCAGCACCACGAACATCTGCAGGATGCCGTGCTCGAACGCCGCCGCGCCGAACTGGCTGCTCTCCTGGGGGAGCACCAGCAGCTTCCGGGCAAGATTTTTCAGCAGCATATAGATCTGGCTGTCCGGCCGGACAGCCACCTGCCGGAAGGGCACCACGTTGAAGCTTTTTTCAAAGTTGGTGTCTCATCCGACAACTGCGCCAGCATCTGGGGAGACAACTGCACCCGGATGATCTCCAACGGGCCGTAGGTTCCGGCATATTCCAGCCTGCCGCCCTGCCCGGGCTTGAGGATGATCAGGTTCTGCTGCTGGGCGGGCAGCACCACCTCGCTGCACCGGAACACACCGCTGCCCCGGATGACCAGAAACAGGTCATAATACGCGCCGGAAAAGAATTCCCGAACCGTGCTTTGTTCAAAAAGATAACGTTTGGCTGTATAATTCACCAAAATTCCCTCCGTGGAACTGTCAGATGCGACAGTTTGTTGTACACAACTGAAAAGTACAACTGTCATAATTGCATAATACATCAATTTGCGATAGTTTTCAATCATTTTTTGGATATGCTTTGACGCAAAATTAACGTATAATACAATTGAAGAGAAGAGGCTTGTGTGAAAAGCCTCGTGGTTTCATCTGTTTTTTAAGGAGGATAAAACGAAATGGACCAGAAAAAGACCGTTCGGCCCTTCTCCATGAAGGACAAGATCGGCTATACACTGGGCGATCTGGCTGCTGCTTCACGGAGCAGTACCGCGCCATGTATCTGTCGATCTTCTACACCTTGATCCTGCAGGTCAACCCCTTCCATGTGGGTATCCTGCTGCTGGTCACCAAGATCTGGGATGCCGTCAACGACCCCATCATCGGTGCGATCGTGGACTCCCGCAAGGCCACCAAGGGCGGCAAGTTCATCCCGTGGATCCGCGCCTTCTCGTTCCCCATGGCAGTGCTGTGCATACTTGGCTTTGTCAATGTGGGCAATATCAACTACGGCCTGCGTCTGGCCTATATGTTCGTCACCTACGTTCTGTACGAGGCACTGTACACCTGCGTCAACGTGCCCTTCGGTACCCTGTCCAGCGTGATGACCGATGATGTCAGCCAGCGCACCGCACTGTCCCGCTACCGCAGCCTGGGCGGCACCATCTTCATGACCGTCATGGTCATGATCGGCCCCCTGTTCCTGTATGTGGACAACAAGCCCGTGGCTGGCCGCTTCCTGATGCTGGCCTGCATCTGCGCCATGCTGGGCCTGCTGTGCCTGCAGATCACCTGCGTGTGGTGCAAGGAGCGTGTGGAAGTGCCTGAGCGTCCGCAGGGCGAAAAGCTGAACTACCTGCACGTTCTCAAGGAGATCTCTCACAACAAGGCTCTGCTGGGCGTGATGTTCTTCAGCCTGACCGGCATGATCGGCGCTTCCGTGGTCAACGGCCTGAACACCTATCTGTACAAGGACTTCTTCGGCAACGTCAAGATCCAGGCTGTCTCCGGCATGCTCAGCGTGCTGTATGCAGTGCTCTCCTTTGCCATCACCCAGCCTCTGGCCAACAAGTTTGGCAAGAAGGAGTGGTGCTGCATGGGCGCAGGCTTTGCCGCCGTCGTGTTCGGCATCCTGTTCTTCTTCCCTGTCCACAACCCTGTGGCCTTCATCGTCATCAACGGTATCTGCTACCTGGGCGCTTCCGGTATGCAGGTGCTGATCTGGGCCATGGTCAACGACGCCATCGACTACCATGAGCTGAAGACCGGCGAGCGCAACGAGGGCATCGTCTACTCCACCTACTCCTTCTTCCGCAAGCTCGCAAGCGCCATCTCCGGCAGCCTGTCCAGCTTTGTGCTGGGTGCCATCGGCTACAACGTTACCGCTGGCGCTGTGCAGACCGCAGGCGTTGTGAACGCTATCTGGAAGAGCTACACCGGCGTCTACTTCCTGGGCTACGGCATTGCAGTTGCCATCCTGTTCTTCGTCTACCCCCTGACCAAGCAGAAGACTGCTGAGATGCTGACCGAGCTGAAGGCTCGCCGCGCCGCAAAGGAGAGCAAGTAAATGAAGATCTTACAGGTCCAGTTTCAAAACCGCAATGGCCACACCCTGCGCGGCATCGTGACCCTGCCTGATACGGAGGGCAAGGTGCCCTTTGTGGTGCACCTGCACGGCTTTGCCGGCAGCTGCAGCGGCTACAAGTCCATGTACACCCACCTGTCCCGCGCTTTGGCAGCGCAGGGCATCGGCAGCGCCCGGTTTGATTTCTACGGCAACGGCGAGAGTGACGGCGAGTTCGAGGATATGAGCTTTGACGGCCTGCACACCGATGCACAGGATATCTTTGCATGGGCAGCTGAGCAGCCCTATGTGGACAGCGAAAAGATGTTCCTCTCCGGCCAGAGCATGGGCGGCTACATTGCTGCCTCCTGCGCTCCGGTGATCCAGCCCCACGGCCTGATCCTGCTGTGCCCGGCGCAGGGATGTGGTTCGCTGCGCCAGCGCGCCGACGGTGTGACCCAGACCGGCAAGGACTACGCCGACATGGAGGGTCTGTGCTACAAGATGGCCTCAACTATGAGATGGCCAAGCACCCCGATCCCTTTACCGAGGCCAAGGGCTACAACGGCCCGGTGCTTCTGCTGCGGGCCGACGATGACCGTCTGGTGGACGAGGGCACCTGCAGCCGCTATGCCGAGGGGTACACCGCACCCGAGGTGGATACCATTGCAGGCGCGGACACAACTTTGCCACGCTGACCGCTCGTGCCGCCGTGGAGGAAAAGACCGCCGCATTCATCAAAGCACATCTGTAAGGAGGCATTTGTATGGAAAACATGATCCTGCAGCCCATTGTAGTGGGCGGACAGACCTTTAAGAACCGCATCATGTTCCCCCCGCTGACCACCGGTTACGAGAAGAACGGCATGATCAGCGAGCAGGACATGGGCTTCTACACCCGCCTGGCCAAGGGCGGCGTAGGCTACATCGTTCTGGGCGACGTTGCACCCATCAACAGCTTTTCTCCCACCCCTAAGCTGTTTGACGACAGCCAGATCTCTGCCTTCAAGGAGCTGGCCGACAGCGTTCACGCCTACGGCACCAAGCTGGGTGTCCAGCTCTTCCACCCGGAGTACGATGTGGATGCCATCAACAGCCTGTTCATGCAGAAAAAGTTTGACGAGATGCGTCAGCGCCTGCATCACGATATGATGTTCTTTACCGATGAGGCCAGCGAGGAGATGCTGATGTCCATCATCGATAAGATGTGCGCCTGCGCAGTGCGTGCCCAGAAGGCCGGTGTGGATGTGATCCAGATCCACGGCGACCGCCTGAACGGCTGCCTGTGCTCCACCCGGATGAACCACCGTACCGATAAGTTCGGCGGCAGTCTGGAAAACCGGGTCCGCTTTGCCCGCATGCTGACCCGCGCCATCCGCAAGGCTGTGCCGGATATGATCATCGACTACAAGCTGTCCATCGTCACCCCGCAGCGCGGCAAGGGCGGCATCGACGAGGCCGACGCCGTGCAGTTCGCCCAGTGGCTGGTGGAGGACGGCGTGGATATGTTCCACGTTGCCCAGGCCAACCACACCGGCAACATGGCGGATACCATTCCTCCATGGGTGTGCAGCCCTACGCTTCTTTGTCAAGATCGCCGGGGACATCAAAAAGGCTGTCAACGTGCCGGTCAGCGCCGTGGGCCGTATCGTGGATGCCGAGATGGCAGAGCGCGTCATCGAGAGCGGCATGGCTGATATGGTGGCTGTTGGCCGTCCGTTGCTGGCAGACCCTGATTGGGGCACCAAGATCGCTGCCGGTAAGGCTTGCGATATCCGCCGCTGCATCAGCTGCAACAAGGGCTGCACCGATGCTATCCAGAACCGCCAGTTCCTCTCCTGCGTGCTGAACGCAGAGAACGGCTACGAGAACAGCCGCAGCATCCAGCCTGCAGAGCAGAAAAAGAAGATCGCTGTCCTGGGCGGCGGCCCTGCCGGTCTGGAAGCAGCCCGTGTGGCAGCCCTGCGCGGCCATGATGTGACCCTGTTTGAAAAGACCACCTCTCTGGGCGGTCAGCTGAACATCGCCTGCGTGCCTCCCCGCAAGGAGGAGATGCGCCGCGCCACGCAGGATCTGATCCATGCAGTCTGCAACGCCGGTGTGCACCTGTGCATGGGCCAGACCCGCACTGCCGAGCAGCTGAAGGATGCCGGTTTGAGGCAGTCATCAACGCTGTGGGTGCCCACAGCGCCGCACCCCGCATCCCCGGCATTGACGGCGTGAACGTGGCCGATGCCTGGAAGGTGCTGGCCGGTGAGCAGCAGGTGTACGGCACTGTGGCTGTCATCGGCGGCGGCATGGTGGGCTGCGAGACCGCAGAGTATCTGGCTGCCCGCGGCTGCAAGGTGTCCGTCATTGAGATGATGGACAAGATCGCAGCAGGCGAGAGCACCACCATTCTGCCCACCCTGCTGGAGAACTACAAGACCTACGGCGTGGAGCAGTACCCCAGCCACAAGGTCAAGGAGTTCCGCATGGATGCCGTTGTCTGTGAGAACAAGGACGGCGCAGAGGTGACCATCCCCTGCGATTACATCGTGCTGGCTATGGGCGCACGCTCCAACGAGTTTGACGCTGCTGCGCTGGAAGCTGCCAACATCCCGGTGTACTCCATCGGCGATGCCGCAGGCAAGGCTGCAGATATCTCCAACGCCATCCGTACCGGCTACGATACCGCCTGCCAGCTGTAAAGTAGTCTGAGATGCGCACAGCGCATCGCCAAAAGTGCAAGCCCGGAAGGTCTGTGTGCCTTCCGGGCTTGCTTTTTTTCGGGAAAAGACGTGATCATTGGCCGCCCTCTGCGATATTTTTCCGTCGGTTAAGACTGGATATAGAAATCCGACAAGAGTTGTGTTAGAATAAGGCATCCGGGAGCGCCATGCGGCGGGTGCTCCGCTTCAACATGAAAAATGGAGGCTTTTTATGAAAAAGACCTATCGCTCGTTCTTTTGTCTGCTTGCAGTGCTGCTGCTCAGTGTCAGTGCACTGCCCGCTGCCTCGGCACTGTTTTCGGAGCGGCTCTACTACTATGGTACGGTGGAAGAGATCAGCCGCAATGAGGACGGCACGGTGGAGTCCGTACTGGTGACCGCAGAGGGGCAGGAGACCTATGAAATGGTGATCACTGAGCGCACCCAGTGGCAGGACCATGACGAAAAGACCACCTCCGATCCCGCTACCCTTGCAGTGGGGAGCAGATCTGTGTGGTGCACGACCCTGCCGTGATGATGTCGCTGCCGCCGCAGTCGGTGGCTTATACCGTCATCCGCAATTTCCCCGCAGGTACGGATCTGGAGCAGGAAGCCCGCGACGCTGCCTGCCCGGTGAAGCAGTTCTTCGCCCGGACCCGCAAGGCCATTGAGGACTGGTTCTACCAGACCATGCCCATTGCGGAGTGAATCTGACTGCATCGTAAAAAAGGAAAAACATCTGCTGTCCCACACCGGAGGCTGTCACGTCCGGCAAAGGGGCAGCAGATGTTTTTTTGTGTGTAATCCTGCCTTGTTCAACTTACGATTCATCCAGTTGGGCAGCAGTGCAGAAACACTCAGTTCCGCTGGAACCCAAGATAGCGGGTGCCTGAAAACTCAGCTTTCCAATGTCGCCCTCCACAAGCATTCCGTAGTCCGAACCACTTACGGTAAGCTCCATGCGGTCGCCGCTCTCTACCTGAAAGGTCACATAATAGGTGGTAAACGTATGCATCATCGTGTTGTCCGTGTGGTGATGAGAGACCTCCGTGCGCTTTGCCACCACCGTTGCCGGAACGGTCAGCCGCGGCGAATGGTTGTTTTTATTCCATGTGCTGATATTTCCGATGATGGTGTATAGGATCATGCCCAAAACCACAAGGAACAGGATGGGAAACAGGATGTTGAACAACAGATCAAATCCAGCGAAAAACATCTTACTCCTCCAAAATTTCTTCCAGCAGTCCCTTTACGTCCTCCAAAAAGGATTCCTCTCCAAGGGTGTTCACTTTGAAGAACACCGCCTGACTGCCGCCTGCGGTGATGGCGGATAACCGGATCGGGCTGTCCCCGTTCTGAAACATGGTCAGCGTCAGACTCAGGCGATTACCGCCCATCACGCTGTACCGTTCAAAGACGCGGACGCTGCACCGGGCATCGCCCTCTTTGAAATCACTTCCGGCTTCCAGCTCTGCCGACCAGCTGCTGGCCGGAATTTCGTTTTCCAACTTCCAGAGCAGCTGATCAAATTTCTTGTTCTGAATGGTCTTTTCAAAGATCGCCATAATGGTTCCTCCGTTTTACCAACAAAATTCGGTCCCTTATCCTTAATACGAACGAACCCGCAGGAAAATTGCAGAATGCCATCCCTGCGCTCCGGATTCGGAGGAATACTTTGTGATCTTCCAACAGCATACAGTAGCACCAGGGGGTGCTGTGTATGCTATTAACGCTGCTGCAATTTTTCGCTACAAAATTTCTGGTGCTGGCGCTGCATCTGGAAGCGGGGAGTTTCCCAAAGCCGCTCAGCGCACGGGAGGAGATCGAAACCTTTGCGGCTCTGCGGGCGGGGGACAGGAGTGCGCGGGAGAAGATCATCCGGCACAACCTGCGGCTGGTGGCCCATGTGGCAAAGAAATACTACGCCCAGCCCGGCGACCAGGAGGACCTGATCTCAATTGGAACCATTGGCTGATGAAGGCCGTGGATACCTTTGACACCACCCGCAAGGCGCGGTTTGCGACCTATGCCAGCAGATGCATTGAGAATGAGCTGCGGATGCATTTTCGCAGGGAGCGCAGAAATGGCGTGGTCGTTTCCCTGCAGGAAACACTGGAAGCGGGAAAGGAGGACAGCGCACTGACCCTTTCCGATGTACTGCAGGACGGTTTCTGCATGGAGGATGCCTGTGAGCGGCAGGACGAGGCCCGGCGGCTGCGCAGGCTGATCGAGGGCCTGCCCGCCCGGGAACGCAAGCTGATTCTGCTGCGGTACGGCTGGCGGGTCAGCCGCCCCTGACCCAGCTGGAAACGGCACAGCTGCTCCAGATCAGCAGAAGTTATGTCTCTAGGCTCGAGACCCACGCACTGGATCAGTTGCGCAAAGGCTGGCTTCAAGAATCATCGGTGGAATAGAGCGTGCCGCCTGCGGGCGGCGTACATATCCTCTTTTAGCAGCTTTGCGGAGCAATGCGCCTGTTACCCGTATATTTTCCCCACGATCTTTCCGCGTGCTGCGGCGGGCAGAAGCTTGCACAAAAGGCTCAGGAATTTATACTGCGCACCGGCAACATAAACGACTGCCGGTTTCTTTTTCTCCACAATACCGGCGATGTACCGTCCAATGCGTGCTGGGTCCATGCCGTTTTGCTCGTCATGCTCCATCTGACTGACGCTCCGGGAGATGCGCCCGCCGTATTCATCATCGCCGAGAATGCTTTTCTGACGTGCTTTTGTAAATCCGGTGCAGATGTCACCCAATTCTACGACGGTAACATGGATGCCGTAGGCTTGACTTCGTTTGCCAGAGCGTAAGAGCAAGAGGAAACGGCGGCTTTGCTTGCGGAGTAGAAGGTCTGGAACGGAATGTGTGCTACGGCGGCAACGGAGCTGATGTTCACAATATGCCCCTTCCCTTGATGGCGCATGAAGGGGAGAACCGCTTTATTTACAGTGACCGTCCCGAAAAAGTTTACATCAAACTGTGCTTTGGCTTGCTCCAAGGACGTAAACTCCACCGCACCGGAAATGCCAAAACCTGCACAGTTGATCACTGCATCGATTTTAGTTTCTTTTTGGATGATCTGCTGCACAGCGGCGTTGACCGCATCTTCATCGGTCACATCGACAGACAGATGGGTGACACCCTCCATAGGGATATTTCTGCGGCTGAACTCATAGACGATGCAGCCATTCTCTTTCAGAGCGGATGCCGTGCACCGTCCGATGCCGGAGCTTCCTCCGGTAACAATGACGACCTTGTTGTTTTCTCCTGCCATGACTTTCCTCCTGAAAATGTTGATCTGATTCGAGTATACCGCATCGCAAGACGACTGTCTATACTGATAGCCGGATTGTGGAAAAGTACAATAAAGTAAAAAAGAAACCCGTTCCCATCTTGACACTACGCAAAGAATGTGGTATTGTAATTAAGCATAGAATAAATTTCCATTCAAGTGTTTAATTTGTTCGTGCCTTACAAAAAAGAGAATTGTATGTGAGCAGCGTCGTTGGATTGTTACCGTTTGGCGGGCTAGACCAACTCTGCATAGCACAAGCCGAAAGCGTGTTTCAGCCTTCGGTATGTTTGCTGTGTCAAGAGTGGTCTTTTTTTATTGCCTTTTTCAACCTGAGGAGGAGAAACAATGCAATATACCGTCAAAAAACCGA
>ENA-OQHA01000802-OQHA01000802.1-human-gut-metagenome-genome-assembly--contig:-NODE-802-length-14354-cov-1.882477_pt1 | contig 14354 bp, 11 predicted proteins | sample MGYA00242558_ERZ504707 | MGnify/ENA primary metagenome ERZ504707 (study PRJEB26092, sample SAMD00036197) | human gut metagenome | host: Homo sapiens | study: EMG produced TPA metagenomics assembly of... | reverse complement strand
TTTATGAACCATACGTCGATATGTATCTAAATGGTCTACGTAAGTAGAACATAATTTTATAAATCGTGCGATATATACTTCTTTAATTTGGTTGGATTCAGCTAAGTCTTTATTAGCTGTTTGAAGTGAAAAATTTATTTTTGTAATTCTTTGTTTAAATTTTCTAATTGTGTGTTTACTTTTAAAAGATTTTGTCGTGCTGTTCTTAAATGTTTTACTTGGCGGTAGATGTAGCATAAAGCTATAAATAATAAGAGGGAGAGTAAAGATACTATTAGTATATATATTTTTAGTTCGCTATTCCGCTGACGTAACATTAATTGATAAGTGTCATCAATTAAAGAGAGATCATCAGCACTTTGCCAAGCTCTTAAGCGCGCGTTATAAAATTTGCTTTCAGTCCATGAGAAATTCATATATTGATAGGCACGTTCTAAATCGCCTCTGTCAAGTAAAGCTTGGGCTAACATCCAAAGTGAAGCATGATCTTTAATAGCAGAGCGAATATCTGCTATTGAAGAAAGACTAAGGCATCTTATGTAATTATCTTGTTCTTTTTGTTCACGAAAGATTAATGCTCGATAGTACATTAAAGCTGCATACTCTGGACTATTTATAGTTACTTGTGATAGCCTTTTGTCATTTATAGCAAGTGCTTCTTGTAATTTTCCTTCATCACGTAGTCTTGTTTCTTCCATACTCAAATATATTTCGGAATCTGGTGAAGCTATTTGATAGATGGAATCTTTGTACATTTTTGATCGTAAAGTATAATGAGTTCCAATTTTATGATTCTGTGTGTAATAACCGAGCTCACCATATACATGATCATATGCTATAAAATAGTTCATTAACTGTTCTTTTGAAAGGCTAGATTTATTTACCATCTTTAATACATCAATGGCTTCCATGTACATTCCAGAAGAAGAAAGAAGATATGAAAGTTTTATAATACTTTCATTTAATTTATAAGAGTCGTTTATCTGTTGAGCTAATTCAATATTTTTATTTAAATAAATTGCAGAATCACATATATATGATTTATACTCTTTATATAATGATTCTTGTAAATGATATGTTGTTTCGTTGGAGAGTTGATTTAAATGTAGTTTTTCTTTCAATGTGCGAATACGTATATCTTTCTTGTTCTGAATATATTTACACGAAGTAATGTTTTATCTAATACTAAAAGTAAGGAATCAAGGGTGTCTGATTTTGCTACTTTTACACATAGAATAAGAATTAAGCACAAATAAAATTTTCTCCTCAACATCTTATAATCTACTAATTTCTGGTTTTGTATATATTACAAAAATATATAAAATGAGGTGTTATCACAAATATTTATTGAATTTATAAGATGTGTCAGAGCTTATAAAGGTATATAGGGTAATAACTGTCAATTTGGTTGGCTTATTTACGATGATAGATAAGTTTTATAAAGATAGCCGTTTGTAAATTGAACGGCTATCTTTATATTTGTCTTAAATATGGATTTATTTAGAATGAGAACTATTTTAGTTCGAAGTTTATTCGGGCTTTTATTTCTTCTGAAGAAGAACCTATTATTGCTTCGAATTCACCTGCTTCTGCAATCCATTTATGTAGAGTGTCGTTAAAATAGCTTAAGGAGTTTTGGTCAACTATAAAAGATACATATTGTGTTTCTCCTGGGGCTAATTGAACTTTTTGGAAGCCTTTAAGTTCTTTAATAGGGCGAGGTAATGATGATTTTTTATCAGCTATATAAAGTTGTACGACTTCTGCTCCTTCTCTTTTTCCTATGTTGGTTATTGGTATAGTTATGGTTAATGTATCACTAGTGGTCATTTGAGTTGTGCTTATACTCGGTTTCCCATATTTGAAGTTGTATAGCTTAATCCGTGTCCAAATGCAAACAGAGGTTTTATATGTTCTTTTTCCATCCAACGATATCCAACATAGATACTTCATTGTATCTTTCATCAATAATTGAACTATTTTCTCGTTTTACTCCAGGGTAACTATTTAATTTATGTGCACCTACATGTTCAAGTTTAGCAGGAAATGTAAATGGAAGTTTACCAGATGGATTAACATCGCCTACTAAAATAGATGCTAATGCATTGCCTGCTTCACTTCCTAAAAACCAAGCTTGTATTATAGCTGGAACTTTTTTTACCCATGGCATTGCTATTGCATTTCCTGAGATATTTACGACTATTACATTTTTATTAACTGTAGAGAGTGCTTCTATAACTTTATCTTGATTATAAGGAAGTTCTATACCTTTACGATCTGCATCCTCACAATCTTGTCCTGCACTCTTATTTAGTCCTCCTATAAATATAACATAATCAGCATCTTGTGAGATCTTTATAGCTTCGTCGATAAGCTCTTTAGCAGAACGATTATCTTTTAGATTCTGTCTGGTAATAACACCATTATACTCATTACTGGAATCTCCTACATAGCCACGAGCATATACAATCTCTACTTTATTTTCAATCGTGATTTTATACCTTCAAGAGGCGATATTTCATGTAATGCTTTTAATGAGGAACTTCCACCTCCTACAGTCATCATTTTTATAGCATTTTCACCTATTACTGCTATTTTTTTTGTTTTGGCTATATTAATGGGTAAAACATTATTTTTGTTTTGAAGTAAAACAATTCCTTGTTCTCCAATTGAACGAGCTGCCATAAAGTGTTCTGGAGTAGCAAATGAGCCATAAGGACGATTACGATTCATTGTTGTACGGAATATTAAACGTAAAATACGACGTATTTTGTCATCTAATTCCTTTGTTCCTACTTGCTCTAATTTTATACGTTTTAGATAGGGATCTGCCATATAATAATTATTATATGCATTACTTGTTCCATTCGTTAGGCCATTTGTCCAACTGCCAAATTCTAAGTCTAGCCCGTTTGTTATAGCTTGATCTGTATCGTGTACACCTCCCCAGTCACTGATAACAACTCCATCAAATCCCCATTCTTTTTTGAGAATATCATTTAGTAAATATTGATTATGACAACAATGTTGGTTTTTATATAGATTATAAGATCCCATAATACTCCAAACATTCCCTTCTTGTACTGCAGCTTTAAATGCTGGGAGGTAGATTTCGTGTAATGCTCGATCGTCGACTATGACATTGGTTGTATGGCGATTTTTTTCATTATTATTTAGAGCATAGTGTTTAACGCATGCTGCAACTCCATTGCTTTGAACTCCTTGAATATAGGGGACAACCATTTTACTTGCCAGATAAGGATCTTCTCCCATATACTCGAAGTTACGTCCGTTTAATGGAGTTCGATAAATATTCACTCCAGGGCCTAATAATATTGATTTATTACGATATCGTGCTTCTTCTCCAATACTTTTTCCATATAAAAGGGATATTTGAGGATCCCATGTAGCTGCTAAACAAGTTAAAGCAGGGAAGGCAGTACATGAGTCATTTGTCCATTTGGCTTGTTCCCATTCATCCCATAAAACTTCGGGACGGATACCATGTGGCCCATCTGTACACCATATTTCTGGAATACCTAAACGAGCGACACCAGGAGAAGAAAATTTTGCTTGAGCGTGAATCATTGCTATTTTTTCTTCAAGAGTCATGCGTGATAGTGCATCTTCTATGCGCTGCTCTATCGGCTGTGTTTCATCTAAATAAATAGGTGTGCGTTCGCAGTGTGCCTGAAGTGTACTTATAAATAAAAAATACATACCCCTGATAATAATTGTTTTTCATGTTGATATTAGTTTGATTAATGAATGAAACGAATTTACAAGAATTATGTATGTATATATTTTTATATTAAAAAAAAGTGGATAATTCTATTAGATATTTAATTGATTATCTATTTGATGACTGTTTCTATAACAAATAAAAAGTGGACATTGTAAAGTATTGTTCATTTTATTTTTGTAGATAGAATTCAGTCGTGATGATGGCATTTCAGCACCCGGTGAGGTAAATCACCATGTCCTAATAATTCGATCGGACAGCCAAAGTGTTCTTCCAGCCATTCTGCGGGGATTTCAGTATCAGGATGGTAATCTAGCGTACCATTGACACAAGCTATCGATTTTACATTTTGCAATACGGTACCGATGTCATGACTTACCAAATGATAGCACGTTCTTTATTGATTTCTTCAAGGAGTGAATAAAGTTTTGCTTCGAAACGTTTGTCGATATAAGTATTTGGTTCATCCAGTATTACGACTTGAGGATCAGAAACTAATGCTCGGCCTAATAGTGCACGTTGCAACTGTCCGCCACTTAGTTCCCCGATGGCTCTCTTTTCAAGTCCTTCCAGTCCCATACGGGCTATAACATTTTTACTTGTTCGTGCTGTTGTGCTGTAAAAGAGCGCAATAATGCTTTTTGTCTGTTTAGTCCAGACAGTACCACATCATATACAGATATAGGAAATTTTTTGTCGATAGAACTGTATTGTGGCAGATATCCCATGCTGATTTCCTGAACTTCTTTTCCTTCATGGTAAAACCGAATATCCCCCGAAATGGGATGTAACAATCCCAAAATGATTTTTATCAGTGTTGTTTTTCCTCCTCCATTCGGTCCGATTACTCCAAGAAAATCTTTCTCGTACACAGTCAGATTAATATCTTCCAGTACTTTTTTGCGCTCGTATGCAGCGCAGATATGATTTAACTGTATAATGGATTGTTTAGTCATAAGTTTATTCGCTTAATGCTTTGGCAACAGCTATCATTTCTTCACTCCATTTGTAGCTTAAAGGGTTAATGGAAACAATTTTTACACCTGCTTCCCGGGCAATGATCTCAGCATTGCGGCTGTCAAACTCTTTCTGCACAAAGACTACCCGAACGTGTCTTTCTTTACACCGTCGGATAAGTGCTTGTAAATGTGCGGGTGAAGGTTCTTTTCCTCCTTCTTCTATGCTGATTTGCTCTAACCCGTAATCGCGTGCAAAATATGAAAGTGCAGGATGGTAGATAAGAAAAGCACATGTTGTATTCTGTAAGTAAGCCCGGATTTCGCGGTCTGTGCGTTCTATCTCTGATTCTAGTTTTGCAAGGTTTTCTTTGTAATAAGAAATATTTGCTGAATCTAGTTTACAGAGAGTATGAAAGATGTTTTCGGCTATGATATAGGCATTTTGAGTAGAATTCCATACATGCGGTTCTACTCCTCCGGAATGTGAATGATTTCCGTGGTGGACTTCGTCTTCCCGTATCAGTTCGATACCTTCCGACATATCAAAGAATTTAACTTCCGGAGCATTGCTTTGTAATTTTTCAGCCCAAGCTTGTTCGAATCCAATGTAACCGATACGCAGGAAGGCACAACTTTTGTTTAAAGTGACCAGTTGTTGTGGGGTAGGGTCGTATGTCTCTGGATTGCTTCCTTCGGGAACCATACTGATTACCTGAAATTTATCTCCTGCTATAATTTCCGTAAAATAACGGAGTGGTTCAATGCTTACCGTTAGGGTCATTGGCTGAGACTTTTGTTGTTGACTGCCACATGCAGCCAGCAACAAAAGGTTTAAAAGAAGAATGATATATTTTTTCATAAAATTCTGCCACTAATTGGATTTGGGCAAAGATACAAAAAAATCTTATTTGTCGGGTCTATTGTTGAGTGTGTCAGGATTCTCCTTGTATTGGGTTGGAGTAATGCCTGTATATTTTTTGAACGCAGTGCTGAAGTACCTGCTTGTAGAGAATCCTGTATGTTCGGCAATTTCAGTCATATTCAGTTCTGTTTGCCGGAGCAGTTCCATTGCTTTTTCTATGCGTAGTTTATTTACGTATTCATTGGCTCCCATACCAGTCAAAGCTTTGAGTCGGTTATATAATGATGCTCTGCTGATACCTAATTCCTGACTGATAAGATCTACATTTAGTCCTTCATTTTCCATATTTTCTATAATAACCTTATTCAGTTTAAAGATAAAGGTATCGTCTGCTGATGTAGCTGGTTTTTCTGTATCAGAAATAACGGAATGAGTGTATTTTAACTTGATTTGTTCACGCAAATAAAGTCTGTTTCGCACGTTTTCCAACAAGGAGTTTATTTCAAAAGGTTTTTCCATGTAAGCATCGGCTCCAGTTTTATATCCATCCAGGTGACTTTGCTCGTCAGTGCGTGCTGTTAGCAATATGACTTGGATGTGATTGATATTCATGTCTTCCTTAATCTTACGGCATAATTCATAACCGTTCATTTCAGGCATCATGATATCACTAATGACAATATCAGGAATCTCTTTGAGGATAATTTGAAGAGCTTCTTTTCCGTTTGAAGCGATATAAAGATTCTTAAAACTATCTTTCAAAGTCTCAATAATCATTTGTCGTATGTTTTCATTATCATCAACAAACAAACAAGAGTAGTTTTTGGTATCTATTGGATTTTGAATTGGTGTACACTCGTCATTTTCTGAAGCTGTTGTAAGGATATTTAGGTATTCACGAGGGGGACAAACTTCTGATAATTGCGGATGTATAGGTAATTCATACCAAAAACATGCACCCTTTTCAGCATTGTTGTATGCTCCTATTTTTCCTTTATGCATTTCTACCAATATTTTTGAATAAGAAAGTCCGATTCCACTTCCATATTTTTCATTTTCCCCCTGATAAAAACGTGTAAAAAGCTTATTGGTATCTACACCTTGTAGTCCGGGACCTTGATCGATAACAGAAATACGCACTGACTGTTTATCATTACTCATTTCCGTACGTAAGATAATTGTGCTACCTTCAGGGCTATGTTTGAAAGCATTGACAATCAAATTTGTAATTATAATAATGTGGCGCTCTTGGTCAAAGCTGATATCTCCTATTTCAGAAGACAGTTCATAAGCAATCGTTACATGTTTTTCTTCTTCTTCGTACTTGAAATCTTCAGCAATATCTTTAATCCATTCATTAAGTGAAAATGTCTGCAAAGTAAGTTTACTCTGTGACATTTCCATTTTCCTCAAGTTTAATACCATATTCAGCAACTCTTTCATCCGTTTAGACTGTTTAAGAATACTTCTGAGTGTTGGATATATCGGATTATCTTGTGGTAATGTTTTCATGAGTTGATTAAGCGGAGTATAAATTAATGTCAAAGGAGTACGTAGTTCGTGATTGATATTTATTAAAAACGTACTTTTTCTTCATAAATTTTTTGTTTATGTGCTTGTAAATCAGCTTGCATACGCTCTTCTTTACGACGAAGCAAGTAAATAATGGCCGCAATAAGTAATGATGCAGCTACTAATATCCATAAAAGATTGAACCACCATGTCTGATACCATACAGGCGGGATGCTGATAGTGATGATTTTTTGTGGTGTAGTCCATGAGCCATCTTTGGTGCTACAAGAGGCAGAAACATGATAAACTCCTGGTGTCAGTGAACGTAAAATCAATTCTGGGCGTTTTGTATCAGTGATGGACTCTTCTTGTCCGTCGATATACCATCGATATATCTTTTTCCTAAAGATATTATTCTCATATGCCATAACTTTTATTGTAACCATTTTGTTATCGAAAGAAAGGTTCAGGGTATTATTATCTTCCTTGTCGATTTCAGAAAGGTAACTTTGATTGTTGCTGATAATATCTGTTAATTTGATGACAGGAGGAGTTGGTATATTGATTGTATTTATCTGTCCGTCAATATATAGCATTCCATTGATTCCACCCATATAAATATCTCCTTGTGGTGAAACCCATATAGCTTTCTTAAGAAATTCATTATCTTCGGCTCCGTCCGATTGATCCAGGGAAATGAGTTTGTTTTCTTTGTCAAGCCATACGAATAGCTCCTCATTGGTTCCTATCCATATTCGCTGGTGGTGATCACAAATGAGTGTTGTTATATTTTTTAGTTGTGGAGCATCTATTTGTGTTTGTATTTGTGTCTGTGGATCATATCGGAAAATTTTATCTGCAAATCCTATCCAGAAAATGCCTTGTTCGTCTTTTGAAACGCATTCTATGTAATTTTTTTGTGTAGAAATATAAATTACTTCTATTTTATTAGTTTGATGGTCAATAGCATAAATGTGTTTTAAATCGTATAAATAGGTTTTCTGGCTATCGAATCCAATAGGTATAGCTTGCCCTTCGATAGAAGTCTGATTATCACTTAATTGTTGTATTCTTCCTGTGTTTAGATAATATCTGTGTATTTTAGATGAAAGAAGTAATACGGACTCGGTTTCGTCTTGATACAAATTGATTCCTTTTCTTCCATATAGTGCTATTTGATTGATAACGGTGCCGTCTTCTTTGAAAGGTCGTATTTGTCCTGTATGTTTATTAAAGAAAAATACTCCTTTTGAAAATAGAGATATGAGAAGTTCTTGTTGGGAGTATCTACATAATGATACAACTTTTTCTCCATATGTAGCAGGATAGTGCACAAATTGCTTAGTTTTTGGATTGAAACGGTTTACTCCTCCTCCGTCTGTTCCTATCCAAATTTCGTCGGAGCCTGGTTCTTGAAAGAAGCTAAGTATCGCTTTTTCACTCAGTCCATTGGTATATCCAAGTGGAACATCAGAATATGAACGTACAATGGAGTGGCGGATATTGATTAGTCCGCCTTTAACGCTCCCTGCCCATGTGTCTTCTTGTCCATCACGTTGAAATAGACATTGTATAGAGTTGATGGGTAAAGAGTTTTTGTCACCTGGTAAATGCTTTAATATTGTTACAGAATCTGTTTGAGGATGAATAATGTTAATCCCTCCTCCATCTGTTCCTGCCCATATTTTTCCTTTGTGTTCACTTAGGCAAAGAATAACATTATGGCTCAGCTTCCGATTTTCTGTATTATAGGTAGCATGAATGTTTCCTTGTCTATCAAAACAGGTTATACCTCGATTATAAGAGGTAGCCCATATATTTTCATTGTGATCAATCAACACATGAGTTATTTCTCTTTCATTGGGTAACGGAGAAGGTCTTCTTTCTCCATTACGGGTATCAACTAAAGTTATACCTTGCCATTGGCTGATGCAAAGTAGGGTATGAGTATCCCATGGCATCATTTCGCAAATTAAAAATGGGGAAGGAGTTTTTATCTGCAATAATGTTTTTACTTGTTTTTCATTATAAGTATATTGGTAAAGCTTATCTTGGCCGGTTAATAAGATTTTTCCTGGTAATTTACAGAGTGCTGTAGCTTTTAATGCTTTTCCATTTTCATCTAAAACAGGAATAAAACGATCCGTATCAGGTTGATAATGTACAGTTCCATTATTTGTTAGAATCCAAAGAGTATGTAAACTGTCTTCTTCTATTTGATAAATTTCATTCCCTGGTAATGAATAAGGATTTGTATTATCATGGAAATAGCTTTTTAGTTCGTAACCGTTGAACTTTCCCAATCCTTGTTTGCTGCTTATCCATACAAATCCGTTTTCCTCCGTATAAATATGTTGAATATAAGGAGGAAACCTTCTGAAATAGACATTTGTTTATATAAAAACTCGTCTGCTTGTATTCTAGCTGCTATTAACAAAAAGAGTATTGAGTAAAAGAGTTGTTTACTGTGAACTTTCATAGTGTTTGCAAAAAAACTTTAGTATACAAAAGTACTAAAATTAGTGGGACCTAAACAAAAGTTTGTGTAAAATCCCCCATAAAACATGTCTCTATTACAATGTTGAGTCATGTTTATGTTGTCTGAGGCTTCCATTATTGTCTAAAATTTGTTCAATTTTGACTATTTTGCCTGTTTTCTTATAGGTAAATAAAGGTTTATTGATTTTTTGAAATAAATTATTAGATTTTAAAATCATGGAAGCAGGTTTAATCTCTCATCTTTGCAGCAATTAAAAAAATAGAGTTAGCAAAACCGCGGTATTAAAAACATTTATTAACTTTAAAACTATGAAACAAATACGATTTAAGGTACATTCTATTTGTGTCTTTTTGATGTTCTTGTTAATGATTCCGTTTGGAGCTTTTGCTCAACAAGGAATGGTGACAGGACAAGTTGTTGACGAAAAAGGTGAAAGTGTAATTGGTGCTACTGTACAAATAAAAGGAACTTCAGATGGTACTATTACTGATTTTGATGGTAATTTTTCTTTGAAAGCAAAAGTGGGTAATACACTTGTTGTTTCTTATGTGGGTTATTCTACTCAGGAAGTAAAGATATCTAAGCAGACAGGCAATCGCATTGTTTTAAAAGAAGATGCAGAAGTTCTTGACGAAGTTGTTGTCGTTGGTTATGGTACAGCTCGTAAAGGTGACTTGACCGGTGCTTTGACCACGATGAAACCTGATGCTAATGATGCAGCAAAAGCAACTTCTCTTGATAATCTTTTGTCAGGTAAGGTTGCCGGACTGGTTGTTAGCTCTTCTTCAGCAATGGCAGGTTCAGCTTCTTCTATTACAATTCGTGGAGCAAGTTCTTTGCGTGGTGATAACCAGCCGTTGTATGTTATCGATAATGTACCACAAGCATCTGCCGGTGAGTTTGCCTCTTCAGGAATTAGCGGTGACTTCCAGATCAATCAGGATCCCTTAGCTTCATTAAACCCTTCTGATATTGAAGATATTACTATTTTGAAAGATGCATCTTCTACAGCTATTTATGGTTCTCGTGGTGCGAATGGTGTTATTTTGATTACAACAAAGAAAGGTAAACAAGGTAAAGCTAAAGTAAATGTATCAGCTAACTTTACCATAGCTGAACCTTCTAAACTTTTGGAAATGACCAATTTGTATGAGCATGCAGCTTATATTAATTCACGTGTGTCAAATGGTCAATACCCATTTTATGTGGTAGGTGATGAGGTTAGATATGTATTCAATGATGCTTTGGCTAATTATGATCCTAATAATCCTGCAACTTATCATATTATCAATTACCGTAACTGGCAGAAAGAAATTTATACATCTGCTTTCTCTCAGAATTATTCTTTGTCTGTTAGTGGTGGTACAGATAAAACTACTTATTATATCTCGGCTAATTTTAAAGATATAAATGGTACAGTCAAGCAAACAGGTTTGAAACAAGGAGATTTGCGTGCCAATATCGGTATGGATTTATCAAAGAGCGTACATTTGAATATGACATTGAGCGGTTCTTTACGTCAAAATAACATGATGGCTGGTGGTAGTACATTAGGAGGTTCTACAACAGCTATTTCTCGTACAGCTCTCGATTATGCACCATTTGAAATGCCGGATGGAGACCCTTCATTCAGCTCTGAAAATAAAACTACTATATTTAGCTGGTTGAATGATTATGAAGATATAGCAAATGACAAGACATTTAATGCTTCAATGGATTTGTCATGGAATATTATGAAAGGCTTACGCTATAACTTGCGTGTAGGTGGAAATTTGAATATAAATGACCGTAAGCGCTGGTATGGTTTACAGCTGTATCAAGGAATGAATAACAATGGTTATTTAGCATTGACAGACTTAAATAAGAGTAATGTTTCTATTGAAAATGTATTAAACTATAATACAAAATTAGGATCTGTTGCTACTTTAGATGCTACAGTTGGTGTTACTTACGATGATTATAACTTCTTGAATGAAAATACCAATGGTAGTCAGTTCACAATGTTCGATTTAAGAGAGAACGGGCTTCACATGGCTGGTAATGTGCAACATTTGGCTCCGATTCAGAAAGATTATCAATTGTTGTCTTATCTTGGTCGTATCAACTTAACATTCTTAGATAAATATTTGATTACAGCTTCTCTGCGTGCCGATGGTTCTAGTAAGTTTGGTAAAGGAAACCGTTGGGGATATTTCCCTTCAGCTTCTGTTGCATGGCGTATGGAACAAGAGGAATTCCTGAAAGAAGTAGATTGGTTGAATCAGTTGAAAGTTCGTGTAAGCTATGGTGTAACTGGTAACCAAAGTATTGACCCATATTCTACATTCTCAATGTATGGCTCAGACGGTAACTATCATTATGGTAATGGAAATGGAGAACAAGAGTCTGTATTACAGATTACTAATTTGCCTAATGATGGTTTAACTTGGGAGAAAACAGCTTCTTGGAATGCTGGTCTTGATTTTAGCTTGTTGCGTTCACGCTTGAGTGGTACATTCGATTTCTATGTAAAACGAACTAATGACTTGCTTATTTCACGTTCTCTTCCTGGATCTGCTGGATTTGGATCTACTTATTATAATCAAGGTTCGTTAGATAATAAAGGTGTAGAATTCTCTTTGACTGCTCAGGTAATTGATACTAAAGACTGGAAATGGAGCATTACTGGTAATATTGGAAAGAATAAGAGCAAAATTGTAAATCTTGGTTTGTTGCCAACAGATTTTGGATGTTTGGGTGAACGTATCGGTTATTATGGTAACTCACTGGGTGACCATTTTGGTGTAGGACATGTGTTCTTGCAGGGTGAAGTTCCGGGATTATTCTTGGGATATGTTACACAAGGTATTGTACAGCCAGAAGATATTACAGATCAAGGTGTGAAGTTTATTAAAGACGATGGAACTATCGGATATTATAAAGATGTAAATGGAAGTATTCCTGCTGCTGGTGATATCAAGTTTGTTGATAAAGATGGAAATGGTTCAGTTAATACTTCAGACCGAGATATCATAGGTAATCCAAATCCTGGATTTACATATGGTTTCCAGACATCTTTGTCATGGAAAGGACTGACTCTGAGTGCTGCATTTAATGGTGTACAAGACCGCGATGTTATTAATGTAAACAACCGTTACATCAATACTCCGGGACAAAAAGCTGGTACTGTATCAAAGAAAGCTTTTGAAGGTATGTGGACGCCTGAAAACCATTCAAACCTTTATCCTTCTTCTAATTTTATTGTACAGAACATGGTAATGGACCGTTATGTAGAAGATGCTAGTTACTTGAGATGTTCTGATATAACATTAAATTATGCACTTCCTACAGCATGGATGAAGAAAATCGGTTTCCAGAATACATCAATTTTTGCTTCTGTAAAGAATGCGTTTGTCATCACAGATTATAGTGGATATGATCCTGAAGTAAATAGTTTTGCATTTGATGGATTACGTCCAGGCGTAGATATGAGTTCTTATCCTACTCCTCGCCAGTTTGTATTTGGATTGAACGTGACATTCTAATAATTGCATTTTAATAAAGTATATATTATGAAACTATATAAATATTTGATATTATCAATTGTAGCGGCTTCCAGCTTTTCTTCTTGTTTGGATGAAGAACCGTTATATTCACAGAATAATACTGTGGTCTTTTCTTCTGACTCTGGTGCAGAATTAGCTTTGTTGGGATGTTATGCCTATATGACTTCTACATCTGCTTACGGCCAGCATTTTCAGGAAATACCAGTTAGTGGTGCAGGATTTTCCTGGTCACAACGTAATGGTAGTGATGGTATTGTGAGTCTACAATCTTTATCAAGTGATGGATTGATTTCTACAACTTGGAACGGAATGTATAAAGTGATCTCTGAAACTAATGCTTTTCTGGAGAATTTGGATGCAAGTGGTCTGAGTGCTGAGACTAAAAATCAGTTTGGAGGAGAAGCAAAATTTCTTCGTGCATTGGCTTATTATAATCTTGTATCGCTTTGGGGAGATGTGCCCTTGAAAACAGTGGCTTCTACTTCAGAAGGTATTTCAATGCCTCGTACTCCGAAAGAACAAGTGTTGGGTCAGGTTGTACAGGATTTGAACGATGCTTTGACTATTAAGGAAACTTCTGATGCTGGGCGTATTAATTCTTGGGCAGTAAAAGCTTTCTTGGGAAAGGTTTACTATAAATGGTAAAGCTTGGTATAAATACCAATGAGAATTTGAAAAATGCAAAAGATATGTTCGATGCTGTTTATAATAAGCATGTATACGAATTGGAAAAGAACTTTGCCGATTTGTTTGGTGACTGGGTAACGACTTCGAAAGATCTATTTTCCAGTTGAACTTTGCTTTGAATTCTCCTTCTTGTTTCAATCGTGCCAGCAATCGTTTTTCGCCTACAGGTTCAACACCGGGTGTATGCTGGAGTACATACCGTGCAACAAAAGCAGCCTATGATATGCACCAGGGAACTTATCCGGGTGATCCACGTATAGCTGCTACATTCTTGACTGTACATAGAGACCGTGGCGGAAATAATAAGCCAGAACCTAAAGCTCAGGTAGGTGATCAACCATCTGCAAATGATTCGGTATATTATTATCCTTATTTTACTTATACAGTTCAGACAGGTAAAAAAATGGTGAATGGAAAGGAAGTGGCTGTATATGATTCTATTTATAAAAATGGAAAAGCTGTTGCTGTAAAACAGTATGTAGGTCGATTGCCTTATGAGAAGTTTAAAGATCCAACAAATCCTGATTTAAATTATTTGAATAATTTG
>ENA-OQHA01000801-OQHA01000801.1-human-gut-metagenome-genome-assembly--contig:-NODE-801-length-14355-cov-3.010543_pt1 | contig 14355 bp, 15 predicted proteins | sample MGYA00242558_ERZ504707 | MGnify/ENA primary metagenome ERZ504707 (study PRJEB26092, sample SAMD00036197) | human gut metagenome | host: Homo sapiens | study: EMG produced TPA metagenomics assembly of... | reverse complement strand
CGATCGGCACACGGAACACGGTGCCGTCTTCAAGTTCCACATCAAGATAGCCGTTGCCGTTGGTCGGCTTGTCATACTGCGAGATCTGGTAATCGCGCGGCATGTCCGGGTAGAAGTAGTTCTTACGGGCGAACTGGCTCCACTCGGCAATTTCGCAATGCAGGGCAAGACCCAGCTTGATGGCGTAATCGACGGCGGTCTTGTTGACCACCGGCAGAGAACCCGGCAGACCAAGGCTCACAGGGGTGAGCTGGCTGTTCGGATCGCCACCGAACGAGACTTCGGCCGGGCAGAACAGCTTCGTGGTGGTGCTCAGCTCAACATGGGTTTCCAGACCGATGACCGGATCGAACTTCTTGACGGCATCGGCGTACTTCATCAACTTTTCAGCCATTTTGTTTTCTTTCCTCCGATGCTTCCTACTTGTTCAAGCCGTCGAGCCACGGGGTCTTCAGGGACTGCCAGATCGGACCGTTCCAGTCTTCCTCGAGAGCGCCTCAAGTGCCGCGGCAGGCTTGTACATGGCCTCGTCACGCTGCTGCGGAGCGAGGAACTGGAAGCCAACCGGCAAGCCGTCGTCGCTCAGACCAGCAGGAATGCTCATGGCCGGAACGCCTGCAAGGTTGGCCGGAATGGTGGTGATATCGATGGCATACATGGCCATCGGATCCTCGGTCTTCTCACCGAACTTGAATGCGGTGACCGGGCTGGTCGGGCCAACAAGCACGTCGACCTTCTCGAAAGCCTTCTTGAAATCGTCGATGATCAGGGTGCGCACCTTCTGTGCGGAACCGTACCATGCATCGTAATAACCGGCGGACAGGGCATACGTGCCAAGATGATACGACGCTTGACCTCGTCGCCGAAACCGGCTTCACGAGTGTAGGCCATCATGTTGGCGGCGGTCTGCGGAACGCCTGCCGGCGGCATGACGCGCAGACCGTAACGCATGCCATCGTAACGAGCCAGGTTGGAGCTGACCTCGGACGGCATGATGATGTAGTACGCGCCAAGGGAGTACGGCAGGTGCGGCAGAGACACTTCAGTGACTTCAGCGCCCATCTCCTCAAGCTTCTTGACACCTTCGTTGAAGCGTGCCATACGCCCGGCTGGAAGCTTCGCCGCCGAGCTCCTTGATCAGACCGACCTTGAGGCCCTTCAGATCACGCTTCATGCCTTCGCGGGCGGCCGCCACCATCGGGCGAGGACCTTCCGGAATGGACGTGGAATCGCGCTTGTCGTGGCCTCCGATCACTTCCTGCAGCAGGCCGCGTCGAGCACAGTACGGAGCATGGCCGATCTGGTCGAGCGAGGAAGCATGGCGATTGCGCCGAAACGAGAGACACCGCCGTAGGTCGGCTTGACACCGACGGTACCGGTCAGCGAGCCCGGCTGACGGATGGAGCCACCGGTGTCGGTACCCAGGGCGAGCGGGGCTTCGAACGCTGCCACTGCAGCTGCGGAACCACCGCCGGAACCGCCCGGAACACGTTCGGTATCCCACGGATTGTGTGTGGTCTGGTAGGCGGAATGCTCGGTGGACGAACCCTGAGCGAACTCATCGAGGTTGGTCTTGCCCAGCAGCGGCATGCCTGCAGCCTTGAGCTTCTCGATGACGGTAGCGTCGTACGGAGGCACCCAGCCTTCGAGGATCTTGGAGGCTGCGGTGGTTTCGATGCCCTTGGTGACGATCATGTCTTTGATGGCGATCGGCACGCCGGCAAGTTCCGGCAGCTGTGCCTTTTCCTCATCGGACTTGGCATCGAAGGCGTCGGCCTGTTCGAGAGCCTGATCGCCGGACACCTTCAGGAAAGCCTTGATGCTCGGCTCGGCGGCCTCGATGACTTCGAGATGCGCTTCAACCAGTTCACGGCTGGAAACTTCCTTGGCCTTGATCTTAGCCGCCATCTCGGCGGCGGAAAGCTTGACGAGTTCGCTCATATCACTCCTCCCCCAGAATGCGCGGTGCAACAAACATGCCGGCCTCGGAAACCGGAGCGCCTGCGGTCGCCTCTTCCTGAGTCAGCGGGGTTTCCGGCACATCCGGGCGCAGGTAGGCTTCCAGCGGAATCGGGTTCGCGGTTGGTTCCACATCGTCGGTAGCGACTTCCTGGACCTTGTTGATGGATTCTGCGATGACGTTCAGATCGCCCTGCAGACGGGTGATCTCCTCGTCAGTAAGTGCAATTCGGGCCAAATCGCCAGATGCACGATTTCTTCTTTGGTGAAAGTAGGCATGACCCTAACAGTAACGCGTCTGTGTGACGAGCGCCCGCCCATTTCGCCTCGCCCGGCAACCCCACACTGCATGCCGCCCGGCAGCCCCACACGCTAACCGCAACAGCCCGCCGCACCAACACCCCAGCTCTGTCAGAGTCCCAAATCCCCCACCCACTGGAACAAAAGGACGCCAAACGCTGTTTCACCGGGCAAATCCCTCCAGACACTGGAGGATTCTTCCCGCCAACAAGCCATCCACAGTCCAAAACCTCCATCCACAGTCCCAAAACCTCCACTCACTGGAACAATCCGGGCCCAAACCAGCCTCTCATCGTCCCGATTCGTCCACCCGCTGGAAGAATCTTCCCGCTGAACGCTCTGCTGGAGTCCGGATTCCTCCAGAAGATGGAAGGATCCTCCCGCGGAAGGCCCCACTAGAGGCCAAAATCCTCCAGTCATTGGAACAAAACGGACACTAAAAGCAATACAACCGTCTAAAAACCTCCAGGCACTGGATGAATTCTCCCACTAGCGCTTCGTCAGAGCCCCTATTCCTCCACCCAATGGAAGAATTCTCCCGCAAGCCAGCCATCCACAGTCCCAATACCTCCACCCAATGGAGGAATCTGGACTCTGAACGGCATCCCAATACTTAAAAATATTCAACCAATAGAAGAAAACAACAAAAATTCACACAAAACAAGCGGATACAAGCACTTATCTGCAAAACAACCACCCAGTTATCCACAAAACCCGTAAGTTATCCACAGACACGCCCGAAACAGCATCCTCTATCCACATTTGCCGATCGCACTTCCATAGCAGAGCCACAACAAGGTAGCGTCAAATCATGAAAGCATATCCTCAAATCGATGCGCTGCTCGATCAAACAGAAAATGCGCAACGATGCGCACACAGCAGTGACCCTCTCATCCAGAAGGGACTATATCGCAGATACCGCGCGGGAGATTTGGCGCGCCCATACCCAGGGCTATTCGCCCGTGCCGAATATTGGAATCAGCTGAACGAGCCCGAACAATCGTTGCACGCGGCCCGAACCCTCAGCAGGCTCCACCCCAACTGGGTTTTCGCAGGAATAACAGCCGCCGCAGCCCACGGATTCGACCACCCGCGATTCCTGCACCGGCAAGGACTGACCATAACATTGCCCAATCACGGATCATACCGGCCGCACGACAAACTCAATATCATCTACAGCCCATATCCCAGAGAAAATGCGGTACTCGCAAACGGAATCCATGTCACTAATCCCCCTCGTACCTTATTGGACTGTGGACGGACGTTAGAGTTCATCTATTCCCTGCCGATTTTCGATGATGCAGCAGCAGACGGAATCGAAGAAAAGCAGATCTTGCAGGAATGCGCACGCACGACACTCGATTGCTCGCGCATCTTCAAATTGTTGAGATATACCGACGCAGGAAGTGAAAATGGCGGTGAATCTTTTGCTCGGGCAGTCATGATTGAAAACGGTTTTGCGGTTCCTCAATTGCAAGTCTCCTTCGCCGACTCGCTTACGGGAAAACAATTTAGGGTCGATTTTTTATGGCGCACACCCGATGGACGTATTATTGTCGGAGAACTTGACGGCACAGCAAAATACGTTGATCCGAAAATGACTGATCGTAGGAGCATCCAGGAGACCGTTCAGGCCGAGCGAGAACGCGAGCAAGCGCTTTTTCGCGCAGGAGTTACGGAAATTGTCAGATTAACTTTTGACGATGCAGTCCAGCAAAAACCGCTGATTGCGAAACTGCGGCGTGCTGGGGTTCCTTGCGTTTCATAGGGTAATCATCTGCGGGAAGATTCCTCCAGTAAGTGGAGGAATCGGAACGTTGAGAAGCTCGCCACCGGGAAGATTCCTCCAGAGGGTGGAGAAATCTAGACTCTAGCAGGGCACTCAGCGGAAAGATTGCTCCAGTGGGTGGAAGTTTTGGGTCTCTGGTGAGGCTTTCAGAGGGAAGATTCCTCCAGCGACTGGAAGAATCAGGACTCTGACAGGCTTGTTAGCGGGAAGATTGCTCCAGTAAGTGGAGGAATCTTCCCGCAGAACACCGTACTAAAGTCCCAACCTCTCCAGTCACTGAAGGACTCACCCGCCAGACGCCCCACAGGAGACCCAAAACCTCCACCCACTGGAACAATCATCCCGCTGACAGAACTCCAATCGTCCCGATTCTTCCAGTCACTGGAGGATTTTGGACGATAGGAGATGGAGGTTAGAGCTGGGGAGCGGCGTGCTGGGAGATCCATGCGTGCATGGAAACGGCGGCCGCGGCTCCGGCATTGATGGAACGCACCGAACCGAACTGGGAGATGTAAACCACATCGTCGGCCAACTCAAGCGCTTTTTCGGACAATCCCGGGCCTTCCGCGCCAAACAGCATGAGGCAACGCTTCGGAAAACGGTACGTTTCCATCGGCACCGCACCCGGAATAATATCAAGCGCAATAACCCGCGCCGCCTTCAACTCGGCAATACGCTGATCAATCGCAGCCAATTGCGCCATGCAGGTAGCTCGAATCCATTCCCAACGCCGCTTGCATCCGAAGCATCCGTCGAAATGCCAGATGGAGCGCATCCAGCAACACGGCCTTCAGCCAACAAAGCATCGCTTACGCCGGCATCGTTTCCAGCTTCCACATTTTTTCCCGCGCTTTCATGCATACGAAATGCGATGGCGGCCGCCTGCGATTGCGCCGCCGCGATTTCTCCGGCAATGCGCAGCTTCCAGCATTCGACAAGTTCGGTTATGGAAGGGTGGTTTTCGACGTGCTGGTACAGCTCCGTCATCAGCGACCCCTTGCGATTCCACTTGTGCGGTCCGACGATATGCACACGTTTCGCTTGGAACGCGTTCGCCGTGCGCACCATGGATCCGATGTTGAAATCGTGCGTCCAGTTTTCCACGGCGACTTCGAAATCATGGCGACCGCGAGCGTCAAGATCGGCTTTGATGGCCGCGACCGCCCAGTAGCGATACTGGTCAAGCACGTTGCGACGATCGCCCTCGTCAAGCAAAGACGAGTCGAATCGGCGATCATAATTTACAGATTGCGGATCATCCGGACGAGGCTCACCCGGATGTGTTTCGGCCCACGGCCCTACACCCACCTCGCGAAAGACCGGCTCGCCAGACGCTTTCGCTGCAATATCAATGGGATGAGGCTGATGCACGCGATTCCTCCTTACGAACCTCGTATCGCCAATGGCTGGTCAACAGGATACCTAGTGAAGCTCCGATTCCTTGAACACTTCAACGAACGGCAGCTCGGATTCAGACCCATCCACCGGATTGATGACCTTGATCGTCGGCTCGGTCATGTCAACGCCGCCGATCAGCGAAGCGATGGCAAGCACCTCGGCGCCCTCGTTCTTCACCACGGAGAAATCAAGGCTCAACTCATTGCCATTGCGCAAGGTAACCAAAGAGGACGTCTGTACATACGACTTTTCAGACAGCCAGGAATCCAGCAACACCACGCGCTTACCCGCGATCGACGGTCCCTTAATGGACGGATACACGAAATCCATCACAAAACCGTTGAGATTCTCACCGCGCGAAGCGGCCGCCTGAATCATGGCGGACACCAGCGGAACCGCGGCCGCGGTCAACGCGCCCACGGCGTCGAAATCATCCACGGAATAGCCGGATTCTTCCAACGCGTCCAGCAGAATATGCCCGACAATCGAAGCGCCACGATGATCGAACAATACAGAGGAAAGCTCCGAGAACGGCTTGTCGGCCATCTCTGCCTGCAACAGCGACTTCAGCTGGTCACGCGGCTCAAGCATGGCGAAATCGATGTCGCTATGCTCAGGAGCATCGGCAGGCACAGCAACCGGATTGGTCTTACGGAAAGTCTTCTCTTCGATCATACTCCCAGCCTACCGTTTCTACTCGTCAAACCTTACTTATGCCGACACGTATTTAGTCAGATATCACTGTTCACTGGTTTCAGGAGCGGTGAGTTCGCGGACATCGGCCTTTTCTGGCGCGATCATGTTTACGGGTTCGATGATTCTGCTCTGGTCGACGCGCTGCAGCTTGCGTGCGGTGACGAGCACACGCGATTCCAGCGACGAGGCGAACGCATTGTAGGCACCGACCGTTTTGGTGATGGCGGACCCCAGCTTGGTGGCGCGATCGCCCAACACCGCGAACCGTTCATACAATTCGCGGGACAGGTCGAACAGCATTTTCGCGTCATCGGTCAGGCTTTGCTGCTGCCACGCGTACGCCACGGATTTCAGCACCGCCCATAGGGTGATCGGCGAGGTCAAAGCCACCTTGCGTGCAAACGCGTCATCCATCAGCGTCGGGTCAGTTTCCAAAGCCGCCTGCAGCAGGGATTCGTTGGGGATGAAGGCGATCACAAAATCGGGGGCATCGGCGAACGCGTTCCAATAGGCCTTGTCGCCCAAGGTCTTCACATGTTCACGCACTGCCTTGGCATGCGCATGCAGCAGCTCCGACTTGTGCGCCAACTCCTCAGGCGTGGCGGTATCGGGAATCTCGCACGCCTTCTGGTAGTCGGCATACGGCGCTTTCGCATCGATCGGAATGGTTTTGCCACCCGGCATGTGGATGACCATATCCGGACGCTGCGTATGCCCATCCACGTCGGTGACGACCACCTGGGTGTCGAAATCCACATGCTCCAGAAGCCCCGCGGATTCCACAATGTTCCTCAGCTGTGCCTCGCCCCACGCGCCACGCACCTTGTTGTTGCGCAACGCCGACGACAAAGCGTTGGTTTCGCGGTCAAGACGGGCCTGCTGCTCGCCAAGCCCCTTGACGCTGCTCGCCAAGCCGCACCCATCTCCCGTTTGCGCCCTTCTTCGATTTGCGAGACCTTCTGCTGCAAGGCGTCAAGATTCTTCTGCACGGGCGCGAGCGCAGACAATACCTTGCTTTGTTCCTGCAGTTTCCGCTCGTTTTCGGCCTGCTTGCGTTCCGCTTCGGCCGCGGCACGCTCACGCTCTCGCTCCACTCGTTCCTGTTCGGCCCGTTGGGCCTGCGCGAGTTGCGATTTGAGATAGGTCAGCTGCTGGGCCAACCCTTCCGCCTGCGTGCGGTATTGGGTCACCGCCGTGGACAATTCGCTGATTTCCTGCCGATCAGCTTCGATCTGCGCTTTCGCCTCGTTAAGATCAGCGGTTTTCGCATCACGGGCCATTTCCTGCCCTTTGGAACGGCCCGCAAAAAAGCCGGCCGCGGCTCCAAGCGCAGCCACAACCACCAGAAGAATCACCACAAACACAGGATTGTCGAACATATGTTCTATATAACAGCATGACCAAGACATCTTGGAAGATCAAAGTTCGCAAGACATCCATGCCCAGCTGCATTATGCTTGGAGCCGAAAGCATGCTCACGAACATGCGGCAACGCGAGCACGCTGAATATTCGAGAGGCATTCAAGAGGCAATCCGGGGGTTCGGAAACACATGGGATTCGATTTGTTTATGACGGTGGCGGCGATTGTTGCGGCGGCCGTGGCCACTTGGGCCATCCTCAGGCTATTCCTAAGCGAAAACGATGACATAGCCCCCTCCCACCAACGCATCACCGATGACAAGCCCGCCAAGAATCACACCGAAAATCACACCGAAAATCCAGACGAGGCAGCCGGCGCAACACACCGAAGCGACATCGCCAAGAGTCTCGCCATCGCAACCATACTGACCGCTCCCACATTCACCGTAACCATGCTGACATTCGGCGGCATCACACTTCCCCACTGGCTGACCAATCCATGCTGCACGCCATCATCGCCACGCCGGTCATGTTCTACTGCGCCGCGCCGATGCACAATCGTGGCACCGCCGCCCTGAAAAGCCACACGCCCAACGCGGATTCGCTGCTGTCGCTCGCCATGACCATCGTGTACGTCTACAGTCTGCTGGCGTGCGTGGTGTCGTGGATTTTCCCCGCGGGGTCACGCAATCAGTATTTCGCTTTCGCAAGCATGGTCGCCGTGCTATCGCTTGCGATTTCGCTGATCGCGCAACGCCCCATGGCAAAGAAAGCATCGGAAGGCGATATTCCGACCGCACAATCGCAAGAAAAGCAAGAAATACAATCTCAAGAAACGCAAGAAACACAGCAAAGCATGGATACGCTTATCCAGGCCAGCATCACATATGAGATTCGCACGCGGGTAACGCAGATCACCGCGACCGTGACGATGGTCATCGCGGTGTGGACGTTCGCTTTGTGGCTGATTTTCGGGCTTCAGCCGAAGCTTGCGATCGCCGTGTTGATCGGTGCGACGGTTTTGACGGTCGCAGGCTTGGTTTTGCAGGCATACGACCGCCAACCGTCACGGTAAAACGGTTTTCGCAAAAGAAAATCGCGCAATCGCACGAAAATGGGCGGACCCGCATGTGCGCAGTCCGCCCACCGTCAACGGTTAGACCGTTTTGTGACTCGGCCAATCAACAGTCAGTCAGGCCAAACCGATCAGCCGAATGACTCCGACCGTCACTTAGCCTCTGCCGAAAAATCGTCGTCAATCTGCCCCGCGCCCACGAGGAAAGCTCCAAATGGTCGCCGCCGGTCTGATCCACAAGCACGGTGTCGCCGTCGTGCACTTCGCCGGCCAGCAGCATGCGCGCCAACTGGTCGCCGACTTCGGTTTGTACCAAACGACGCAGCGGCGAGCGCCATACGCCGGGTCGTAACCGGTGTTGGCGAGCCAATCGCGCGCCGAATCGGTAACATCCAGCTTGATGCGGCGATCCGCCAAGCGGGCCGAAACCTGCGCCACCTGAATGTCCACGATGCCGCCGAGCTCTTCGCGCGTAAGCGGGTGGAACATAACCAGTTCATCCAAGCGGTTGATGAATTCCGGCTTGAACTGCATATGCACGGCGTCCATCACGGCCTTCTTCTTGGCTTCGTCATCCAGTTCGGTGTTCACCAGGAACTGCGAGCCAAGGTTGGAGGTCATGATCAGAATCGTGTTCTTGAAGTCCACGGTCCTGCCCTGCCCGTCGGTCAAACGGCCGTCGTCGAGCACCTGCAACAGCACGTCGAATACTTCAGGATTGGCCTTTTCAACCTCATCGAACAGCACCACCGAATATGGGCGGCGACGCACGGCCTCAGTCAGCTGGCCACCCTCCTCATAGCCGATGTAGCCCGGCGCAGCACCGATCAGACGAGACACGGAGGCCTTCTCCATGTACTCGCTCATGTCAATGCGCACCATGGCCTTTTCATCGTCGAACAGGAAGTCGGCGAGCGCTTGGCGAGCTCGGTCTTGCCCACGCCGGTCGGGCCGAGGAACAGGAACGAGCCGGTTGGGCGGTTCGGGTCGGAAATGCCCGCACGCGAACGACGTACCGCATCGGAAACCGCTTGAATGGCTTCCTTCTGGCCGATCACACGTTTGCCGAGATAGTCTTCCATGGTCAGCAGCTTCTCGTTTTCGCCTTGCATGAGGCGTCCGACGGGAATGCCCGTCCAGTCGGACACGATTTCGGCCACGGAGTCGGCGTCAACGCGGTCCGGCACCATCGGAATATCGCCACCCAAGCCACCGTCAGCACCGCCTGCCGCACTGTTCTTGGCCGCCGCCTCGTTTTGTTCGGCTTGCGCGATCTCCTTCTGGATGGCCGGAATTTCGCCATAGTTGATGGCGGAGGATTTCGCCAGATCGCCTTCGCGTTCATACCGTTCGGCTTGGGTGCGTAGTTCGTCGAGCTTCTTGCGCAGGTCGCCGATGCGGTTGTGCCCGTTCTTTTCGGCGTCCCAGCGTGCTTTCAGACCGTTGAGTTTCTCGCTTTTGTCGGCGATTTCCTTGTTGAGGTCGTCGAGACGTTCCTTGGCGCTTTCATCAAGCTCGTTTTCCGCTTTCTGCGCGTCGGCATCGTCTTTCGGATTGCCAAGCAGGTACGATTTTTCCATCTTGAGACGGTCGACCTGACGCTGCAGTTCATCGATTTCCTCAGGCGAGGAGTCGAGTTCCATGCGCAGGTGCGATGCGGCCTCGTCAACCAGATCGATGGCTTTGTCCGGCAGCTGACGGCCGGAAATATACCGGTTCGACAGCGTCGCCGCGGCCACGAGCGCATCGTCTCCGATGGTCACCTTGTGGTGGGCTTCGTATTTCGGTGCGATGCCACGCAGGATGGCGATGGTGTCTTCCACGCTCGGCTCTCCTACGAACACCTGCTGGAAACGGCGTTCCAATGCCGGATCCTTTTCGATGTTCTCACGGTATTCGTCGAGTGTGGTGGCACCGATCAGGCGCAGTTCGCCTCGCGCGAGCATGGGTTTGAGCATGTTGCCCGCGTCCATGGATCCTTCGGCCGCGCCCGCGCCGACGATGGTATGGATCTCATCGATGAACGTGATGATCTGCCCGTCTGCGTTCTTGATTTCCTGCAGCACGCTCTTCAGGCGTTCCTCGAACTCGCCACGGTATTTCGAACCTGCCACCATGGAGCCCAGATCAAGCGAGATGAGCTTCTTGTTTTGCAGGGTGGTCGGCACATCGCCGGCGACGATACGCTGCGCAAGGCCTTCCACCACGGCGGTTTTGCCCACACCCGGCTCGCCGATCAGCACCGGGTTGTTTTTGGTGCGGCGGCTCAGAATCTGGATCACACGGCGGATTTCCTGATCGCGGCCGATCACCGGATCGAGTTTGCCTTCTTTCGCGGCCGCGGTCAGATCGGTCGAGTACTTTTCGAGGGCTTTGTACGAGCCTTCAGCGTCGGGGCTGGTCACTTTCGCACCCCCTCGAATCGATGGCACGGCTTTGCGTAACGCTTCGGCGGTCACGCCGTACTGTTCCATGATTTGCGCGCTTTGGTTTGGTTTTGCCGCTGCGATGGCGATGAGCAGATGTTCGGTGGAGACGTATTCGTCGCCCATCTGCTGCATTTCCTTGCCCGCTTGCGCAAGCACGGCGGACAGTTGCCTGCTGGCCTGCGGCTGCGCGGTGGTCGATCCGCTGGCGCTCGGCAGCGCGTCTTGTGCTTGGTGCACGGCTGCGCTGATGTTCTGCGCGTTGCCACCCGCGGCTTCGATCAGTCCGCGAATCACGCCGTTTCCTGACGCAGCAGAGCGTCAAGCAGGTGCAGGGTTTCGACTTGCGCGTTGCCTGCGGCCGACGCGTTCTGCACGGCGTCGGAAATGGCTTCCTGCGCCATTGTGGTGAACTTCTGTTCCATATCATCCTCCATGGTTCACGTCGAACGTCCGTTTTCGCACGGTTGCGTCGGCGCATATGTCGTTGTCTGATATGCTCAACCGACTTCACCACTATTCTATTCCCAAAAGTTGAGTCCGCAACACTCAACTTTTGTTCACTGAACGAAACGTCGCAAAAAACACGAAAGGCCGCCACCCACGAAAGGTGACGGCCTTCATATCTTCAATATGTCAATCAGCAATCGGCAATCAGCCGCGCACCACCACGTTGCGCAGGCTGCCGATGCCTTCGACGTGCACGATCGCCTCGTCGCCCGGATCAAGGTGGCCGGAAGCGTTCGGAGTGCCCGTCAGAATCACATCGCCCGGCAGCAGCGTCGTAAAGCTGGAAATCGCGGCGATCTGCTCCGGAATGCCGTGAATCAGATTCGCCGTGGTGCCGGAAGCCAGCTCGACATCCTCGCCATTCAACGTGAAGGAGATCTTCGCATCCTTCCAATCCAAGTCGTCACGGGTCACGATCCACGGGCCAAGCGGGCAGGACGTGTCGAAGCCCTTCGCGCGTGTCCACATCGGGTCGAGACCCTGCAAGTCGCGCAATGTCACGTCATTCACGCAGGTGAAGCCGAGCACATAGTCCATGGCCTGTTCGACCGGCACGTTCTTAGCGATGCGGCCCATCACCACGGCCACTTCCGGCTCGAAATTCATGTCGTTCGAATATGACGGAATCACGATCGGATCGTCCGGACCAATCACCGACGTGCTCGGCTTGGAGAAGATCACCATGTCTTCCGGAGCGTGCTTGATGTCGGAATGGCCTGCTTCATGCATGAACTGCGCGTGCGCCTCATAATTCTTGGCCAGCCCGTATACCTTCGACGGGATCACCGGAGAGAGCAGACGAACGCCATCGCCATCCACCGGAAAACGCTCGCCGGTCGCTTCACACCGGCACCGGCCAGAGGATGCCCCTCAAGCGCCACGAGATAGTCCTTGCCGTCGCTTTCGTCGGTCTGCACGAAAGCGTATTGCGGTACATCATTATGCGAAAAACGTGCGATTCTCATGTCTGCCAGTCTACCCGCAACAATCGTCGAATCGTCCATATCATCGACATGCAACGCCCGACAATCAAAAACATCGAAAAAAAAACGGCCATCACATCATGCGAAGGCCCGTCACAGGAAGAAAACGTCAGATAAAAGCGCGCTCGCCGAAAATCGCGGTGCCGACGCGCACGATGGTGGATCCTTCCGCAACCGCAAGTTCCATGTCGCCGGTCATGCCCATCGACAGTTCACGGCAGGATTGCGTGCCCGGCTCGCCGGATTCGAGAATATGGTCGCGGGTTTTGCGCAGGTGCTCGAATCCCTTGCGGATGGCGGTTTCGTCGTCGACATGCGCGCCGATGGTCATCAGCCCCTGCAATTCAAGTCCGTCCAATGTACCGATTTTTGCGCGATGCGGATGGCATGCGAGGATCGCAGCCGGATTTCGACGCCTCACCCGATTCGTTGACTTCCAGCAGCACGCCCACGGTGATGCCGCGCGCCACGGCCCTGCGCGAGATTTTCTCCGCCAAGTCAAGGGAATCAACCGATTCGATGGTGTTGACGACCGGCAGCACTTTGCCGATCTTATTGCTTTGCAGCTGGCCGATCAGATGGAACGGAATATGCTCACCCGCAATAGTGGAAGCGCCGGCATCGTCGGCAACGCCCAACGCGAATCCGCGCTCCCCGCAACGTGCCATCAATCCTTCGGCCTTCGCCATCACTTCCTGCGGACGATTCTCGCCGATCATACGCACGCCAGCGTCGATCGCAGCCATGATCTCACCCACGTCGCGCGTTTCGTGGCGGCAAGCAGGCGTACGGACCTGCGTCACGCCCGGCATGCTGCTCCGCCGATGCGATGCGGTCCAGCACACGGTGCACGCCATCGGCGATCTGCACGGCACGCACACCGTCGATCACCTCATTGGCAAGATTCTTATGGTCCATATATGCAGTCATGTTCAGCCTCTTGCGTTCAATCCCAACTACCTCTACCAGAGTAAGAAGAAGCCCGTACGACGGTCTGAAGTGAAGCGATAAAGCGACCGATATCCGTACGGGCTAATAAAACAGACGGCAGTAGAAGGGGGAACTTCAAAGACTCCGTCCGACAGCAACTATATGCAAGATTTACTAAACACGCGCCGAAAAAAACTTTTTTCTTCAAAAAAATTTTCTCAGCGAACTCAAATTCAGCCTTGCGATTCGTCTAATTTGCGTTCCAAAGCATCAACGCGTTCCTTCAACGCAAGCACCTGACACGTCAGCGATCGAATCTGCCCCAACTGCACAGTCACCAATCGTTCCCTGGTGTCGGAAGACAAGGCGCCCGTCGTGGAATTGCTTCTTGCGGCCGCCATAATATCCAGATCCACTTTCCAACGTGCGATATTACGTTCCACACGCTTGCGCCCGATGATCGCAGGGCTCAACCCAGCCGACGTGAAAATCGTGCTCGGCCGCTCGCCATCCAAATATCGGCGCATGCAACTGATCTGAAAATCACGCGAATACGTGATCCGATTTCCCGTAACCGACTCAACCGCCGGCAACGCACGAAGATACTCGACCTCCGTGTTACTAAACTGCCTTTTCGTCATATCGACCCCATTCATCCGACAAAACGGAATACCATTCTCGTGCTCGTAGATTACCATCACAAACGAACGCGCCCGAACGGCATATACTACCACTTTAACGTAAGGCTATGGGGCTCACGCCACCTGAATCGCCCTACGCTAAACCTAGCTAAACCCCAACGTACAGTTGCGTACTGCCACAGTCAACCCACCAAAGGAGCAGCCATGACCGGCCGATTCGCACCAACCCCATCAGGACGCATGCACATCGGCAACGTTTACGCCATGCTCGGAGCATGCTTTCCGCCC
>ENA-OQHA01000799-OQHA01000799.1-human-gut-metagenome-genome-assembly--contig:-NODE-799-length-14385-cov-1.939613_pt1 | contig 14385 bp, 21 predicted proteins | sample MGYA00242558_ERZ504707 | MGnify/ENA primary metagenome ERZ504707 (study PRJEB26092, sample SAMD00036197) | human gut metagenome | host: Homo sapiens | study: EMG produced TPA metagenomics assembly of... | reverse complement strand
TTTTCTAATGTGACAATCTGCAAATCTTCTACATTAGTATAATTCCGACCATTCACTGCATTATACAATGATAGCAGATTTTCTTTATCATGATACAACATTCGAAAATCGTATCTTTGTATGGCCGTTTTGCTTTAACTGACGGTTGTTTACCTGATACTTTTTGTTACGTCTCTTCTGACTTTTTCTTCTCGCCATATTTAATTCCTCCTATGTGCAGGAGGATATCTTACTTACACGTTCAGTCCTCTCCTGCTTTTTACAATTAATTGGTATAAAAAACATAGATTCCTGAAATGCAATTAGAATGTAGATAGTATATGATTCAATATACCTTAGATTTCTTTTGAAGTATGCTTTTATATAGATTAACATACAAGTAAATATTATTCAATATATTTTCAGATAAATTAAACAGCAAAAAATTCAACTTCGTCTCATCAAACTCTATCTTCTGCCCTTTCCTTCTAAAATACTCCTCCACAACCTGATACATCTCCTCATACCGTCCTTCGCATGCACAATTTCCCAACGGTTCAATCCAGCAGGACTGTTTTCCACAGGCATCTCTCAAGTGAACCTTGAAATTCAGCCTTTCTCCTCCAGCAATCCGTTCACTTCAATCATCTCATTAAATGTAATATAATTCATAACTTTTATCTCCTCCAGTTCTTTCCACTATAGTATTCGGCTGCATTGAATATCGTTGCGAATACATTGATCATCTTATTTGCTGTATACACTGCATGATACCGGTTATATTTCTTCCAGTCTGCATTCGCCAGTGTCCATGTTCCGGATATAGCAGCCAGATAAATAACAGCACACAGAAATCCCACGATAAGTTCGCCTGTTGCCATCAAGTGTCCATACTTCTGATTCAGCATCTGCGCTATCACTACTGCCATGATCAGGCTGGCAAACATACTGATCCATAGTTTGTTCAGGATATAACGGTTCAGCTTTGATCCCATCCACAATATAATTGCAAGAATAAATGCCCCGCCATACAGGTAGATTACATACTGCTTCAATACCGCTGTATCACGACACACAATATATCCTCTTCCCATCAATGTTCCGATTGTAAAAAGTCCAACCGGCTGTACAACTGCCCCCAGAAGTAACAACACCAGATGCACTTTCATATTCGCTGAGCATGCTCCTATAATCAGCAGAGCAACCACAGCTGCAAGTGAAATCATTCCAACATAAAGATGTGTTCCGATATAATCCTTCGGGAGCATCCATATAGATATCACACTTAAGATCGTTCCTGCAATAAAAAAGCATGCAATCTCATTGTTCATCTCATCCCTGCTTTAATTTTTCTGATACAATATCCTCTTTCAAAAGGATTGCCAGACGTACCTGCCACTCTTCTTTTTCTTCCTCAATCTCAAGCTGATCGATCGATGTAATGTCAAGCTTACTTTTCAATGCCTTCTGACAGGTCAGTTTTGTCTCTTTTAATGTTCGTTCTTCTTTTTCGATCTCATCTAATCTGTGAGATAATGCTTCCTGTAAAGTCAATCTGTTTTCATAGATATCTTTGATCTCCTGTACCGGAATACCGATCAGACGCAATTTTTTAATTTCCTGAAGCTGTTCTACATCCGATTCCGAATACTCCCGGTAATTATTTTCCTGATTACGAGCCGGATGGATCAGTCCTTCTTCTTCGTAGAATCTTATATTCGCCTTGGAAATGCCAACCTGTTTTTCTACATCTTTAATCTTCATAAAGTGACACCTTCTTTCCATTTTTCCAGTCTGTTTCTGTAATGATTTCTTTGCGGTGTTTTATCGTCTTGTACTTACTTTTCCAAACAAACCTTCTGCTCTTTACAATAAATGATATGAAGCGCCATATGAAATTTCTGGTTCTCATCTTCCAACTCATGACTATATTCCAGATGAGTCGCACTGTAACGAAGCAGAAGCACTTCACCGGCTCCCACCGGTACATTCCCACCATCCACAGACATAACCTGAAATGTAATGGTTCCCGGTATTTCAATTTCTTTTAATTCAATCCGTTCTTTTATTATTGTCTGAAGCTCAGAAACAATTTTATTTCTTTCTTCAAGCTTTCCCGTATCTTCCATACTCTCACCTTCCCCTGTTCCGGATATCTGTATCCTTCTCTCTTTTTGTTAAGGTGATTATATTCCTTCAAGCCGCTTGAAGGTCAAGAGATTCACCATATTTTTTTCCATTTCTTCTATTTTTTGTCTTTATTCGTATTCCCGCTCGATTTTTTCCTCTGCTATCCGCTCTGTCTCTTCGATTGCTTCCTTATATCCGTTCAGGGCCGCAAATGGTGTAAACTGAGCCGCCCGATCTGCTGTCGGCATCGGCGGATGTGTCTCCGATACATGATGCGGAAAGCCCAGAATATCACCATATTTCCGCTGTACTTCCAGTACCGATTTCTGCAATTTCCCAGAAAATTCTATCCTGTTTTCCTTAGAAATATTTTTTACCGATTCTCTTTCTTGCAGAATTCTGTTTTGTTGAAATATTTTCTTTCGAAACATTTTCATTTCTCACGCTTTATGTCCTCCGATCTGCCGGTTCCGTTCCATCGCAGTTCCATCCTCCTGCAGATTCATTCCTTTTAAGATTGCATTCTTCCCATATTTTTTCTTGATATCCAGCATCGCCTTCTGCATCTTCTTTTCCCGTTCCAGCTTCTCATTCTTCTCTTCCTTTTCCTTCTTTGCAATTCCAAAATCTGTAAAAAGATTCATCTGTTCATACTGCTGTCCTTCCTGGACCTCTTTCTCACTGATCACATGATTCGCTGCCATCGTAATCCGGCGGATCAGAAGATCCGGATTCACAATTTCATGATACAGCTTTACACCTGCCTGTGTCATCAGCCTCGATGAAGAAGTATGCTGCTTCAGATTAGCGGTTCCGTGTGCATGTTTCGGCAGCTTCCTGCCGTACCAGTCTGTCGTGATCTCCCCTACATTTTTCTTCGTTCCTTGTTCCAGATTCTTGATGTCGTATCCGATCGTCAGAACGATCTGATCCGTTACGAGACGTTTATCTACCAGATCCAATGCCAGCTGGTCGATCATTTCCTTTACCACGATCTTCGTCTGCTCGAAATTATATGGACAATGCAGTACCTGTCCCGCACCCATACTGTTATTTTCGGGCTTATACGCCTTCACATCTGCGATCGTGCATGGCTCCCATCCCCATGCATGATCAATCAGAAGTTCTGCATTCACCCCAAATAGCCGGTACAGCAAATCTTCATTATAATATTCCCCCGGCTTACCAAGAGAACATCTTGCCACATCTCCCATGGTAAATAATCCGACTTCCGCAAGCTTCTTCGCATACCCCGGGCCCACACGCCAGAAATCCGTGATCGCTGATGCGCCCACAAAAGCTTCCTATAAGAAATTTCTGTAAGTTCTGCGATCCTCACCCCATTCTGATCCGGCTCAATATGCTTCGCCACAATATCCATGGCAACTTTACACAGGTACAGATTCGTTCCGATTCCGGCCGTTGCCGCAATCGACGTCTCCTGCTGGATCTCCAGAATAATCTTTCCAGCCAGCTCTCTTGCCGTCATCCGGTAAGTATTCAGGTAATCGGTCACATCCATGAATACCTCGTCAATGGAATAGACATGGATATCCTCCGGTGCAACGTATTTCAGATAAATGTTGTAGATCTCCGTACTGCATTTCATATATAATGCCATTCTCGGAACCGCCGTAATATAATCCAGTTCCAATTCCGGATGTAGTTTTATTTCTTCATTATCTACGGAAGCTCCTGCAAACTTCTTTCCGGGTGCCATGCAGATCCGTCTTTTATTCACTTCTTTTACCTTCTGCACGACCTCGAAGAGTCTGGCACGGCCCGGTATCCCGTAGGATTTCAAGGAAGGAGACACTGCCAGACAAATAGTCTTTTCCGTACGGCTTTTGTCCGCTACTACCAGATTGGTTGTCATCGGATCCAGTTCTCTTTCTTTGCATTCTACCGATGCGTAAAATGATTTCAGGTCGATTGCGATATAGCTTCTCTGTCCTTTGTCTGTCATGCCTGTTCTCCTTCTTCCTTTACTCACAAATTCATTCACAAAGTTGTCTTTTCTCATTTCGAATGTATGTTCTCATTATACCAACATTCTGATTTTTCCACAATACAGAAGCAGTTACAAATTATTTTTTCTAAAACTATTGACCTTCAAGTTACTTGATGGTTTATATTATAGACAACAAAAGAGAAGAAACAAAAAATTGATAAGAATGCCGGCTATTACCAAATTCTCTTAAAGAAAGGGGACATTAAAATGAAGAACGGAACAAGAAACGAAAAAGTTGTCTTTGATATTATTTTTAACTTAATATGCATGATATACATAATCTACAGCTGGATGTCAATTACAAATGTTGGAGTCGTAACTGCACTGACACATAATAATGGTGATGCTATGCTACTGATCTTCGGTGCTGCAATTGTTCTAATCGTCTTTTTTATAATCGATATCATTTCTTTAATATTAGGCAAAAAGCAAAAAGGATATTTGCTGCGGGGTATGTCGGAGTGTCTATTGGTGTGAAATGTATCGCAATACTATTCCTGGTTTTAGCATATATATTGAAGCTTAAAATCTAAGTACCCGCCACCGGTGGCTTCTTTCAAACACATAGCGCTACAAAGAACCTCCCGCTGGTATCTTCTCTTGTATACTTTGATATGTCAAAAATACGGCCGGCAATATATTCTTACTCATAATCTCAGAATATATGCCGACCGCATTTTCTATCTGCCAAATTATTTATAATCCATCACCAGAAACATCGGTTTGATCGCTACCACTTCGTCATACTCTTCTTTCTCGACGACTACGCTGGAATTCAACGCTTTCAGATCTTTTTTCAAAACCTGCAATGCTTCCGGAATATTTCTCGCACGCCCTTCTTTCATAATTTCCTGCATTCTCTTTAGCACAATCGGATGTGCATAGTGAGCCGGTACCGGAAAATCCGGATACACTCTGATATACTCTTCCATCTGACTGATCGATTCCGTCAGCCGCTTCTCAATATAATTCTTATTATTCTTCGAAGTCGGAAGTACATTCGCTCCGGCAAATAAGAAGATTGCAGCCAGGCCAAACAAAAGGAAATACATTCCAAATCCTGCATGGGTCGTCAATGCATAGATACCATAGACGAATGCCGCACCGCCCATCAGTACGATTGCAAGAGCTACCCATTTATACGCCGGGTTACTTCTGTCATAAGTACGCTTTTTCTTCGCCGACTGACTCAAGTCCATATAGATATCCGATTGCTTTTTCAGATACTCTTCTGCCTGTTCCAGCTTCGCGAGACATCTTTTTGTTTCTTCCGATACATTTCTTTCTCTTTGCTTTTCTGCCAGCCATTTTTCCTTCTCTGCCAGCTTTCTCTCAGCCTCAAGACTGTGTACCGGAATATCCGGATATTCTTCTTCTATGTACGCAAGAAATCTGTCCACATCTTCTTCATGTTTGAAATTACATTGCTTTTCTTTTCCGTCCTCATATACGACCACAAGATAGGATAATGTACCGAATACTCCTTTTCCTGTAAATCCACCCTTACTCATGGCGATTCTTTTGAAGATCCTTTTTACAGAACTGATCGGTATGTAATACCTTCTGTCAATATAGAAGCTGCTAAGATACACCGCCTTTTTTCCAATGCCACAAGGTCCGATCTTCTTACATTCTTTTTTATCTTTATCAATCTTCATCCGAATCGATACATTACCCAGTCTTCGTGGTTTCATCTTTTCATCATCTCATTTCTGTCAATTCATTCTGCCTTTTTATGTATTCAAATTACGCTGTCTTACAACTATGCTTTCATTGGTTTCTTTGTCGCATGGATAAAGATTCCAAGGAATGCTGCTGCCAGAATAATTCCTACCGGATAAGCAACCTTCGTAGAAAGTCCCAGACACTCTTCTGCACAGAAGAAATATGTCATGGAAACTGCACTCATGAATGTTGCCGGTACCGCTGTGATCCAGTAATTCTTCTTCTCGCGGAACAGATACATACTTGCTGTCCACAGAACGATCATAGCAAGTGTCTGGTTTGTCCAGCTGAAGTATCTCCATACGATTGCATAATCCAGATGTCCGACAAATGCTCCGACTGCCAGAAGCGGAACACATAACATCAGACGTTTCTGCATCTTATTCTGATCAACTTTGAACCAGTCTGCCAGTACCAGACGGGCACTACGGAATGCAGTATCTCCGGAAGTATCGGGCATACGATAACTCCGATCATTGCAAGTGCAACACCGACACCGCCCATAGTCTTAATACATACATCATAGATTGCTGCTGACTGACCATTTGCAAGAATATCATTCAGACCTGTACTCAGACCACCTGTGATTTTATAAATAGAACATCCTGCTGCTGCCCAGATCAGTGCGATCACACCTTCTGCAACCATCGCACCGTAGAATACGAAATGTCCCTGTTTCTCAGATTTCATACAACGTGCCATCAGTGGTGACTGTGTAGAATGGAATCCGGAAATAGCTCCACATGCTACGGTAATGAACATGAAGCTCCAGATCGGCTTTCCTGCCGGATGCATGTTAGTGAAATGCGTCCATATCTCAGGAATCGTATAATTCGGATTCGTGAAAATACCAACGATAACACCGACTGCCATAACGATCAGGCAGATACCAAACAATGGATAGATACGTCCAATAATCTTATCGATTGAAATAAATGTTGCAACAAAGTAATATGCAAGGATGATCCAAAGCCATACTTCCGGATTAGCCAAAACTCCTGTCACACCTTTATTTCCCAGTAATGTAACGATCAATCCTGCCGGTCCTACTGCAAATACGGTACCAACCATGACCAAAAGCACAACGCTGAATACACGCATGACATTCTTCATCACATTTCCCAGATAAATTCCGCACACTTCAGAAATGGATGCTCCGTCATTTCTTTCAGAAAGCATACCTGAAAAATAATCATGTACACCTCCTGCAAAGATCGTACCGAATGTAATCCACAGGAATACAACCGGTCCCCATAATGCACCCTGCATAGCTCCGAAAATCGGTCCAAGACCTGCAATATTCAAAAGCTGTACCAGGAACAACTTCCACTGTGGCATTACCACATAATCGACACCGTCATTGATCCGAACCGCCGGTGTCTCTCTGTCATCCGGTGCAAAAGTGTTCTCAACCACTTTACCATAGACAAAATACCCTCCTATAAGTAACGCTAAGCAAATAATAAAACTAATCATGACAACACCTCCAATGTCTTTTATTTCTTAATATTTCCTTAACCTACCTTCATTATAGGATTATGTGTATTTTTTCAAGTGTTTTTCGAAAATTCTTGTATTTTTTATATATTTTGCACAACCACTGTTCTCTATCTTTTACTTTTACTCCGATCTTTAATGCATTTACATTTCTTACAATGCTATCATCTCAGGGACTGCATGCCTTAAGTCCAATACAGAAAACTCAAAAGGAAAATGCCGGCACCCCAAGATACCGGCATTTTCCACTCATAGGAATCAATCATTTAGTTTTAGTTGCTTCTTATTACAATAGCGATTCAATTAACATACAGTTCTGATATCTGTGTATTCATAGCAGTCAAAGCTGTCTGCTACGTTCTTACATGTTAATTTTCCATCATATGTATTGATTGCAGAGTAGATAACTTCGTTATCTTTGCAAGCCTGCTCCAGTCCCTTTCCTGCAATCTGCAGTCCATAGGATAATGTTGCATTTGTAAGTGCGATTGTAGATGTTCTTGGAACTGCTCCCGGCATATTGCCTACACAGTAATGAACAACACCGTCTTCAATAAAGATTGGATCATCATGGTATGTAACCTTTGTTGTCTCACCACATCCGCCCTGGTCAACGGCAACGTCTACAAATACAGCGCCTGGTTTCATCTCTTTCAGATATTTTTTCTTGAAGATCTTAGGAGCTGATTTTCCTGGAATCAGAACGCATCCGATTACGAGGTCTGCTTCTTTTACAGCTTTTTCAATATTTGCATCGTTAGAAACAAGTGTCTGAATACGTGCTCCGAAGATATCATCCAGATAAGCAAGTCTCTGAAGGTTGATATCCATGATTGTTACGTTAGCTCCCATTCCAACTGCGATCTTGCAAGCGTTTGTTCCTACAGATCCGCCGCCGAGGATTACGATGTTAGCCTTTGGTGTTCCAGGAACTCCTGCTAAGAGAACGCCTTCTCCACCGAATCTCTTTTCAAGGTATTTTGCACCTTCCTGAATACTCAGACGTCCTGCGATCTGACTCATTGGAGCAAGCAGAGGAATGCTTCCGTTTCTTTCGATCAGAGTCTCATAAGCAACACCTTTTACCTTTGCTCCAAGGAGCGCGTCTGTCTGCGGCTTATCAGCTGCAAGGTGGAGATATGTATAAAGGATCAATCCTTCGTGGAATAATGGATATTCTTCCGGAAGCGGCTCTTTTACTTTGATCATCATCTCAACTGTATCCCACACTTCTTTTGCTGTATCAATCATCTTAGCCCCAGCTCTCATATTCGGCATCTAAGAATCCTGAACCTTCGCCAGCACCTTTTTCGATATACATCGTGTCCTGCATTTACATAACTCTTAACGTTATCAGGTGTCATACCTACACGGAACTCGTTGTTTTTAATCTCTTTTACACATCCTACTTTCATTTTGAAAAACCTCCTAAAATTTTAATCCGTTTACTTTTCTGAATGAAGATTATTTTTCTTAACTCCATTTTGTTGAAGAATATTCTTCATCTCTTTCTGAACTCATACTAACACAACACAATTATCAATGCAATAAAAGTTATTTTTTTCACTAGTAAGTTATTTTTTTGTCTTTCTAATTCTTTTTCTCTTGTTTTGCAAAGTAATCTTTTACCAGTTTTGCCACTGTTCCTGACAACAGGAATAATGCGATCAAGTTAGGGATAGACATCAGACCATTACAGGTATCTGCAATTCCCCAGATGATACCAAGATCCACTGTTGCACCAAGATTGCGACCAACGCATACACGATCATAAATGGTTTCACAACCTTTGTTGTAAATACAAACTCGACACATCTTGCTCCGTAAAGTCCCCATCCAAGAATCGTTGAGAATGCGAAACAGCACATTGCAATTGCAGTAAAGATCGTCACCCAGCTTCCATACGTTGTTACGAATCCTGAGATGGTAAGCTCCGCACCTGCTGCCACGCCGTACTGGATTCCTTCGCCTCCACAAAGGATAACCAGTGCTGTCAGTGTACAGATCACGATCGTGTCAGCAAATACTTCAAAGATTCCGAACATTCCCTGTTTTACAGGTTCATCTGTATCTGCACATGCATGTGCGATCGATCCGGTACCAATTCCGGCCTCATTCGAGAAGATACCTCTGGAAACACCACGTCTCATAGTCATAAACATGCTTCCAACCACACCGCCGGTAAATGCGGACGGGTTAAATGCTCCTACAAAGATCATCTCAAATACATGTGGAACTTTGTCTGCATTCAGTACAACTACTCCGATTGCAAGGATGATATAGAATACTGCCATGAATGGAACCAGCTTCTCTGTTACGGTACCGATACGTTTTACTCCGCCAAGTAACAACCGCTACCAGTGCTGCAATCACAATTCCGATCACCAGATTCACCATACTTATCTGTGCGTCATCAATCACATTGTAGCTTATAAGTGCTGAATCGATGGATGTCGTAATGGTATTTACCTGTGTTGCATTTCCTGTTCCGAGTACTGTCAAACTTCCAAGGATCGCATAGACCGAAGCCATCCAGTACCATTTCTTGCCAAGACCGTTCTTGATATAATACATCGGGCCCCCAACATAATCTCCCTCTGCATTCTTCTCTCTGTAATGAACCGCAAGTGTAACTTCTGAGAACTTCGTACACATTCCAAGCAATGCGGACACCCACATCCAGAACACTGCTCCTGCTCCTCCGATTGCAATCGCACCGGCAACTCCGGCAATATTTCCCGTTCCTACCGTTGCCGCAAGCGCCGTACACACTGCCTGGAATGGAGTGATACTACCTTCTTTCGCTTCTGACTTTGTGAAGATACGTCCGATAGAATTCTTAATGGCATACCCAAATTTTCGGAACTGTATAAATCCTGTACGAGCTGAAAGTACAAGCCCTACACCGATGATACAGACCATTGCCGGAACCCCCAGACGAAATTGTTAACGGCCGCATTCACGTTTTCAATTGTTTGTAACATTTCTTTTCCTCTCTTTCGTCGTTCGATGCCTTGATAATAGCATACCTTTGTTTTTTTGTATATAATTATTTTTGCACTTTTTACATATATGTTATTATTTTCACATATCTTTTTATGCATTATGCACAATATTCTTTATGTTTTTGACGATTTAGACTCAAAAAGATTGGAGCATGCTTCATTTACATGATATATAAATAACGACAAAAAATTATCATTATCTATAAGTTTTTGCCTCTTTTTTCGCATTTCCGAGTGATTTTTCCCTTTTCCACGTTCTCTGTCTTGCAACTTTTGCAGATTCATGTTTAAATCTAATTATCAATATTACTTTCGGAGGAACTATATTATGAAAGATATGAAGGAATTGCTTCATTCTGCACATCTTACCAAGACACAAAAGATCATTGCAGAATATGTTCTGGATAATGCTTCGGAAGCCTGTTTTATGACATCAACGGAGATCGCATTAAAACTTGGGGTAAGTGAATCTTCCGTGATCCGTTTCAGCCGTACGATCGGATTTGACGGCTTTATGGATTTTCAGAAAGCATTGCGTAAAGATTATCAGGATAAGGTACTCAGCATTTCCAGCAGTATTACGGTTCCATCCCAGCGTATCGCAAAGCAGGCCAAATTAGACACCTCTTCTGATTATATCAACCGCATTTTAAGAATGCCGCACATAACCTGGAAGAAATCTTTATTCAGAATTCTATCGAGACATTTGAGCAGGCTGCTGATCTCATTGTCTCCAGCAAGCACAAATATATTGCAGCAACAAGAGGCAATATCTGTCTTGCGGATTTCTTTCTCCTGTATCTGAAGCAGATGGTTCCGCATGTGACTATGACAACCACCACTTCTATGAGTCCGATCGACCATATGTGTAACATCTCACATACAGATTGTCTGGTACTGTTCAGTTTTCCTCGTTATTCTTCGCAGGATGAAGTAACTGCAGAGATGGCACATGACGCCGGTGCCTCTATTATAGTCATTACGGACAAACCAAGTTCTCTTCTTGCGAAATATGCCGACATACTTCTTACAGTACCTGTAGACAGTAATACATTTTTCAATTCTATGATCGGACCACAGTTTGTAACAGAGGCTCTGCTTGAAATCATCAGCACAGAGCAAAAGGGATTGAAAAAAGGCTGAATATCATTGATAAATATCTGAATAAACTTGGAAATTACTAATATACCGGCAGCTTTTTCCGGACATATGGCAATCTACAGGACCTTCCACTGGCAGCTCCTTACGAACGCATGGCGATAAAAAGAGCCTGTGATAAAACATTTATCTGTTTTTTCACAAGCTCTTTTTTGTCTCTATCTTCCTGCCAGTTTCATTCTCTTTTTCTTTCGCCAGAAATAATACGGGATCAGACACAACAGTGTCCCTCCCCATGCAAGCGGATAGCTGATCAGCAGAACTTCCACCTCATGATGGATCTTCGTAAGAATCATGATCCACGGAAGTCTTACAAAGAACAATCCTCCAAACGTAAATACCGTCGGCCAGAATACATCTCCCAGTCCGCGCAGGCCTCCCGACAGATTTTCAAGTAGTACACTTAACAGATAACTCGGTATCAGGAAACGCAACATATATACTCCGATCTCAATAACTTTCGGATCTGTCGTGAACATATGATATAATGGCTCGCAGAATACAAAAAGTATTACAATAATCGCTCCCGTAAATATATAAGAGATCACCACATTCACCCGGATGCTCTTATATACCTGTCCATCTTTCCTGCTCCGTAATTCTGTCCGGCAAATGTCGTCACTGCTGCTCCAAGCGCACTCGATACCGTCCAGAAGATCAAGTCAAGCTTTCCATAAGCTGCCCATCCAGCAGCGGTATCCGTACCAAAGCTGTTGACCGATGCCTGGATCACCACATTCGTCACACCGTATGCACATGCCTGAAGCGCTCCCGGAACACCGATCTTCAATTCTTTTTTCAATACTCTGGCATCCATCCGAAGCTCCCGGAACTTTAATTTCATAGCATCATATGCCCTGGTCAGCGACCATGTAACCAGAATTGCACTGACACACTGCGAAATCACAGTTGCAAGCGCAGCTCCGGCAATTCCCATCTTCATTCCTACCACCATAACGATATCCAGGATGATGTTCATCACACAACAGACCAGCAAATACAAAAGTGGTCTTCTGGAATCACCGACCGCTCTCATGATTGCTGCTCCCATATTGTAGACCAGTGTGAACAGAATTCCCATAAAATAAATTCTGAGATAGATTGTGGAATCTGCCATCATATCCTGCGGTGTATTCATAATTGTAAGCAGCCACGGTGTCAACACTGTACCAACCAGCGATACGATCAGACTGATCACAATAGAGAACAAATATGCCGTATGTAGTCCCACATGCAGACTCTTTCTGTCCTTTGCACCATAATATTGTGCGATGATAACCGCGGCTCCATTCGCCAGACCATTAAAGAATGTAACCACGATCGTCGATAATACTGCTGCCGGTCCGCCGACACTGGCAAGTGCCGCTTTTCCCACGAAGCGTCCTACAATGATCGTATCCACAGTTGTATATAACTGCTGAATCAACGTCCCAAGCATGATCGGGAAGAAGAAGATCAACAGTTGTTTCCAGATAACTCCTTCCGTGATCGCATTTTTCTCAATTGTTTTTTCCCCATTTTTTGTCCCTCTCTTGCATTTTCCACATTTTTTGTTTTTTCTCTATGTAATTTCCCCTTTATTCAATTTCAAATGAGTGATATTCCCACTTCATCACTCCGGCCAGAACCATCACCCATATTGGATTCATTTTCACTTTCCGAAGTAATATCATACAAACTACAAAAATCACTACCAGACTCCACTTCGTCCCTGCAAGTGCGATCAGATTCCTGTTTCCCCAGAATGCCGTAATCAGGATTGTGATCCCTGCTGATGCGATCATCGCCACAACTGCAGGTCTTAAAGACCCCAGCACACCTTGCAGTACCTCCATGCTGCGATATTTTAAATAGAGTTTTGCAATGACAGTTACGATAATACACGAGGCAGAATGCATCCAAATGTTGCCGCCAGAGCACCCGGTATCCCTGCAATCTTGATTCCGACAAAGGTTGCTGAATTCACTGCGATCGGTCCCGGTGTCATCTGAGAGATTGTAATAAGATCCGTAAATTCTGACATACTAAGCCAGCTATGCGTTTTTACGACCTGCCCCTGAATCAGAGGAAGCGCTGCATATCCACCTCCGAAACTGAACATGCCAACTTGAAGGAAACTTAAGAACAACTGCAGATAAATCATGCTTCTTTCCTCCTTTTTAAAAGAGTCCGTACCACACCAAATATAATACATGTCAGAATAATATATATTACGTTTACATTCATAAAACATGCCGCAACAAATGCTCCAGCCATTATCAGAAGTGACATTTTGTCACCGCCTTTTGCAATACCATTTCCCATTTCGTAAGTCACATAGGCAATGACTGCAGCCACACCTGCCTGCATGCCTTCCAGCATCTGACTGATCAACCAGTTATCACGAAATGCCTGATAACACATTGCAAGAATTGTGATAATCACGAATGGCGGAATAATTGCTCCTATAACCGCTACAAATGCTCCTATAATCCCCGCCAGTTTATATCCCACCACAATCGCTCCATTAACTGCGATTGCTCCGGTGCCGATTGTGCAATTGCCACAAGATCTAACATCTCATCATTTTCAATCCAGTGATATTCGTCCACAAATTTTTTCTTTAACAGGGAAACAATCACATATCCTCCACCGAAAGTAAATGCACTCAGATATAAAGTTGAAATAAATAAATGGAATAACACCTTTTTCTTATCTTCCACTATTTTCCCTTCCATAAATCAGTTATCCGACTGTTATAATATTCTTACAGACTCCAGTCTTCGAATCTCATTATCCGTCAGTTCCCATTGAAGATTTCTGCAGTTTTCTTCTACTCTGGCACGGCTCTGCGCCCCTATGATGCAACTGGATACAAATCTCTTCTGAATCACCCATTTC